>ERZ724522.924-NODE-924-length-17147-cov-14.119588_pt1 | contig 17147 bp, 18 predicted proteins | sample MGYA00376055_ERZ724522 | MGnify/ENA primary metagenome ERZ724522 (study PRJEB28724, sample SAMN07190884) | wastewater metagenome | isolation source: effluent of sewage treatment plant in Hong Hong | place: Hong Kong | collected 2016-03-17 ... | reverse complement strand
AGTGGCGCGCGTCGGTGTGGCTGCTGTCGATCAACCGGCCCGCGGAGTGCTCGACAAAGCGGGTGGAACTGACCGGCGCCAACGGCGGCCCCGTCGCCGTTGACATCGAGCACGCCCGCTCTCTGTTCCGTGCCGCCCTGGAACTCACCCCGGAGCAGCGCGCCGCGGTTCGTGCGAGCGGCGAGGGGCCGTGAACTCGCTACGCCAACTCGCGGCGGCGACGACGGACGCGGACCGGTTCCTGCGCTTCGCCGACTTCGCAGAGGCGTTCTGGCCCATCGCGCAGCCAGGTCAGCGCGCCATCCGGGGGCGGTACCTCGACGCGCTCTGCGATGAGCTACAGGCTGCGGTGCTCGACGCTGACTTCAACCTTCGGACTGACTTTGCCGACACGGTGTTCATGACGCCGCCGCGCATGGGCAAGTCCACGACCGCGCGCGTCCTGTTGCCCGCGTGGGTGTGGCTTCACCAGCCGTCCACGCAGTTCCTGTCGGCGAGCAACGCGGACCGCCTCGCTGCCCGTGACAGCCGCAAGGCCCGCGACGTGATCAAGAGCGCCGAGTACCAGCGGCTCGCGTCAGTGGTCGGGGTGACGCTCCAGATCCGCGGCGACCAGAGCGAGAAGGTCGAATGGGAACTGACGAGCGGCGGGCGCAACGAGTGCCTGGGCGTCACCAGCGTCAGCACCGGCAAGGGCGCCGATGTGGTGCTGTTCGATGACGTGCTCGACGCCTCGGAGACGTTGATCGGCTCTCCTGACGCCATCGCGCGCCGGATGGATGAGGCGTGGATCCGAGTCGACGAGGTGCTGTCGTCGCGATTCAACCCCCGCGAGGGTGGCGGACGAGGGCCGCGGGTCAGCATCGCGCAGAGCCTGGACCCGACCGACCCAAACCACCGGCTAGCCGCGGGCGGAGCGCGCGTGGTCTGCCTACCGATGGAGTACGAAGCGGATCATCCATTCGCCTACGCGCGGGACTGGCGGAAGCCGGGCGAGCTGCTTGAGCCGCGCCTGCGCAATGCGGAGTTCTGCAACGCCGAACGCTTCAAGCGGACGTGGTCGTCGCAGCATCAGCAGCGCCCGACGCCACCGGAAGGGTTGGCGCTCAAGGCTTCGTGGTTCGGAGAGCGCGCGACCTACACGCAGAGCCCCGACGAGATCGCGCGCGAGGCCCGCGAGATCGTGATCGGCGTCGACTGCGCCGCCAAGACGGGCAACTCCAACGACTGGACGGTTTACCAAGCGTGGGCGGCGCACGGTCGCCACGCCTACCTGTTGGATGAGCGCCGCGGGCGGTGGGGCTCCCCGGAGCAGATCGCCGAAGCACGCGCGCTGATGCACCGATGGGGCGCGTTCCGCCGCCCGCTGTCGATGCGCATCGAGGACACCAGCAACGGGATCGCGCTGATCCAGCACCTACGCGCGTCGGGCGTCGCGGGCGTGGTCGACGTCTCGGCGGGTGGCGGCGCCGTCCGCACCCGGATCGCGGGCTTCGCCATCGCCGCAGAGTCCGGTGACGTGCGCGTCCCTCGCGCGCCCTGGGTCGGCGCCACCGTCGCGGAGTGGATCAGCACCCGCGACGAGGCCCACCCGCCCGACCGCACCGTGTCCGCTTCGATCGCGGTCGACCGCATCTGCGGCACCTCCAAGGGGCGTGTCGGCGCGCTTCCGTCCATCCCCGGCTTCACTTGAGGTCCGCATGACCACGATCTACCCTCTCGACGAGTCCACCCGCACGACCTGGCCCGGTGAGCACGACTGGAACGCCAAGCGTCTGGAGTACATCCGCCGCGGGAACGTGCTCAAGGGCGCGGACTACACCGACGCCGAGCACACGCGGCTAGGCCTGTTCCGCCTCAAGGACGGCAACAGCGTAATCCACAAGACCCGCCGCGTGTCAACCCGCCTCGCCTACATGGTGGCGGTCGACGCGGCGAGCATCGCGAACGGGTGCGCGCTGAACGTGCGGCCCGACGTGTACCCCGCGACGACGGACGCGGAGGGGCGGCAGATTCCCGACCCACGGACAGGCGACGCGCTCAAGGCCGGTAACGAGGTCTGGCGCCGGTCGGGCATCGGTCGCAACCTCCACCGCTGGGCGACCATGTACAGCACCAAGGGGGATCTGCACCTTGAGTCCGCGGTGCGCGTGATGCCCGACAAGACCAAGCGCGGCGTCGTGTTCGCCCACAAGGCCGAGCACATCAAGTGCCTGCGCTACGACGGCATGGGCATCGACCTGGAGTACGCGGAGATCGAGTTCACCGAGCCGATCGCGGGCTACGGCGACGGGAAGCCGGTGGTTTACAACCGGAAGATCACGCCGACCGAGATCACGACCACGATCGACGGCAAGAAGGTCGACGAGATGAGCGGCCCGAACCTGTCGGGCGTCGTGACTCTCACGCACATCCCGCACACCCCCAGCGATGACATCACGTTCAGCGCCTGCACCTTCACCGGCTACGAGGACGGGTGTGCGATCGAGAACAGCTCCGACATGATCGTGCAGGTGCTGGCCCACCGGAACGCCGCGCCAATCCTCGTGCTGATGGGCGGAATCACCATGCCCGCCGCCAACAACGACGGCACCACCCCCGCGACGACGAGCGGCGCGACCCCGGTGTTCGAGCTGCCCCAGGGCGGCGATGCCAAGCTGATGGAGGCCGCGCTGTCGGGCCTGTCCGCGATCGTCGACAACGCGGCGCGCGTCGCGACCGAGGCCAAGGCCAACGCGCCACAGTTCCTGTTCACCGACGCGGGTGCCTCGTCCAGCGGTCTTGCGCTCTCCAACCGCGCGACGCAGTTCACGGCCTACATCGAGCCCCGCCGCGAGTGGGTCTACCAGGGCCTAGCCCGCGCCACAGCGATCGCGCTTTGCCTTGAGCGCAACCAGCCATTCGACGAGGCCGCGGACGTGTACGAGGTCAAGGGTGGCGCCGCGCTGCCGCTGGACAAGGCGGCGTTCGTCGCGCTCGTCCGTGACCTGCTGGCCGATGGTCTGGTCACCCGCGTGGACGCCGTGACCGCGTTGCAGGGGCTGGGCGTCGGGATTCCCGAGGAAGCGGACCCGATCGAGTACGCGGCGCGGGCGCTGGCGGACAAGCACGCGACCGACAACGCCGACACGGCCAGCATTGAGCGCGCGTCCGCGGCCTACATCGCCGCCCGGAAGGCCGCTGGCGATCCGGTGCCGCTGCCCGACGCGAACATCACGCCGATCGACGCCAGCATGGCGCCTGCCGCCTAGTCCTGACCGGGTGGAAAGTTTCCGCTTGCCATCCGGTAAGGACTGCGGTAGGGTTCCGGCATCGAGGGTGAACCGTGCCGATCGACCAGACCGATCCCGACTTCATCGCCGCCCGTGATGCCGCCGTGCAGGCTGCGCTTGCTCCAGTACGCACCGAGACGGCGGCCAAGCTTGCCGAACTTGCGCAAGCCCGCGACGCCGAGAAGGCCCGCGCCGATGGCCTGGTTGTGGAGCTGACCACGACCAAGGCGACCGCCGACAAGGCGCTTGCCGACTACAACGCCGCCAAGGCCGCAGGCGAGTCCACCGCTGCCGAACTGGCGACGCTCAAGGCCGCCGCCGACGTGGCTGCCAAGGCCGCCGACAAGGCCCTGATCGAGTCGCTTCCCGAGCCCGTCCGCAAGCTGGCCCCCGCGGGTCTGGCCGGTGACGCGCTCGCGGAGTGGGTTGCCAACGCCAAGGCCGCGGTCTCGCAGGCGCCCACGGCGCTGGGCGGTGGGACGGGCGTGCCCGTCATGGCCACCGAGGAACAGAAGGCTTGGGCCGTTCAGATGGGCTTCGGCGCCGTCGCTGATCAGGACAAGATCATCGCTGCCTACAACAAGGTCGGACCGGGCCGCAAGCTCGCCGACGCCGCCGCAAAGGCGTGAACTTCCACGAGGTGAGTCTTGGCTGATACGAACTACGGGTACAAGTACGGAGAGCGGATCCCGGTGGTGCTTCCGCTGGACTCGTCCAGCACGGCGATCCTCGTCAACGACCCGCTGACGGTCGCAACGGCTGGCTACTACAAGAAGGCCGCGTCGGGCGATGTCGTCTACGCTGTCGCCATGCAGCAGGTCGACACCGCAGACCTGCCTGCGTCCGACGGCCTCGCTTCCATCCTCGCAGACGTGTCGCCGCTTTCCGTCTACCGCTACCCTGTCAAGTCCGGCGGTACGCTGGTCGTCGGCATGCGCGGCAAGACCTGCGACTTCGGCGGCTCGCAGTCGATCGACGTGACCGCCTCCACGAACGACGACACCCACATCGTCGCCGCTGACACCGTCAACAACGCCGCACTTGTGCGGTTTCTGATCCCCGCCATTGGCGGCGTGGTCTAGGAGATCCCATGAGCGCCGGTACTTCCGTCGACATCAGCCAGTTCAAGGCGCTCGCCGCCGAGATCGGCATCAGCGTGATCCCCTCCGCGTACAACGCGGCGGCGCTCGCGTACCCCACGTTCTGCGAAGTGCTCGACCCCGCGCAGGCGTCGACCCCGCAGTACGGCGACATCTCGACCACCATCCACTTCGGCACGGAGCCGGATGAGACCGAGGACGGCCAGCCGTACCAGCGCACGACCGGCGGCGAGGGCTACCGCCCGCAGATCAAGATCCGCGAGTTCAAGAAGTCGATCAGCATCCCGCGCCGCCTCTTGGACTCGCTCCAGGGCCGCAGCGAGGCGAGCAGCATGGTCGAGACCTTCATGGCGCAGTTCTCGCGCAACGCGGGCGTCAAGAAGGAGCGGTTCATCTTCGGCCTGATCCAGAACGGCGGCAAGACTGCGGGCGACCGCGCGTACTTTGACAACAGCTACGTTGGCCGCAAGGATGACAACGCGGGCCTGATCTACGACGGCGTGTCGTTCTTCAACAGCGCCCACCCGATCAAGTTCGGCTCGACGACCTACGACAACGCTGACGCGCTGTCGCTGACCGGGACGAACCTGGACGCGACCATCATCAAGGCGACGTACACCAACGCCGTCGATGAGAACGGCGTGCAGATCGCGACTCCCTCCGACATCCTGATCGTCCCCACCGCGCTCCGCTCGACGGGTCAGGTGCTGCTTGGTTCGGACCTGGCCCCCGGCGGCACCAACAACGACCTCAACACCAACCGCGGCATTCTTCGCCTGATCGCCACGCCGTACATCACGACCTCGACCGCGTGGGCCGTGGGTGCGTCCAACACGATCCGTGTGTTCGACAGCGGCGCCCCGATGATGAAGGCGTGGGAGGACGAAGAGAACGACGCCTACGTCGTCGGCCTCAAGTACCGATTCGGCGCGGGCCACCGTGAGTGGCGCGGCTGGGTCGGCAACAACTTCCCGACTTCCTGATCATGATCGACCTGCGAGAAGCGCGGAAGATCGCGGAGGTGCCGACCATCCTGTCGGCGCCCGAGTACCTCCGCGCCATCTTGCAGGTTCAGATTGCGATCCTCGACCGTACCGAACCCGTCGCGCCCACCGTGGCCGACAAGAAGCCCACCAAGGGCAAGGCGGACTGATGGCGGACATCTTCAAGGTCGGTGGCTCGGCGGGCATCTCGGCGTCGGTGTCCATCGACGATACGGGCATCATCACCGCCGCCGCGGGCTTGGCTGGCCCCGCCTCCACCGCCGCCGCAGAACTCGCCGCGGCGTGGTTCACCCATGCCGTGCCGCTTTACGTGGACATGGCTGGCGCAACCTACCAGCTCACCACCGCCAACTGCACCAGCGAGGTCCTGCTTGTCGACGCCAACGGCACCGGCGGCGGCACCAGCGGCCAGATCCTGAAGCTCGTCGCCAACGCGAACAGCACCGGAAAGCGCCTGCTGATCATCAATGCGGGCGACGAGGCTGTGACGCTCCAGACCAGCGCTGGCGCGGACCTGCCTTCGGCGACGATCGTGCCCGCGTACGGCTCCTGCATGGTCGCCTACACGGCGCAGGTCGGATGGTACCGCGTGTTCAAGACCCCGGCGTACTTCGCGTCCGGCGAGGTCACCGGCACAGGCTCCAGCCAGAGCACCGCACACGGGCTCGGCTTCGCGCCCACCTTCGTGATCCCCACGATCACCGGCTACACGTCTGGCGCCATCGAGGTCACGGTCGGCACGCACACGAGCACCGACTGCGTGTTCACCGTCACCAGCGGCGTAAAGTACCGGATCTTCGCGGTGGCCATCTAGCGTGGGGGTGAGCCGTGGCCGTCGACTTCACCTACACATCGGGTACCGACATCGGGCGCATCCGCTTCCTGCTGTCGGACACCCGAGCGGACGGCGGCGACGGTAAGGGCCCGGCGTTCACGGACGCCGAGATCAGCGGCGCGCTGACCGACGGCGGAAGCGTGGACGGCGCTATGCCGATCCTTCTCACCGCGATGCTGATGGACCGCAGCCGCCGCGCCCGTACGTTCGTCCGCAGCGAGGACGGCGCCGACCCCGACGACGCCACCGCCGTGGCGACGCTCCGCGACATGCTCACGCTCTACACGTCTGGCGCCAAGGCCAAGCGCACGGTGCGCGTCGGCTCGCTGGGCCGTGGCCCGTCTGACCCGCTGCCGTACGGGGTGCGCGGGGGCTGCGCGTGACGACGTTCACGCCAGGCCTGCTTGCCACCGGCCCGTGCTGGCTGGAGTTGACCGGCACGGTCAAGGCGCGGCTCTTTGTGCTGGACGCCAGCGACCCCACCAACACGCTACCCGCGTCGCCGTCGCTGTCCGTCACTGTTCACACGGACGGCGGGACGCTCGTGGCGAGCGGTACCGCATCGAAGCTTGACCCGATGATCATGGTGACGGCGATCACCCCGTCGACCGCACTGGATGCCGCGACCCGCTACCGGATTCGGTGGTACGGCACGATCGACGGCGAGGACATTGACGTGCACCAAGCCGCGCGCGCGACCCGTCATGCGGCACAACTCCGCGTGGCGCCGGTGACGACCTCGGAAGTCCTGGCCGCGCACCCGACGTGGACCGACTACCCGACCAGCGAGACATCGTGGTCGCGCCTGATCGACGCCGCATGGGCTGACGTGTCGCGTCGCCTGTTCCGCGTCGTGCCTCCTGGTGAGGTGTGGGCGCCCGACACGCTCGCGACGCCGTGCCTGAACCTCGTCGAAGCCATGTGGTACGAGCAGGCCGCGACCTACGGCGGCAGCGACTACTTGGTCAGCGCCCGCTACTACCGCGCGCTGTACGAAGCGTGGTGGGAGTCCAACGCGCTCGGCGTGGACCGTGACGGCGACGGGACGATGGACGCCGTGACCTCCGCTGGCGGGCAGTCGTCCGCACCGCAGCCCCGCACATGAGCAAGGCCGACGCCAAGGCGCTGGTTCGGCAGGGCCTGATCCCGATGGGGTCGGGAGGCTCGCCGCTGCTCGGATTCGCCGACCGCGTGCGCGGCGGCTCCAAGGGCGTCGGGATCACGCTGGACGACGGCCTGACCGCGCGCTCCACGTCGGTGCTGACGCAGACGCAGCTTGAGCAGGTCGGCAGCTCGCGGACCTGGCGCGCGTCGCTGAACAAGATCCTGACCCGACTCGGTGACACCTACGTCGCCCGGATGCGGAAGATCGTCGCCCGCTACGGCGCCTACAAGACTGGCCGCTTCTACTCGTCGTTCAAGCAGGTTCGCTACGACGACCACGGCGCGGGCTTCAACACCGCGGTCGGCATCATCAACGACGCGACCGACAAGTACGGGCGCCAGTACGCCGTGTACGTGCACCCCAAGGGCACGCCCAAGAGCGCCACGATCCTCAAAACCGACCTCAAGCCGCTGGCGCGTGAGATGCGCGCCGAGCTGGCCCGCGACGTGCGCCCGCTGCTGGCGCAGATGGCCAAGGCGCGGATCCTTGGCGGACCCGGAGCGGCCAAGTGAGCCGGTCCACCATCATCGCCAACCTGTCGGCGCGCATCGACGCCGTGTCCGGGTGCAAGCCCGCCAAGGCCACGTTCACGGCGACGGAGATCCCCGAGCACGGCACGAACGGCTGGTTCATCCTGTGGCCCGACTCCGAGACGCTCGGCGACGAGCCCGGGACGCTGACGCAGGACACGCTTGCGTTTCGCTGTGAACTGCTCTGGCGCATCGGCGACCCGCCCGCGACGGCGATTGGCGCCGCGATGGACAAGGCGCACGCCATCCGCGCAAAGCTCCGCGACGGCACACTAGAGGCTGTCGACGCCGGGGCGGACGTGTCGATCAACGTCGGCACCATCACCTACGAGCGCGCCCCCAGCGCGCGACACATCGTCGTTTCCATCCCGTTCAGCTTGGACGTTTACACGTCCGTGTGAGGTGCCGTCATGGCCGAGACCAACAACCCGATCCCGTGGAACACCGCAACCTGGGTTCTGTCCGACGCCACCGGGACGCCGCTCACCTACACGTTCGTCATTGAGGGCGGCACGGTCGACGTGACCGAGGGCCGTACCGAGGACGTGTGGATGACCGACAACGCGGGCCTTCGCATCGGCGTGGCCCCCGGCGCGCCCACGCGGTTTGCCCAGATCAAGTTCAAGGGCAAGCTGCGCGACGCGGGCAAGCACGCCTCCGACGTGTCGCTCGCCGACGTGGTGAACCAGACCGGCGTCGTGTCGTCCACTTGGGTGAGCACGTTCGACACGCAGTCGAGCGCCCGCAAGCGGTTCAACCTCACGGCGACGATCCCCGACCGCACGCTCCCCAGCGGCACCGTCAAGGGCGGCGTGTGCGTGTGGGAGGATGTCGACGTGATGGACGGGTTCAGCCTGTCGGCCAGCATCAGCGGCGGCTTCATCGTCGACATGACCTGGGAATCCGTCAAGATGGCGGGCACCTGGACGCGGAACACCTGATGCATCCGCGCACCATCCCAATCGTCACCCGCAATCGGTGGCCGTGGTTCTCCATCGTCATCGACCGCGACGAGCCCGACACGGCGATCACCTTCCGTGCGCCAGGCGTGCCGACGCTCGCGATGGAGCTGGCCGCCTGGTTCAACCGGATGCGCGCGCACGGGCTGGAGACGGCCCCCGCGGACGTGTTCGACGAGGACCCCGAGAAGCGTGGCCCCGCGCTTGCGGCGTGGATGGCCGACACCATGCCCGAGCCTGCGCAGCGCGCGGCGTGGCTTGAGTCGCGCTTGCTTCACCAAGAGGGCGCGATCGGCTGGGTGCTGCTGGACCGTTGGTCAGACCCCGCGCTGGAGTTGGAGACGTGGGCCGACTACCGAGCTGGCAAGTTCACCAGCGACGTGAGCGACGACGACGCCAAGTTGCGCGCCGGGTCCGCTGCGCTCCGCGAGCTGTGCGAGGGCTTGGGGATCGGCCTCAAGCGTGCCGAGTCGCTCGCGGTGGCAATTCTGACCCGCATCCAGACGGAGGAGCCAGACGGGGAGGAGGTCATGCAGGCCCGGGTTTTTGAGCGGCCCACACGGTGACCGGGCGCTGATGGTCTACGACCTTCGGTTTCACGGCATCGAGTGGGCAGAACAGACGAGGGAAGACAAGGCGTACTGGCAGGCATGGTGGGAGCGGCAGCGCGTACCCGAGTTGCGTCAGGCGGGGGTGACCTTTGGCGGGTGAAGACGAGATCATCACGATCGGCCTGAACACCGCCGGGTATGACGCGGGCGTGGAGCGGGCGCAGGCCAAGATGGCCAAGCTGCGCGGCGAGGTCGCCAAGGCGGACGGCGCGAAGCTGACCGGCCTCGCGTCGCAAGTCAAGGGGCTTGCGGCGGCGGAGGATGCGGCGGCGGCCAAGGCGGCCCACCTCCGCGCCGAGTCCGAGAAGTTGGAGAAGGTCGCGAGCCTGTTGGGCCCGCAGCTAGGCGGCGTCGTCCAGATGATGAGCAAGCTGGGCAAAACGGCGGGCTCCGACATCGGCGGCGCCACGTTCGCGATTGCTGGGCTCGCGGTCGGCTTGGGTGCTGGCCTCTACGCGCTAAAGACGTTCACCGCGGGCGTGCTCGACACGATCACCAACGTCGACGACCTTGCCGACTCGCTGGACGTGGTGACGCGGACGCGCCTCAAGGATCAGATCGACAGCCTGCGCAAGAGCCGGGACGAGATCGACGCCGCCGCCGATTCGTGGACCAGTCTCAAGATCGTCGTGTCCGACGTTGCAGACGGCCCGCTTGCGAACATGGCGACGCTCGTGTCCGCCGTCGCCGAGGGGTGGGTGCTTGTCGGGGTGAACGCCAAGCGCGCAGGCGTGGATGTAACGAGCGCGATCCCTTACGTCGGCTCGCTGATCAAGGACTTGGAGCGCCTGGCCCAACTCAAGGGTCTGGTCGATCAGTACTACGCCAAGCCCGACACATCCAAGCCGATCGGGTCGACGAACTACAGCAGCGACGAGCTTGCCGCCTTGCTTGGCATGCCGACCGGCAACGCGACAACGACCGCTCCCAAGGCCGCCGCCCCCAAGGCGCAGGCCGCCACCAACCGCCCCAATCCCACAACCGGTCCCGACGCGATCATGTCGTCGATGTTCCTCGCGGGCATCGCAATCCCCAAGAGCCAGATCGACCTACGCGCCGCGGGCCTTGCCGCCGTGGCGGACCTTGACCAGCAGTACGCCGACAAAAAGGCCGCGCTCGACAAGCAGGCGGCAGACGAGGCTATCGCCCAGATTGATCGCGAAATGGCGGCGCGTCAGGCCGCCGTCCAGACCGCCATCGCTGGTGCGTCCGACGTTGCATCGGCCCTGATCGACCTTGGCTCGCAGGCCGCAGACGCCGCAGTTGCCAACACCAAGGAGGGAACCGCCGCGCATCGTCAGGCGCTACGAGACCAGCTCACCATGCAGGAGATCGCCGCCATCGCCAACGCGGCGGTCGGCATCACGAACGTCTGGAGCCAGTGGGCGGGTCAGCCGATCGTCGCGGGCGCCCTGACCGCGGTGGAGCTCGCCGCAACCGGCGTCGCCATCGGCCAGATCGAGTCGCAGAAGTCCAAGCTACACGTTGGCGGCCTTGCCCCGGATGAGCGCATGGGCCTGCCCTCCACCGTGACGCGTACCAACGAGCGCACCGCCGTGCTGACGCAGGAGGGGCAGCGCCACCTCAACGAGTTGGACCGCATCAACAGCGGCGCCGTGGGTGGGCGCGGCGTGCTACAGGTGGTCGTGCGCGATGAGTCCGGGCGCGGTCGACGGATGAGCGGGCGCGAGTTCGGGCGCCCCGTGCCGGGCATCGGCCAAGCGCCGCGGGGGGTTCGCTGATGGGCTCCGATCTGACGCCAACCTCCGACCTCTCCGGCGTGCTGATCCCCTGGGCGCTCTCGCACGTCGCCAAGATCGGCGACGGCTACGACTGCGCCGACACGCGCCCAGGCCCCTTCACGCCGTCCGCGCGCACGTCACTACGCCTTGAAGCGTCGATGCCTCCCGGCGTCGCGTACCCGTCTACGCTGACGCGCCTCGACGTGCAGGCCATTCGCTCGGGGGCCGCGGGTGCGACGCGCGCCACGTCGGGCACCGGCCCATCGGCAGGCATTGCCTACCGTCGCAACAACACGGGCGACTGGTACGGGCGCGACGATCACCACGTCCAGACTGGCGGATTTCGGCGCATCGTTGCCGAGTCAGGTACCGCTGGCATCTCACAGCCGTCGATGGTCGGGCTGTCCAACGGCAAGATTGTGGCCTGCTACAGCACCGCCACGGCGACCTACGCTGCGGTTCGCGACGCTGACGGCGTGTGGACCACGGGGATCACAGTCACGGGCGGCAACGTCGGGGCGCTCGCGTGCTTGTGCATGAGTCCAGACGGGGCACTCCACATCTACGCGCCGCGCCCAACGTCGGGGGTCGCCTCTCCGCGCTGGGTCATCGCCTGCTACCGGTCGACGGACGAGGGCGCGACGTGGGTCCCGGCCACCTACGACATCGGCAAGACGTCGGTATCCGCGTCCGAGTTCGGCACCTGGACCCGGATGCGCGCGGGTAGCGTCAACGGCGCGGTCGCGCTGTTCGTCAACACCGCGGTCGGTGGCGGCCCGACGTACAACACCCAACAGTGGGTGAGCAGCGACGGCGGGTTTGCGTTCCGCAAGGTCTTGGACGAGACGGCGGACACCTCGGTGTGTGACGTCGCCCCATTCCTGGGCGCGCTGCACATCGTGACGGTGGAGGGGACCGCGCTGCGGCTTCGGTTGCTTGGCAATCCGTCCGGGTCGCTGCTATCGACGGGGTATCAGCTCGTGGACACGGCCCCAACCGTGAACCACACCGACCGCGCTGCGGTGGCCGTCTCTGCGGACGGCGTCGTGTACGTGCAGCTCGCGAATCTGTCGGGTACCGTCTACGGGCTCGACGGGCATCGGTCCGCCGACCGTGGCGACACTTGGACGCAGAACGGGCCGAACATCAAGCTCTCCAACGCCTCGGACAAGCCCACGGTTCCGGCGCTGGCGTTCTCCCGCGGGACGATGGTCGGCCTGTTCTGTGATGCGACGACGGCGCGCGGCATGTACGAGGCGCGGTGGGGCGGCAACACGAACGCGACGACCGGGTCGCAGATCACGGGCCGCACCGCAGAGCTTGACTCCTACGTCGCGATCGACACCATGGCGGGGTCCGGGTACACGCCGACTACGACCGGGACGCCGACGCTCACCTTGGACGTGGATGCGAACGGCAACGCTTCGCAGAAGATCGTATGCGGCGCGGGTGAGTTGATCTCGCTGGCGAGCCCGACGACGGCCAGCACGCAGGCCGCGCTCTCGTCCGCGGTGGTCCGCATCACCAGCGGCGGCGGCACAGCGATCGTGCTCGGGTTCCTCGCGGACGACATCCAGACCGACGTGAAGATCACCGCGTCCGCGATCGTGGCCTACGACCACGGGTCAGCGCCTGGCACGTCCACGGCGCATGGCGCGGCGTCCACGGACTACATCGAGGTCATTTGCATCAGCGATCCAGGGTCGGGTGGGCGCTCGATCGTGGCGTGGCGCATCCTCGACAACACGGCAGAGCGCACGTTCTCCACGCTGCCCGCGATCACGGGTCAGGCCAGCACGGGTGGCGGCGACATCGGCGTCACGGTGGACGTGGGCGTGACGACCACGGCCTACGTGAACCGGATCACCATCAGCAAGACGGATGCGCTCACGCTGGCAGAGGGCTGGGAGTCGCCGCTTGCGCGTCCCTACAGCCTGGACCCTGTGCCGCTGTCAGGCTCGCCTACGCACCTCACGGGCGGCGTAGACGTGACCATGACGGGCGGTGTCGCGGTGCTCGACACGGTGACGCAGACCATGTACCCGGACGCGACTCGGCGCGTGTCCAACGTGCTTCCGAATGTGTGCCCGTCGCCGCGTGCGGTGTGGCGGTCCAGCACGACCGGCGATCAGTCGCTGGTGTTCGTGATGCCGCAGCGTGACCGTCTGGCGCTGGCCGGGATCTACCTTGACGGCCTCGTGGGCGTCGGGTCGGTTGACGTGACGTGCGGGCTCGCCTCCACCACGGTGAGCCTCACGACGACGATCCGCTACCGGGCTCTCGGCGGAAACACCGTGGTTCCCAGCACCACGGGCAGCGTCACCGAGCGCGCGTTCGTGTTCGCGGATGAACTCAAGGGCTGGCGATTCAAGGATGCCGCGGGCACCGTGCGGACGGTCGTCGGCAACTCGGAGGGCTCGCTCACCTACGGCGCAAGCATCGCGGAGCACCGCGCCACGATCTACCTCGACGACACGACCGACGCGGCGACGAACAGCACCGGCACGCTGTACCCAGCGCGGGCCTTGCTGCTTGGGTTCTTCGACGGCACCGGATCCGACGACGTGACCGGCGTCACCGTGTCGATCCCGAGCGCCAGCAACACAGGTGCAGGGACGTACCGAGAGATCGGCGTGTGCGCCGCGGGCCGCGTCCATGTGTTCGGCGAGTCGCCCGACCTCGGGGATACGCTGTCGATGGACAGCGCCGCCAACGTCCAGACCATGAGCGACGGCCAGCGGTACGCGGCACGGCGACAGGCCGACCGGCGCAGCGCCGAGATCGCGTTCATGGACAGCCCGCACGCGGCATCGGCCATGTTCGGGACGGCGACCTCCCCGGACTACGTGGTCGTCACGACCGGCGCACGGTCGGCGGCGGCGCGCAACGGGATCCCGTTGGTGGTGGAGGGGATCATCCGCCGAGCAGCGAACACGTCCAACGGGCTCTGTGTCTGGATCCCCAAGATCCCGCGGCAGTCGTCTGCGGGATGGGTGGCGCAGACCTTCAACCTCGACGCCACGATCTACGGGCGGATCACGTCCGCGTACCGTCGTGAGGCCGTCGCCACGGTTGGCCAGCGGTCCGTGTCGCAGGTGTTCCGCGTCGGGGCGATCCGGTTTGAGGAGGAGCTGTGACCTGGTCCCTCGCGTGGTCGCTGGGTGGCCTGTCGGGCACGATCGACGACGTGGACGTGCAGTGGTCCGAGTCGATCAGCCTCACGCGCACCACGGGCAACTGGCGGCGCGCGTCGCTGGACGTGCTGCTACCTGTCGACATGCGGACGCAGCGAGCCCACCCGCGCACCGGGGCGGCCACGCTGTACTGGGACGGCGTGCAGGTCATCGACGGCCCGTGGCGCTCCCCCGAGTACCAGCAGACGAGCGATGGGCGCGCACGGTTTGCGTTCGAGTTGTCCGACGATGACGAGGACGACCGCGGGACGTGGCCGCCCGTGTCGTTGCAGTACCCCAGGCGCGGGCCAAGGGAGATCAGCCACTGGGAGTTGCAGTTTACCCCAGGGCCGCGGACGTGGGGCGGGCGGCTCCCGGCAACCGCAGAAAACGTGCCGATCCTGTCGTCGGTGGAGTTCCCGAACATCGCCGAGCCCGCGGAGGGCGCAACGTGGCCGTACCCGATCGGCCAGCCCGGGAGGGGGAAACACCTTCCCGCGGCACCTGCATACGTCTACGACACGCGGATCGAGGGCGGGCCTGGGTTCACCCGCAAAGCCGGGATCTCTGGCGTGCCCGTCGACTGCACCACGATCACCGTCTACGGGCCGACCCGCGACGTGTGGCGCGTTTTGGTCACCGCGGTCACGAGTGCCACCGTCTACAGCCTGACCTTGGTTGTGGCTGGCGGCGATGACCAGACCGTGACCTACACAAGCGACGGCAGCGCGACGATCGATGAAGTGGTGGCGGGGCTCGCGGCGGCGTGGAACGCGGAACAGTTGGTCACGAGCGCAGCGACGGCGACGGCGAACATCATCGACGACGTGATCTGGCTCCGCGGCGTCACCCCCGGCGTGGGCATGGTCGTGGCGAGCGCCGACGCGGGGCTGACGATCACGCACTACGCGACGGCATCCATGACGACGCCGCAGACCGGCGTCACCGTCCACCACGCCGCGCGCGACAACGGCACCGCCTACGCCTACTTCGAGATGGGCGACCTCGCGGACATTGACAGCAGCCCCGCGAACACCTTCTACTGGTCGGCAGAGCAGGATGCGACGCCGAGCGGGGCAGGGGACGTGCTCGTGTCCATTCTCGCGGCCTCGTCACAGGCGGTCGATTGGCTGGAGTGGTCGCGAGTGGCCGACCGGTTGAACCGCTACAAGATCGACGGCTACTGCGACGCACCGACCACACCGATGGCCTTTGCGCGCGGGGCGATCCTGCCCTTGTTGCCGGTGTCGGTCGTGCCCGGTCCGCTGGGGTTGCGCCCGGTGCTGTGGCCGTTCTTGGATGACGGGCAGGCGCGCGGGCTGGACTTGATCGACGGCATCGGGATCGCCGTGTCCAACCGCGTGACGTACCTCGATGCGCCACAGCTCCAGTCGATGACGGTGCGCTACCAGTTCAACCCCGCGACGGGCCGATCGGTGTCCGTCACGACGGCGAGCGGGGAGAACAACGTCTACGCGACACTCACGACGCAGGCCGCGGACACCGACGAGTACGAAGCGCGGTACCTGTGGGACTCGACGACCGCCGAGCAGGTGGCCGCCGATGCGCTGCGGTGGCTGTCGTGGTCGCCGCGGGTGTTGGAGGTGCAGGTGACTGACCTCGCGCGGTTCGGACCGCAGGGCACGGATGACCTGTACACGGGGCGGCGGGTGGTCCTGACCTCGGAGCAGCACGGGATCACGGCGCAGGCGGCGGTCATCGGAGAACGCGAGTGGGACGCCGAGATCGCGCTTGTCCGGGTGTACCTGCTGGACGATCCTTTGACAGCCGTCTGACGCGCGCTAGGCTGTCCCTGTGCCGGGAGGGATCGCGATGCGGTGGGCAGTTCTGGTGTGGGTGATGGCGGCGTGTGAGCCTGAAACGGGCGTCGTGCATGACGGTGACACGGACGTGGTGCTGACCGAGCAGACGGACGGGGCGGTCTGTGCGACGGCGAGTGAGCCGACCGATGATGTTGTCTGGCGCGTTCCGGATGGAACCGTCAAACTTGAGCAGTTCGAATGCCACAAGGACTACAAGAGCGACCCGGAACCCTACGCCTGCTATCTGCGGAACACGCTTGCAGATGTGGGTGAGGATGGCTTCCTGCGGTTCGACTGCGGCAGCATCGACGGCGAAGTAAGCTGGCGCATCGACTACACCGCACCGCGCCCCTAGCCGCGCGGCTTCGGCTTCACCTTGCGCCGTGGCTCTGGCGCCTCACCCCACCATGTCGGCGGGTGGTCTGGCCAAGTCACGGTGGCGCCCAGCACACCCAAGATCGCCGCGAGCGTGTCGGCCCGCACCGTGTGGTTGACGTGATCCCCAGTGGGGTAGGCCCGGATCTCGCGCGTTGGCGGAAACCGGTCGGGCTCCACCTGCCCGATCACCCAGCGGAACCCGTCGCGGTGAAATCCGTACATGTCGCCGCCGAGGTGCTGGACGTTGACCAGCCCCGGAACCTGTTGGGCGCGATCGATCGCGATGAGACAGGGTGTTTCGGGTACGTGGCAGTCATCCCATGCGCGCGGCGGTGGTGGCCAGACAACCCGTAGCGGTGGCGGCTTCTTGGGCATTCACCGTGCATATCTGCGCGCATGCGTGGTGGCCCCACTTGTGCGAAAACTTACCATGTGGTAAGCATTTGCGGAGGCCCCATGCTTACCGCCCCCACCGTCACCCGCCCCCCGCGACTCTCTCACTCCAGCGGACCCCAGGCGACGGCGGGGGTTTTGGCTTGGTGCTGGCGATGACGG
>ERZ724522.922-NODE-922-length-17197-cov-12.007000_pt1 | contig 17197 bp, 17 predicted proteins | sample MGYA00376055_ERZ724522 | MGnify/ENA primary metagenome ERZ724522 (study PRJEB28724, sample SAMN07190884) | wastewater metagenome | isolation source: effluent of sewage treatment plant in Hong Hong | place: Hong Kong | collected 2016-03-17 ... | reverse complement strand
GGGGCGGCGATCCCGGGCGTTCATGGGCGGCAAAACTGGTGCGCCAGATGAACGCTGCCGACAAGAGCGCGTAACCTGTTGCAATCTGCGGCGGATTGCTGTAGATTGCGGCGTGAGCGTAGTTCAAAGCCCCAAGCAGGTTGGGTAGTCCGTCAAGGTGGCGCCACCGTAACGGATGATCAAAACGCCGGCCCGAACGCCGCTGTTTCAGGTTCGAGTCCTGACGCTCACATAGGAGGCACGTTGTCCCGCTCCGAGCGCTTCTCGATTGGCTACACATCCGACGAGATAGCGGAACTTGAAAAAGCAGCCCGCGCCCTTGGTCTTTCCGTGCCGGAATACATCCGGTCCCAGGCTCTCGTCAATGCCCGTATAGGCAAAGGAACTCCCCGTGAATCTCACTGAAGCCGACCGACTACTCAAATCCCTTGGCCTCAACCGGCACAAGGCCACCTACCAACCCGCCGTCGTCATGCTGGCCACGTCCGTCGGCATGTCCGATTCTTCGGACCTCACCAACAAAAAGGCCATTCTGGAGGAGGCAATCAAGGTCCTGAAGGACGACCTGAACATCAAGATTCACGATGTGGACCCCATGGCCGCCATTCTGCTGGCCTCCGAGATCAGCCGCCAGAAGGCCGATAAGGCCGATGCTGAGCAGCAGGCGGCTATTGAGGCGGACATGGAGATCATCCGCAACAGCCTCCCCGAATATGAGGCCCGGGTACGAGCCGGTGCCCATCCCGGCGACACGGCAATCCGGTTCGAGGCAGCGATGGTAGAATTGCTCGGCAAGCCCCTTCCCGGACTTCTGGAAAGCATCAGTCGGAAGCTGGCCGCCATTCCCCAGGAACCCCAGGATGCCGGCCTCGTCCCTGCCCAGGAAGAGCCTCAGGCGGCCCCTGGCAAGAAGCCTCGCCTGAAGGCAGTGGACAACACGCCCGCACCAGAGTAGGATTCTGCCGGCTTGATGCCCGCCGGCGGTTTGGTACCCGATTGCAAGGCGGGAGTGGACATCGGAAACTCCTTCGTTGCGTTCCTCCTCATCGCCCCCTGCCGCAATCAGGGGGCACTTTCTTTTTCCGCGCACCCGTGCTACGCTCCATGTGCGCTGTAAAGGCCGGTTGAAGTCCGGTGACGTTGCCCGTACGGAGGAAACTCCCGGGATAGCGTTGCGAGCTCGCCAGCGCAGGTCTCATCCTCTCCCGGTTGTCACGCCGGGGATGAGCCCTTACACTCATCCGCACCCCCAAACCGGCGGTCGACTGCCGCCAATCGGTCGGGCGCAATCCGGCTCAATAATTCCCGTGCGCCCTGGGTTGCCAGTGCCCGCAGCGCCCCGGCTTTGTCTCCATACCCGCCGAACTCGACCGCAAGCGCCACCAAAGCCGCCTCTCGCTCGCTCAGGGTCACATCTACACGCTTCGCCATTGCACCTCCACCGCCACCCTATCCCGCCCGCAGAGCACCCGCAATAGCCCGCAGAACGGCGCTATCGAATCCGCCCCATTGTACGCCGTTCAATCGGTGGGGTAGCCTTTCGCCATGCAGGGCGCTGAAGACATTGCATGGACTGAAGAGGAGCTATCCGGCTGCCTCCGGTTTGACCGTGCGTCCACCCTTCCCGGTGCTGCCCGGACCTCCGAAGGCTTTCTGCGGATCTACGCCCGGATCGCGAAGGTGGGCGTGCTCCGGTATCCGCACGGGAATGAGTATGTCCCTGCGTCGACGCTGTCTGACTCGGACTTCCTAAAAAGCCTTGAAAACAAGCCCATTTTCATCGAGCACCCGACCGACGGGCGCGGTCAGACGATTCTGGTCACCAGTAAGAATATCGCCAACTTTGACCGTGTCGGAACCGTGCTTTCCCCAGTCACGTTTGACGGCGAATACGTGATCGCGCCCCTCCAGATCGAGCGAGAGGACGCGATTCAAAAGCTCCTGAGTGGACTTGTGCAGGTGTCCCCTGGTTATCTGACCGACTCCACGGATCAGGACGGCGTCTACCAGGGCGCCCCCTATAAGCGCGTTCAAATGCGCCGCCGTGCGGGAAATCACGTTGTTCTCACAAAAAAGGGCCGTGGTGGGCCTGATATTTCCGTAAGTGTGCGTGGTGACACTTCCGCCGACATCCAGTTTCAAGAGGCCGACCCCATGAATCCCTTGCTTGTCAAACTTCTGGCCGCCCTCGGCCTGAAGCCTGAAGCCTACACCGAAGAGTCCGCCGCCTTTGATGCGATCAAATCGAAGTTTGACGCATCGGTTACCGATCTCTCCACCGTGAAATCCGAAATGGAGACCCTGAAGGCGCAGATCCCGCAGATGTCCGCCGAACTCTCGGCTGCCAAACTCCGCTACCAGGAATTGACCGAAAAAGCGGAGGAGATGGAGGAACTGGAAGAGGCGATGGATTCGGTCATCAAGGCCGGCCCCGCCCCCAAGGCCGACGCCATGACCACCAAGTCCGGCGCCAAAATGGACAGTGTGAAGGCTGAAAAGAAAGCCGCCAATCTGGCCAAGGCGCACAAGAAGCTCACCGACTACGCCAAGCAGTCTGCCGTGGTGGACAGCAAGGCCGCCGACCTGAAGATGGACGGCGCCGACAAGATGAGTCTCCCGGAAAGGACCAAGGCCGTCGCCATGCGGATGGATTCGACCATTGCCGACAATGAAGGCCCGGATTTCTACCGCGCCATCGTCACCCGTTCCGCCGTGGCAGTCCCGCGCGACCCCGCCCGTACCCTGGGCGCAACCATCGGCAACCCCAACCTCCGCACCGACTCTGCCGGAAAGCCCCGGATCTCCCCCTCCCGTCTTGCGCTGACGTCGGCGCACGCCCCTTCCCCCTCCAATGAGGAAACCGAATAATGGCCACCGCCCTTACCGCCTATGCCGACCGCAACAGCCTGTACCTTTCGGCTGAGGTTGCCGGCCTCTTCAACATGCCCCGCGGCTCCGTCGGTCAGCGCAAGTCGCTGAATCCGCTGGATCAGATCAAGACCTACATCAACACCAACCCGCAGGCGGCGCAGGTTTCGACAGTCACCGTCACCGCCAGCCCGACCAACGATGCGGTGGAAACGGTGGTGGTTGCTGGCCAGTCGGTATCCTACACCGCCGACAGCAGCGCCACCCGCGCTGAGGTCACCACCGGACTCGTTGCCGCCCTGCAGGCGGACCCCATCGCCGGACGTGCCGCCACCTACAGTGGCAACACCAGCACGGGCGTGATTACCTGCACCGGCCGTAACCCGGGCGTGTCGTTCACCCTCACCACCGCCTCCGCCGATCTGTCGGTCGCCACCGTCACTGCCGCTGCGACTGCGGACGTGGTACCCTTCGGCGTGGCGGTCATCAAGCTTCCGGGGACCTACTACTACGGCTCCGAATGCTGCGCCGTGGCAACGACCGCCAACCTCACTGCGATGGTCAAGACGGTTACCGTCGTCTACGCAGCCTCGGAAAATTACCAGGTCGTGATCACCGTCGACGGCCAGACCTACTACACCACCTGGGTTGTTGCCAACACCGATTCCGCAACCACTGCAACCGACCTTGCGACGGCGGTGAATGTGGCAGGCCTGCTTCCCGCCTACACCGTGATCGCGGCCGCAACCACCGGCGGCGCGCTCACCCTGACGGCAGAGGTCCCCGGCAAGGCGTTTGACGTTGCCGTGTACGCAAAGGTCAACCCCGCAAAGATCAGTGTCGCTGACACTACCGTTGGGCCCGCCACCGACTTCTGGCAGGTGTTTGTCGGGATTTCGGAGCTCGCCGACAACGTGGAAGGCGTGTACTCCACCACCTCCGATGCGGGCGCCGCCGGCTACAAGCCGAACGCCGGCGTCAAGTGTGTGTCCTACGCGGTGGACGGGGTCTATGTGGCCAATTCCGAAACCCCCACGGATTCGAGTGACGTGTACATCTCTTTGGACCCGTCCTACCCCGGCCAGATCTTCGCCAGTTCCTCCGCCCAATACCGCCTGAAGGTGACCGGCGACAACAGGCGCAAGGTGTTCTGGCAGGGCAATACCGACATGGCCGCCGACGGCATCGGCATCCTTGGCCTCAAGCTCTGATTCTACCCCTTTGACCAGGGCAAACGCCCGAGGTGACCATGACCACGCTTCCCCTTGCTCACGACATCGCCCCCCAGGGGTCTGCGGCCCTCGCGGCCCCTGGATTTGCTGTCCACGGGCAGACCCACGCTTTCCACAGGTTCGCACAGGCGGAATACGAAAACCTTTGCCGCACTGGCGATCTCCGCACCGACAGTGACGGCAACGCCCCTGAGCGGTACGAGGCCGCCGACGTCCTTCGCCTCCGCATGAACAGCGGGGAACTGGCAAAGCTAGCCAGCAACGGCCAGTATTCCCGGGTCTTCAACGAGCGCGTGGACGGCTTCCGGGCCGATTCCGCCCTCCGCGCCGACTCCGAGGATTACGCTGGCCTCGACTTCCGCGCGGACTCCGCGACGGCGGGCGGCTCGGTTCTGGCTCGTCAGTTGGAGGCGCAATGGGCGCGCGTTCTGGAGGTCAAGAATCCCAAACTCCTGGGGCTCACCCTTTTCCCCGTCAATACCGATGCCGCCCCGGGCGCGGAAAACATCCGCATCACCCGCTTTCTGGAGCGCGGCCAGGCGCAGATCTACAACGGCGGGCAGGCGCCAATCCCGTCCACCTCGCTCCGGCAGGTGTCCGATCACGTCTACTTCCGCCACATCGTCAGCGGCGCGCAGTGGACGATCTTCGATCAGTTGGCGTGGAACTTCGCCCGGTTGGACGGTGTTTCCCGCTCTCTGGCCGTTGCCCGGAAGGCGGTGGAACAACTGCATGATCAGATCGTCTGGTTGGGCGCCCCTGGCCAGGGTTTGTACGGCGTCACCACGTTCCCCTGGTTGAATCGCCGGGTCGTGCAGACCACCTTCTCCTCCTCCGCCGACAAGGATGCCATGATCGCGGAAATCGTGAACCTGTTCACGTACCCCGCCGAGAAGTCCAACGGGGCCTTCGTGCCCGGTTGCATCGCCATGGCGCAGAAGATGGTGAAGTTCCTGACCGGAACCCGGCTTGGAACGCCGAACGACTCCTCGTTGATGACCTTCCTGAAGAAGGCGCTCAACGAGATCTATCAGGCCAACTCCAACGATGCGTCGGCCGAAGTCAAGATCGTGAGCGTGCCCCGGCTCAACGATATTGGCGGAACCAACGTTCACGGCGTGTTTGTGTACGCCAACGATCCGGACGCCATCAGCGTGGTTGTGTCCCAGCCCACCACCATGCTTCCGCTGTTCCAATCCGGTGCAAACTTTCAGCAGATCGTCTACAAGACGGTCGGCGGCGTGGTTATGCCGGATGTAGGCGCCAACATCATGGGCTACGTCACCAGTAGCGGATTCTGATTCGCCTTCCCTCTCCCCCAACGCATGAGGACTCCATGCCCCGAATCGAAAATATCAGCACGCGCGAAATCCAGATCCCCGATCTTGGAAAAGACGGCAAGCAGGCCGACAAAGCCGAGCCCAAGTATATCACCTTGGGCAGTATCAACGACCGGGCTGCCAAAGCGGCCGGGGAGAAGGATGTTCCTGATTCGGAAGTGGAGGTCACCAAGGAACAGTTGGCGGCCTACCTCGCAAACCCCGGATTCAAGGCCCGGACGGACTCCAACCCGCCCGAACTCCGGATTCATGCTTGACCACAGCCGCCGAATGGCTGCAGACCATCTGCCCAGCCCTTTACGGGCTTGGCAGCGGGGTTTACACCGCTTGGTTGGACATGGCCGACGGCCGGATGGCCACCTCCGCCAAATGGGGGGACGCCATCCGGCCACAGGCTCAGGCATGGCTTGCTGCCCACCTGTGGACGCGCACCTCCGGGGCCGTCGCAGTCACCAACGGGGTAGCTGAAGCCACCCCCACCGGTCCCCTCATCTCCGAGGGTGCGCGTGACGTGAAGCGGTCGTATGGTTCCCCAGTCAACTCCAAAATGTCCGCCGGCGACCAAGAGCTTTCAACTACCGTTTACGGCCAACAATACCTCCAACTGCGCCGCCAGAACCCCAACTTCGGCGCCCGGATCATCCGCTCGTGAGTGTCACCTCCCGCATGGCTGCCACCGTGTACCGGTTGTTGGAACTCCCCAGCAACATCACGGTTCAGCGCGTTGCGAGTCGGGACCTTGCGGGCGCCCCCACTCTGGACGCCGGAGAGACGGTCAAGGGCGTCGTCAAGCACTATGACGGAAACGCTTACGACAGCAAGGGCGAAAAAATCAAGGCCCGATGGGAGCTCACCATCGCCGCCCCCGCTGAACCGCTTACCCGTGACTGCCGCCTGACGATTCCCGCCGAATTTGGCGACGCCCCGAACTCGAAGACCCCAGTCTATTTCCGCCCCCTTGGCAGCCTCCCCAATCCGTCTGCCAATTTCCTGCTTGTGTGGCTCCCATGATCGCCGGCCTTTCTCAACTCCGCACCGCCCTTGCCGCCATCCAGGAGCGGGGCGTAAAGGCGTGTGAGGAGGCAACGCAGGCTCAGGCGGCACAGGTGCGGATCGACTCCATGCTGGCCACCCCGGTCGACACGGGCGCCTTGTGCGACTCGCATTTCGTGCTGCCCCCGCTCCGTCAGGGCAGGCGGGTGACCTCCACGCTGGAGGCGGGCGGGTGGCTGGCTCCCTACGCTATCCGGGTGCATGAGGACCTCGGAATGCGACACCCAAGGGGCGGTGAGGCCAAGTTTATGACGCGTGCCATTTATCGCGCACAACGCCGGATCACGGCCGTCTTTGAGGACGTGGTCACCCGGAGGCTTGCCCTATGAGTCTCCCTACCGCCGACCCCGCCACCGTCACTGCTACTCGTCTTGCCGATCAGGTAGGCAGCCTTACCGCTGGAACCAACCTTTTTATCGGGCCCGTGCGTGGCCACTCTGAAACCATCCCTGCCCTGTGCGTGTTCGTTGCTGCCGTCGGAGGAGCGCCCCCGGATCGGATGTTCGGATCGTTCCGGACGGTAAAATACCCCCACGTGCAGGTGCGTGTCCGTGGCGACGGAGAGGACGGCTATCAGGCGGCCCTGGATCTCGCCCGTGCCTGTGCGTCTGCCGTGGATGGGTGGCGCCCGGACGAGTACATGGTGGGACGCCTGCTTGATTCTGACGTGGCGGGAATGGGCTTTGACACCCAGGGTAATCCCGAATTTGTCTTCAACCTCGAATTTTTGTGGAGCGGCTGAAAAATGGCTGAAATCGAAGGATCTACCGTCACTTGGGAAATCAGTAGCGATGGCGGAACGACCTGGGTGGACATCAACGGCGTGAAGGGCGCGTCTCCCAAGCTGGGACGCCTCAAATTGGACGTCACCGCGTTCGGGGATGACTTCGTGAAGTCCATCGCCGGTATCAAGGATACCGCGTTGACCTTCGACTATTTCATCAACTACGACGACGCTGGACAGGACGCGCTCCGGACGGCGGAGGAGGCCAAGGACGAAATCAAGATCCGCCTGCTCCTGGATGGGACCAACGGCTGGGTTTTCACCGGCCAGATCGTCCAGACCGCCATCAAGATCGACCCGAAGGCCCCGTCGGAAGCGTCGACCGAACTGGCGATGACTGCCGCCCCCGTAATCGCCCCGTAACCAGGAGTCGCCAATGGCCGAGATCTACGGTGGCCGCCTCGCCCTTGGCGGCACCCCCACCACCCTCACAAATGCCGCAACGACCGGAACGGGGCTTGGTCCCTACCAGATCAACGATGCCACCAAGCGCGTGTTGGACCCGGATACCGCCGTCACCATCAAGGATGGCGGTGTCACGGTCCCATCCGGCAATATCGCCGCCGTGGACTTCCTTTTTGGTACGGTCACATTCGCCAGCGGGCACGCTCCCGGTGGGGCGGTAACCATCACGGGGAAGTACATCCCCCTGGTGCAATTGCTCTATTCCGCGAGCGTCGACGTCAAGATCGGCCGCCAGAAGTACGACGCCACCCGCCTGTCAGACGATTTCGTCCGGTCGGTGGCCGGAAAGGTGGAGGTGGAGGCGGTTCTGAAGACCAACGAGCCCTTCATTACTGACATTGGCGACGGCCGCACACTGGCAGAAATGTTGAATGCCCGCACTCCGGTTCTGGTGGACGTCGGGTTTGATGCCGACGACACGCACGCGCTCCGGTTTTGGTCCGTGCTTGCCGGAGACGCAAGCCTCGATTTGAAGCCGGAAGACATCCAGCGCGGCTCCCTCACTTTTGCGGGATACCCCCGTGAATCCCAGGAAGGTCAGGTCTACCTGTACTCCTGGAAGTAACCAACGCTTGCACAAGGACTCACAATGCAACGCACCCCCATCAATCGTGACGCCGCCCGTGCCATCCTTGGCCGGGATCTTATGGATGAAGCCACCCTGCACACGTTTTCGGACGGGTCGCAGGCGTACATCCGCCCGCTGACCCCTGCCGATATGGCAACCGCCACAAAATGGGCTGTCGCCAAAAAGGGCGACCCCACCAAAGGAATCCCGGACGAAGTGGATAACGTGAAGGCCGGATTGGCCATCGCCATGCAGGTAGTGGTAGATGAAGCCGGCAGGCCCATTTACACGCTCCCGGATCTCCCGGTCCTTCTGAAGTCCACCCGGGGGCAGGAGCTTTCCCGGATTTCGGCTGATCTTCTTGTGGCGGCCTCGGCAGCGGGAAACGCATCGCCGACGCCGACGGACGAGGATCAAGCGCCGACGTAGTACGCCGCGCGAATCTTTTCCGCTTATCCCTGGATCTTGGCGTCCCAATCTGGGAGCTTGAAGCAAGGATAACGGAGGATGAGTTTCAGGAGTACATCGGCTACTATCGCCTCGTCGCCCGAATGGAGGAGGAGGCGAGGGAGAAGGTCAAACAGGAGGCAAAAAGATAGATGGAAGCCGGGAAAGTCACAGCATCGCTGACCGCAGACGCCTCCGGCTGGCTCAAGGCGTTCGGACAGGCGGACGGTGCCCTGCAGCGCCTGACGGCAGCGGCCGCCTCGTTCAAGGCGATGACGCTTGCCGCTCCGGACGTGTCCGCAGCCCTGACTGCCATCAAATCCGTAGAGACGGCCTACAAAAGCCTGCAGTCCGTCGCCGCCGCCAAGCTTCCTGCTCTCCCGGCACCGTCGGCCCCCGTGGCCCGCGCCTCCTATGCCTCTGCCGCCCCCACCTCCTATGCCGGAGTAGGGGAGGCTCTGGCAAAAGTGGCCATGCAGGCCCAGAAGACCGACCTTGCCCTCAAGACCATGGCGGCCGGCGTCGATCCGATGGCAAAGATCGAGGTAAGCGCCGAAAAAGCCAGGGCACAGGTGGCGATTCTGGCACAGCGTACGGGAGACGCTGCCCTCGCTGAGCAGGCATTGTCCGGCGTGGAAGCCAAGCGCGCCGCTCAACTCGAAAAGCTGGCCGCAAGCCAGAACGCCGCTTCTACCAGCATGATTGCCGGGCTACAGTCCATCAACGGAATCGCCGGGCAAGTCGGACAGCAGTTGGAGCGGGTGTCAGTGGTGGCGGCCGGTATCGGGCTTGGGATCGCTGCCGGCCTTGGTGCGGCCGTCGGGTCCGGACTTGCCACGGCCGCCGGCATGCAGCAGATCCAACTCGGATTCGAGGCTATGCTTGGCAGTGCAGAGGCGGCAACGGGCGAAATTGCCAAACTGAACGAGCTCGCAGCGAAAACGCCCTTCGAATTCCAGGATCTCGTGACCGGTTCACAGTCCCTCCTTGCGGCGGGACAAGGACTCGGAATGACCGCCGATGGGGCAAGGGCGTTGCTGACGGCCGTCGGAGATCGACTCGCATTGATGGGCAAGGGCGCCGACAAAATCAAGTTGGTGGATCTCGCACTTGCCCAGATGATGATGAAGGGCAAGGTTCGTGCTGGCGAGATGAACCAGCTTGCCGAAGCAGGCTTTGACCCGTGGCAACGGCTATCAAAAGAGCTTGGAAAGTCGATGGCCGAGACGAACGACCTTGTCTCAAAAGGCATGGTTCCAGCGGCCAAAATGATGCAGGCCATCGTCAATCAGCCGGGGGCTGCTCTGGGGGCCATGCAGAAGCAATCCCAGACGTTGATCGGGTTGTTCTCGACCCTGAAGGACACCGTAAACATCGGACTGGGTGCCGCAGCAAAGCCGCTTGTGGATGGACTCACGGCCGCCATGCCCTCCGTAATCGCATTCACCGGGGAGGTAGTAACCGCCATCAAGCCCATCTTTGCAGTCGCAAGTGCTGCCGCGCAAGGGTTGGGGTACCTGCTTGCCGCCTTCAACGCGCTGCCCTCTGGCATCCGTCAGGCGGCATTGGCGGTGGCCATCTTTGGCACAATGGCCGCCGCTGCCCTTGTGGCGGCCACCACGGGCTTTCTGGCGCTCATTCCGTCCGTCCTGTCGGCCGCAGCCTCGTTTGCGGCCCTGGACGCCGCCGCCCTCCCCGTGATTGCCGTCCTCGCCGCCATCGGGGCCGCGCTGGCCATCTGGGGCGCAACCGTTGCCGTAGTGGCGGCGGAGTGGGCAGCGGGCCTTGCGCTCATTGGTGCCGCCGTCGGGGCTCTGTACGTCCTCTGGGAAAGCGATTTCCTGGGCATGGCAACCGTTGTCCGGACACTGGCGGCCCTGATCGGGAGCCTGCTTTCGGACGCCTTTACCCGGGCATCCTACGAGGCCCGGTGGGTGTTTGCGCGGTTCCTGGAAGCTGGCAGGGTCGCTGCGCAATTCGTGCTTTCCACCTTCTTTCCCGTCCTGAATGCCTTCGCCATTGCGGTCGTGAAAATCGGGGAGACGATCTATCAGTCCATGTCCGCAGCCTTCGACAAAGGCGGCATTCTCGGTATATTCGACACAATCTCCCATGGTTTTGCGGCGATGGTGAACGGAATCCTGGGCGACCTTGAATCCATGCTCGCTGCCGCTCAGCCGGCCCTGGACGCGATGGGCAAGGGCGGCATGGGGTGGGCGGCTCGTGGTGCGGTTGCCGGAGCGCAGGTGCGGGTACAGGCCAGTGCAGGCAGTCTGGCGACCTCGGCAGGGCAGGCTGTTGCATCCGGCGGAATGGACCTTGCCGAGCGATTCACCGCTTTTCTGGACGGACTTGTCCCAAAAGATTTCGCCGGGAAGGTGGAGGACTACAAGAACGCGCTTTCTGGCCTGACCGACGCCCTTGACGACGCTGGCAAAAAGAGCGGTGGCGCCATGCGGAGTCACGCAAAAGCAGCGAACGATGCCGCAAAGGCTTTGCTTGCGGGAATGCCAAAGCCAGGCGCATCCCAGGCGGTAAACTTCGGGCTTTTCGATATGACCGGACTGGAAGGCCCGGTAAGGACCGCTGTCGAAAAAGTGACCGGCCCACTATCGGCATTGTACGACACGTTTCAGGAGATGACCCAGACCGGCACCATGACTGCTGATTCGCTGGCCTTCTTTCAGGGCAAGGTAGACGATGCCCGGAAGGCAGTGGACGACTATACCAAAGAGCAGGCCGAAGCAGCCAAAGAGGCGGCACGGGCGGCGGCGGAGGCACGGAAGGCTATGCAGACGTTCATGTCCGGCCTTCTGACGCAAGTAACTGGCTCGTTTGGGAAGATGGGCGAACTGGTAAATGCGGCCATGGAAGGCGGGAAGGCGGCGGGTGTCGGCGGAGCGATTGCGGCAGTCATGGTCAAACTCCTGACCTTCAACGAGAAACTGCAGGCCCTTGTCCCTGCCCTTGATGCCTTTGTAGTGCAGATTGCGAGCGTGTTTGACGGGTTGATCAACGGCCTTGCGCCGCTGCTGTTCTCCGTCCTTGGGGTTGTGTCATCTGCAATTATGCCGCTTGCTCCAATCTTTGCGGCGCTTGGGAACATCCTTGGCGGACTCGCTCCAGTCCTATCGGTTGTGTCGTCCATGTTCCTGATTGTGTCGACGTTTTTCCAAATCTTCGCGACCATGATGCAGGCAGTCAGTCCCGTGCTTTATCTGGCGTTCGACGTCATTTATGAGGTGTTCCGGGTCATTGCCGTGATCATCATGGGGGTAGCATTTGAGCTTCAAAAGGCATGGAACTGGATTGTTGAGGCGGTTGCGGGCATCTTGGAGGATCTTGGTCTCGATTCGGCCGCAAAGGCACTCCGAAAGCAGGAGTTTGACACCGATGCCACCAAAAAGTCCCTGGACGCCCTGATCAACACGTCCTACGACGCCGCCGTCGCCAATGCCTACAACGCCGCCGCAACAACCCAGGCGGCGCAAGCAGCGAACGCGCTTACAACGTCACTCACAAACGTCCCGCAGGGCTTCAAGCTCAACCGCTACATCTACCAGTCCGTCAATCCGGTAGACCATATCCCCCACCTTGCAAGCGGCGGACTTGTGACGCGTCCCACGGTGGCCCTGATTGGCGAGGCGGGTCCCGAGCTTGTCCTGCCCCTGTCTGGTGGTGGCCGTGGCACAAACCGCCCGCCCCCTCTCCCTTCCGGCGCCGGTTCTGCCGGTTCTCCCATCGTGATTGAGTCCTTGATGGTTGTGACCGACGATCCGCGCGCTCTTTTTGACAAAATCCAAGCCTATGCGGACGAGAAGGCATATCTCACCCGGGGCTCGCCAATCACGCTGCCATCACGTTATGCCACCGGATGAGGACTCTCGCCATGCTTCTTCTCCTGATCGCCTGCCAGACGGCCCCTGTCGCCCCAGAATCGACGTCCACGCCCGACACCGTGGAGGAGTGCCCTGCGGGGCGCGTGCATCATGTGATGGCGGAGGCGGCGCCTGAGGATGTGGTGGTACGGGTCCCGTCCGGCGCGCTCGTGGCCCCCTGGGTACAGTTCCAGGCGGATCGGATTCTGGTGCGCTGCCCGGACGAGGGCGGTACCCTGATCGTTGGGTGGCGGGACTGAATGGCCGCCCTTTCCCTCAATGGATGGACGGTGCCCCTGCTTCTGGAGGGGGCGCAACAGACTCCTGACGTGGGGGAGGACGCTGCGCCGTCCGTAAGCGGGGAGATGATCCGCCTGCGTCGGTACGTCAAGCAGAAATGGAGCATCAAAGCCGGCCCCCTGACTGCCGCCCAAAAAGCGGATCTATTCGGGCTTGCCCTGGGCCAGTGCGACCATTGGAGTTTCGACGAAAGCGGGACGGACTGGCAATGGAGCGAGGGCGGAATCGGCCTGCTTTCCGGCACGGCCACCTATGCCACCGCCACTCCCTCCCCGAAATACGGCGCCGGATACATCGACGTGGGCACCAGCAATCTCCCGACGTTTGACGCCCGTATTGCCGGAGCATGGACGCTGCTTGCATGGCGCTACGAGTCGGGTGCGTGGCACCATCACGCCATCACGTCGACGGGGGATTACTACGAGGATGGCGCCGTCACCGGCAGCGCCCCTGTTGGCCTTGCCGTTACCAGTGGGTCTGTCCGGCTTGGGAGCACGCTTTCCACGCAGCAATGGGACGATCTCGTGCTTTTACGATGGGCCGCCAGCGCAGAATTGGTTGCCGCTGTCTACGCCGCCGGGGCTGCGTTCCGAGGCCCGGATCAGTGGGCAACCGGGGATCTTCTGGAGGCCGATAGCGGGGGTTTGCTGGTGACGTTCGACCCGCCGACCAGCGAATACAGGCCCTTCACATCTGCAGGTACGACGGAGTTATACGGGCAGAACGCCACGCTTTCCATGCGGGAGGTGTGACCTATGCGGGCGCTTTCCGCTGCTCAGGAACGGGTTTACGGGCTTCAAACGAAGTCCGTGGCTGTGCGGGTATGGATTACGGATGCGACGGCCACAGAGGTCGACCTGTCGGACTACCTCGGACACGATTGGGTCCGGTCGGCAGAGTGGGGTGAAGACGTGGATTCCCCGGGCATGACCGCCACTGTGGAAATTGCCCGTGCGTACCACGGGCTTTCGGTGGCGCCGTTCCGCACCTTGGGCCGGCCAAACACGGGCGGGGTCCTGCTGAGGGAGGGGCGGGCGATGCGGATCGAGATAGCCGTCTTTCCCCGTGGCATGGAGCCAGATTCGTCGGATTGGGTGGAGGTCTTCGCAGGGGTTATCCAAACGGTTGAAAGTGCGGCGGACCCGATCCGCCTGACCGCGCGCGGGAAGGAGGACCTGCTTCAAAGCACCTACATTGAAGACCCGGCCCAGTACAGCGATTTTACCAGCGGCGAAGCCCTGGAAACAGTCATGCAGTCCATCATGGATGACTACCTGCCGACGACGGTAACGCTCCATGTCCCAGTGTCGCCAAGTTGGCAAATTCTCGCCTTTACAACCGAGGTTCATTCGGTCTGGGACGAGTTGGACAAACTTGTTGGACAGATCGGATGGTGTCTACGTTATCTCTACGACGATGGCGCCACGGAATGGCGGCTGACCCTCTACGAGCCTGACCGAGCGGGCGGCGCGTCTGTGTGGACGTTTCCCCCATCGCAGTGGTTTGACATGACGCTGCTTTCCACGGATCTGTCTACGATCCGCAATGCGGTGTCGGTCACCTATGGGGACGCATCCAACCCCGGCGCCGACGGGCAACCGACGCCGGAAACTGTAACAGCGGAGGATCCAACCAGTACCACGGAATATGGCCGTCGCTGGCTTGGGATTACCCTGGACGCAACGACCAATATTGACAGCACGTTTGAGGCGAACACGCTTGCCTCTGCGGTGGTGTCGGATCTTGCGTGGCCAATGGCGGCGGTAGAAGTGGAGCTTTCGTTCTGCCATTTTCTCCAACTTGGCGACACCGTCACCTTGTCCGCCGACCACATCCGGATCGACGAAGATCAAGAGATGGCAGTGGTGGGTTATCGAAGCTCCATCGCCAACGGCAGGGCTCGCACACGCATCCAGGGCCGCTTTGCTGGCGCCGTGGCCAGAGTCCGCAATTGGCTGTCCATGGCCGCTCAGCGCGGTGTGGCGGCTCTTCAGCAGCGGGGTGCCCCGCTGTCCCCCGCCGACATCCCCGCAATTGTTCGGGAGGCGGTTGGCAGCCTGATCCTCAACCCGGACATGTCCCAAGCCATCCGGAAAGGTGGTTTCCAAGTCGAGGTTCACGGCGGCCCCTCTGGATTTATCCCGGACTACACCGCTGGGAGCGCCACCATCATCGGCAGGGCCAAGGCGGGGCCAATCACGATTCCGGTGGACACGTCCCGCATCCCCATCGGGGAGCCTCGGGATCTGGTGATCACATACCTGAATGATCGTGGCGTTCGGAGCGGAGAACAGCGGCTCACCCGCACCGCCCGCCGCCCAGGGTTAGGATGGCTGGATCAGTACGCCCGGTTGGCGGGATCGTTCGCCCCGTCCACATTCAGCACCGCTACCCGTGGCCCGTCCTTCCCGCCCGACGGCTGGGATATGGTCGTTGGAACCTGGGATACCGACGCAAAGCAGGACGACGGTGGGACACTGGTTGCCCCACTGACCGGCGTGTACGCGCTTACGTTGCTCGGGTCGGTCGCAACGCAGCTTCTAAGCCAGACAACGCCCGTAGCCTATGGACGGCGCTATGTGTCTCAGGTGGCCCTCTACACCGACAGCGTGACGGCAGGGCGCACGGTTACCGTGGTGGTGGAGTGGCTGAATGCGGCGATGTCCGTCTATGCCACCGACACCATCTTTAGCGGCGTCCTACCGGCAACATCGACGTGGTACACCTACAAGCGCGCGCACGGAACGCCCACCACCTGCCGGTATGCGCGCGTCCGGATTACGAAGGCTGCCTACTCCTTCAAGGTGGCGGTTGACCGTGTGCTTTTTGAGGAAGACGAGGAGCGCGACGATCAGAGCAGCCGGATCATGGTGGCCGAGGACTTCGTCGGCCCGGACGGCGGCGCGACGCTCGGGAACTACCCGTGGGCGCTTTATCACGGATCAACCGACAGTAATGACGAAGGGCCGGCGTCCGTCACGAAGTTATCGGCGTCCAACTGGGAACGCTGCGGGATTGTGTCCTTAGAAGTTGCCGATCCCAACATCTACCCGTCCGTGTCGTACTCGCTCGCCCTGGGCACCTACGCATCCCCCTCGTTCTCGGGTGTTCCGCCGGCAGGGACGGAAATGGAATGGGTGGTGGCGATGGGCAGCGGCACCACCGATGTTCGGGCGTGGTGCGGACTGTGGCAGGTGGCCGATGGGCCGGTCGGCGCCGACGGGGAGTTGGTCGCCGACGGGTACAACTGTGGGATCGGGTTCATCGCCATCGCAGGGACGTGGTACGGGATTGTGCGCATTATAAGCGGTGGAATGAGCGTCAACCGGGAAACGTCGCTCGGAGTGGCGGCAGATACGACGTGGCGCCGGTTGGGGTGGTATTACAATGGTTCCATCGTGATTTTTATCGTAGACGGTCAACCGGCAGGCACCCCACAGAGCACTACCGACTTCGGCGATGTTGGCCTTTCCCCCATATTCGGCCTGATCGCAAGCGGCACAGATACGCCGTCGATCCAGGTAGATCGTGTGTTTCTCCATAGCCTCACGGTGCGGACATGATCGGATCTCGTCAGTATCGCCGCCTCACGTTTACGCAGGAAGATCCGCCGCAAGCCGCCGGGGATCTGTCACTGCTCCGTACGGGGCGCGCACAGGTGTACCGCAGCGGGGCGGTGCGGAACGTGATCGACGCCGCCGATGCGGGTGTTGCAGGCGGTTTTGCCCCGCTGAACGGGTCGGCGCTTGTGGACTACACCTACCTCGGCACGGGCGGTTCCGGGGCGGGGACCAAATTCCTCGCGGATGACGGGACGTGGAAGACGGGTGGTGGCGGGGGTGGAACCTTCAATCACGCTGCTCTCACCTCCAACCTCGCCTGGACCTCCTCCGCCCACACGGGAACCGCCTCCAGATTCGCCGTATTCGACTCCGGGGGCGCTGCCGCCTATCTGGCCCTCCCGAGCACCGGACTCGTATCCTGGACAGGCTCATCGTGGGCAGCGGCCACCGTGAGCGCGCCCCTCAGCTATTCCGGCACCACCCTGTCAGTCAGCGTCTTTGTGGGCGACACCGGGAGCGGAGGTGCGGCCGGCACCGTGCCTGCACCGGCGGCGGGGGACGGGGCGCTCCAGAAATACCTGAGCGCATCGGGCGGATGGCTGCCGATTCCGACGGGCCTTGTGTCCTTCTACGAAGATCCATCGGTTTCAAGCGATATATCGGGCTACAAGGTGGCTCTCACCGCACCATCCACGGCGG
>ERZ724522.921-NODE-921-length-17215-cov-37.904196_pt1 | contig 17215 bp, 21 predicted proteins | sample MGYA00376055_ERZ724522 | MGnify/ENA primary metagenome ERZ724522 (study PRJEB28724, sample SAMN07190884) | wastewater metagenome | isolation source: effluent of sewage treatment plant in Hong Hong | place: Hong Kong | collected 2016-03-17 ... | reverse complement strand
GAAAGCCAGCCCCCAAGAAGTCGAAGCTTTGATGTCATTGATGCGCGTGCTCAACCCTGCGCACCGCTGTTGAAGCAAGAAAAACACCGCAAGAGATCAGAGAGACGCCAGAGACCGAACACCAGACCACCGGAAAACCCGAATAACTGATCCCCCATGCCAATCGACCCGCCGCCGCTCTTTGATTCTTTGCCGCCGAAACCCAAGGTGCCGGGACGGTTGCGCACGAATGAGGACTGGCTGGAGCAGCAGCCGGATCTTTATCAGGAGATCAAGGACCGCATCATGGGCGGGGATACCAATGTGCGTCGTTTGGCCCAACACTATGCACCTCTGCGCTGGAACGCAAAAACGCAAAAGCTTGGGATTACCGAGGATGCGATGCGTCGGGCGATCACCGCCATGATTGGCGAGGACATCACCCGCGAGAAGTTCGATGAAGTCGTGCAAAGCAAGCTGTCCATTCTGCGCGGCGAAATGGTGGATGTAGCCAGCGACGTGGGTTCCCGTGTGCAAAGCACCAAGGAACTCGGTGCCGTGGCCATGACCATGAAGCTGGCCAGCGATACCATTGCCGGGATGGGCGGCGCACCGCAGCCAGTCATCCGTCATGAGCATCTGCACGTCCATACCACGCCCGATGAATTGCAGCGCCGTCGCGAGCAGGCGCTGCGCCAGATGCAGTCCAGCCCAGCACCGGCAACAACGCCTGAGACCACCGACCCGCTGACCCTTGCGGAAGGAAACCTTGAAATCATTTCCCCATGTCCCACGAAGACACCATTGACGAGCATCTGATTCGTTCCGACTTCACCGAGCGCGCGCCCTGGACCATGCAGGCTGCCTCCGAGGTGGTGCCGCCGTATGATGCGACGGAGCTGATCCTGCTTGCGCAGTCCGAGCGGCAGCCGGGCGAGCCCTTGTTCATCGCCGCCCAGCGCATGATCACCGAGCGCTCGCAGATGCTGGAGATGATGAGCAGTGCGCCTCTGACCTCGTGCTTCATCCCTGATGAGTGGTGGCTGTTCATGGAGCAGATCGCGGAGAAACGTTATGCGCATCCAGGCTTGCCGCTCGTGTTCTGGTGCAGTGGCGGCATTCGATCCGGCAAGACCTTCATCGCTGCGCTGCTCACCGTTTGCCATTGGCTGCACATGCGCACCAAGCGCCAGGGCAACAAACGAGTCGGTGCCGATGTGTATTGCATGACGTCGCGCCTCGATCAGAGCGCCCGTCTCCAGCAACGCCCCATGTATTCCTTCATGCCCGCCGAGATCCTGGCTGGCAATGGTCGCGGATTGCAAGGTGAGGAACGCATGAGGTTCAAAGGTGGTCACTTCACCGATGATAGCTTCTGCCGGTTCGTGAAGGTCGAAGATGATCAAGGCCGCGTGTATGAAGGCGGCGGCAGCGTCACCTTTGCTGCCGATACTCAGCAAGCCGATGAGGACATGCACAAGCTGCAAGGCATGGACCTCACCGCAGCCTGGCTGGATGAAGGCAAGAACCCCGACATCCTCAAAACGATGCGCGAACGTGTCGCTACCGGAGCCACGATTACAGGCGAGGCCTGGCACCGCGAGTTGATCTTCACCATCCTGAAGAAACTGCGCCTGCGTGGCACGCCCCAGTTCCGCCGCCTCACCCCGTATGAGATGGGAATGCTGCTTTGCGGCATCGTGATGAACACCTACACGCCCAAGGAAGGCTGGAATGAAATGGCCGCCAGCCAGCTTACCGGAGCCGAGTTCCCCGAGCAGTTCATGATCGTGGCACCCGAGCTGAAGGACAAGCCCGGCGTGCTCGATGACCGCGTGCCCTTGATCGCCTATCCCGTGGATAAGTATTGCTTGGTTGGCTTCCTGCCAACAAGGGCCAACAAAGCCAAGGGTGGAGTCTTGCCGGCCGTGTTGTCCACCTTGGGGCCAAGCCCTAGCGAAGAGGAAATCCGCAAGGTGCTTTATGGCATGGTGGGCAAGAGCGAGGACGTGTTGTTCCCCCATTTCAATACTCGCCATCTCAAGCCTTGGACCGCAGTGCCGCGCAACGGCACCCTCTACGTAGTCGCCGATCAGGCCTATACCAAACCATGGTCCATCTCCATCGTCATGTGGGATAAGCCTGGGCGTCTCTGGTGGTTGATGGACTGGCCAACACCAGGCCGCAAAATGCGAGTGCTTGATCGTGGCGAATGGAAGACCATTGATCCAGGCCCATGGGCCATGCCCAGCGAGAACCCCAGCCTGCGCAACGGCAAGAAAGGCCCCATTGCCCGACGCAACATCGGCTACGTCTTCGACGATTACACCCACCTCATCTGGCAATTATTGCAGGAAGTGCTGGCGAAGTTCGATGCCAGCGGAGGCAAGTTTGAAGGCAGCGTTGAGACGCACACCTTGAGCTGGAAAGAAGGTAAACTGGAAGACCTCACCGGTCAGTTTGCCAAGCCCTATGCTTTCATCGGTGACAAGAACTGGCTGGGCAGTCGCACCGTAGGCCGGGCCAAGAATGACAGCACCCTTTTGGAAGCTCTTGACGAATGCGAGAACCCACACGCCTGGGAGCCGTATGAAGGCCGCTCCGCTCGCGACGGCATCGAGCGCATCCAGGAAGCCCTTGCGCTCGACATCGGTGGACTGCCAGGGCTCATCGTCATGGAGGACTGCACCGATACCGCATTCGCCCTGCGCACCTATACCGTCCCCGAGGGCAAAGATTCTCCGCCTAACGACGACCAAGCCTGCAAGGAAGCCATCGACAAGATGCGCTACGTGTTCCGCTGGCCTGAAAGATTTGTCGATACCACCCTGCGCACGATTTCCGGAGGCGGCAGCTTTTAACCCCATATCTATGACAACCACACCCATCGACCAAACAGAGGTTTACTTGACAGCCAAAGAGGTGCGTGACAAAATTGCGGCCTGCCAGGGAGGCACCGGCTATACTCAGTTCCGCAAATGGACTGAAGGCAAGGAACCCGTGCTGCGACGCTACAAATTTAAAGCCAACTCGCGGCCCTTTTATAATCTGCGCGAGGTAAATGAAGCGCTGAAACCAGCGAAGGTTACATTTTAATCTGATACAGCCATGACCGACCGAATTGCTATGCTTGAGGCGCGTGAGAAGCCTGATGCCGCCAAGATTATCGACGAGGTGCGTGCCTCGCTTCAGAATGCCCAGTCGATGGGTGTCTTTGAGAAGATCGCCGAGTGCCACAACATCCGACGTTGCTTGTGGGCCAATCAGGCGGCGGATGGGTTGAAGCATGGCGATGATGCTTTTCCCTGGGATCGGGCCCTGGATTACAAGGCACGCACTGCCGAGCGTATCATTGCGGATAACGTCCGCATTCGCATGGCGGCCGTGCGCTCTGGCACGGTGCAGATTGGACCGGAGAATGAGTTTGAGGATGATGCCAAGGCGCAGACGTGGGACCGGGTGCTGAAGTTCTACCGCAACAAGGGCAAGCGCATGATGCGCAATGAGATGCGCTTGTTCTTCAACTGTGTGGAGGAGTTCGGTTATGGCATCGTGCATGTGGACTGGCATGAACACAAACGCCTGCTGCCGCAGAAGATCACGCTGGACGCTTTGGCTTCCTTCCTGGTGCAATCGCAGCTAGAGCAGATGGCAGCGGCTGGTGATCAGCCAGATGAGGCGATGATTCAAAGTATTGTCGAGACCACTGGCATCACAATTGAGGAGGCGCTGACGGATACCGATCGCGCTGCGCTGGTGCAGATGATCAAGGCCTTTGATCCAGAGATTGTCACCTCGGAAGCTTTGAAGGTCTGCACTGGATTGAAAAAGGGAACGAAGGAAGTGGAATACTTTGCCCCGCGTTCACTGGGTGGCCTGCCCTGTGTGAAAGCTCTGATCCCCTGGGTGAACTGCCTGCATGGCATGGAACTGACCGAGAGCGGCTGGAATACCTGGATGGCCATTCCAAGCTGGAAGACCGAAGTGGAGATTCGTTTGTGCGCTGAAATGGAGGAATGGAATCCAGCCGTGGTCGAGCGCGTGCTTCAGTATCCCAATCGTGGTCTGATGGAGATGATCAATCAAAGCAACCTCATTCCTGACTGGGTGCTCAATGGCACCGGCATGGGGCTGGCTCCAGATCGCCAGTCGCAGTATCGCCAGCCAATGTATCAGGTGCTTTGCGTGTATCGCATTGCCTTGAATGAAGCGGGTGTGCCAGCCATTTATGAAACGACCGTCAGTCCCAATGTGCCTGATGCCGTGCTGGGTCATGAATGCGAGCCGATCAAGGTCATGCCTTTTGTGGTGGAAGCTCGGGAGTCGGCTGGCCTGATTGTGCAAAGCCGAGGCATTCCTGAATTGGTGCAAGGTGATCAGATCGCCACCAAGAAAATGATGGATGGCAGCGTGGCAGCCGGTGAGCTCTCCAGCTTCCCTCCTTCTCTTAGCTTTGCTGGTGACGATCAGCAGGTGAAGCCTGGATCTCGAATTGTCGTCAATCGTCAGACCGGCACTGTTGGTGCCCAGGCCATCGAGCGATTCCAGCGTGTGCCTGGCGTGGACATGGGTGCGTTGCAGTTGATGAAGTTCATCAAGGAGGAGCTGAATGAAACCTTCCATCGTGGCACCACGGCAGATCCCGACATGCGCCAGATGATGATTGATGAGATGGGTGAAAGCTCCGTGCTCACTTTTGAGGAAATCGTCAAAGTCATCTGGGAGCATATTCAGGCCTATGTCTCCAACGTCACGGCTGGCCGCATCGCCGGACGTCCGGTGAAATTGCAAGCGACCGAAGAGGATCTGATGGGCGAGGCCGACATCAATGTCCAATTCAGCGCTTTGGCATTGAACAAGAAAGCCGCTGGTGAGCTGGCCGAGTGGATGACCAAAATGGCACCGCTCGACCATGCACAGCGCTACAACATGGGCAAGGTCGTTGAGACTATCACGCGCCTCTATGATCCAACCCTGGCTGACACCATCGTGGAGCCTGCCGAAGTCGCCGCTGGTCATGTGGATGATGAAGAGCAAAGTGACCTGGCCAAGCTTGCCAGCGGTCAATTGCCGCCCGTGCGCCAGGGTGGCTATCAGCAGCGAATGCAAAAGATCCAGGAATGGCTTTCTAATCCGGCGGTGCAGCAGCAGATGGCCAACGATTCAACACTGGCCGCGCGCGTTCAGCAACGCTGGGATGCCTATGTGCAGCAAGGTATCACTCAACCGCGCAACGCCATGGTTGGCCGCATTGGTTACGACCCCAGCAAGGACCCTGTGCTGGGTCAGAACGAAGTCCCGCAGATGCCGGGTGCAATGCAGCAACCAGCCGCAGCGTGATCCACTGAAACAATCCCATGGCTAGAAACACCACACCTCCCATCCCATCGGTAGCCGCTCAACGGGCGGCATTGATCAACGGCAAAACGCCAGCTCCATCTGTTCAGCCGATTGAAACAGCCAAGCGTGAGTTCATTCGCTACGCTGGCCGGCATGGCACGCGATTGATTCGAGTCAGTTCGATTGACCAGATCATCTTCAATCCTGGCCAAGTGGGTGGCATAGCCTGGTTCATGCGCGTTGGATCGCAGGAGTTCCCGATTGATGAAGCGCTGGCTCGCTCATTGACCACGGAACTCACCGGCTGGCCTTCAGAGGAGGTGTTTCCATGAAGCGCTGGTGGCATCGCTGGTTCCAGCCCCGGCGCATCGTGTTCTCGCATGTGGAAGATTTTGGCCCGCGCTTGCGCGTGGATCAAGTGTTGCAATTGCTGCGTGGCAAGAAGGAGTCCGAGCACTTTCGCATGATCATGCAGTTGCTGGAATTCCAGCGTCAACTCTGCCAGATCGCCGTGCAGGACAAGACCAATGTATTGAATGGTCAGACAGCTTTCGAAGCGGGAGGCGCAGCTTCGGTGCAAGACGTCATGGTCATGATTGGTCAGCTAGAGCAAGGCGGCAAGATGCCGTCCGATCTGGCTGCCTGGTTCAAGCCTGCGGTCAAGCAACCGGAGAGCGACAAAATGAGATAATTCTAAGGCTATACAAGCGATGGAAAAACACCAAACATTGTCGCCAGACAAATTGAATCCTGCATCCGGCGATAAAACGGAATTACTGCCATGTCCATTCTGTGGTGCGCCAGCAGAGAAGACATGGGGAAGTTGTGGACACAACGATCAAACCCAATTGATCAAATGCACTAAATGCCCAGCACTCATGGATCTCTACATGGGTGATATTGTAGCAGCATGGAATACCCGCAGTAGGCAGAGCTAGCGTTATCGTGTCGCATCGCGTGTTATCGCGATGTTTCAACCTGCCACCCTCTATTCACGGCACTGGCAATGCGATTGAATGCGGGCACTGCGAGGCGTGATGCCTTGCTGCTTACCGCAATTCAATCATGGCTGATACCACTACCGCTGCCCCTGCCACAGCAGACGCTGCTGCCGCTTCTGATGCTTTATCGTCGGGTGCTGCCGCGTCGTCCACCCCCACCGCCCTTCGCCCTTTGGCAGAGCTGATGACTCAAGACGCTTTTGACGTCGAGTCCGTTCTGGCTGCTCAAGGAAACTGGGCTGATGAGGAGACGAAACCCACCAGTTCCACGGCCCCTGCCGAGGAATCCCATGACGATGAAGGCAATGACAATGCCGATGCCAACGCTGAAACCGCGCAAGCGGATGAAGAGGAAACATCGGACAGCGAAACCTCCACCGAGACGGATGAAGAGGGTAACGAAGAGGATGCCGAAGTCGTTCAAGATCAGAACGGCAAGAAGCTGATCAACGTTCGCCACTTTAACCGCATGATGCGCCAGCGGAACGATGCCAAGAAGGCAGCCCGTGAAGCCATCGAGAAAGCCGCTGCTGCCGAGGCGAAAGCCCAGGCTGTAGAAGCCCGATTGCTCGAAGTGGAAGACAAGCCCGTGGTCGTGCCAGCAGCCAATGATCCGCTGTCTGGAGTCGCCACCGAGCCGCAACTGGAAGCCACCATTCAAAATGCCACTGCCTGGCGCAACTGGGCACGACGCAATATGCATGGCGGCACGCCCCCGATTCAGGGAGCGGATGAGATGACGCCTGATCAAGTCGCTGATGCGCTTGAGTCGGCTGAAGCCATTCTGGAAGCTGCTCCAGCCAAGCGTGTATTCCTCCGGGAATTTTCGCAGAAGCGGGCCGAGATTCGCAAGGTGATGCCACAGATGTTCACGGACGGGACGCCCGAACATCAATCGGCAGAAACCTATCGCAGGCAACTCTTGAATTTCCGCACGGCTGCGGAGCAGGATGCCATCATTGCCAAACTGCTGAAGATCGACCACCAGGAACGCGAAGAGCGCGACGGCGTGGCCCGATACACTCGCGTAGCGCTGAAGAAGGACGCTGCCAATCAGCAAGGCGCGACCACTGCCAAAGTGATCACCACCAAGCCGAGTCCCAAACCCTCCGGCACAGCCATGACCAGCCAGCCTGCCATGCGCCAGCTCGGAGGCTCGACCACCCGCCAGCAAATCGCGCAACGCTTGCGCGACGCTGAATCCATGGATGTCGAGGAACTCCTTGCAGCAGGCGTGGCATAACACTTTTCAACACCACTCAATTTTATGGCTTACGCAAAGACTACCAGCACATCTGCCACGTTTACCGAACGCGATGTGCGCAAAGGCGTCACCGATCAGATCGCCCTCGAAACCCCTGTCCAGTCCATGATTGGCAAGGACCCTTCGCCACTGAATACCACTCCTGAATGGGAGATGAAGACCTATGCGGCCCGTGTGTCCACCGGACAACTGGAAGCCTGGGAGCCCGGCGAATCGGATTTCCAGAACAACCTGGCCAACAAGGCCATGCTCAAGGGTCGCTTCATCAAGCAGGCCCGTGCCGTTGGCGTGACCAAGGAAATGAAGCTGATGGGCAATCAATACAATCGCCCTGATCCGCTCACGGACAACATCGCTGACAAGAGCAAGGAACTCTATGGCGATGTGGAAACGTTCATCAACTCGGATACCGAAAGTGTGGCACCTTCGGCTGGCACGGTAGCCAGCAGCGGGCGATCCATCTGGCGTTGGTTGTCCAATGCCGATGCTCGTTTCACCGATTCGGATACAACTCCGACTTCTACTTACCGCACCCCCACCGGCAATATCGTGGTGAGCAAAACCAATGCTTCCGATGTGACGGAACCGGAAATCGCTGCCATGATCACCAGCGTGGCCAAGACTCGCCGCAAAGCCGGGCTTCGTTTCGTGGGTCTGTGCACACCTGAAATGCGCGATACCTTCGACAGCTTCAGCCGCACGGACAAGAGCTTCACCACCTCGGCCTACCCCGTCAGCCGTTTCGCGCAGACCCAGGGCACCATCGACCGTGAAGTGACGCTCTACAAGAGCAGCAATGGCAGCATCGAACTGATGACCAGTTTCGATCTGGACAGCACCGTTCACTTTGGTCTGATCAGCCCTGATCTGCTCAAGCTCGGCTATGCCCAATCGGTCATGGTCAACAAGGAAGGCGCAAGCTCGCAAATCGAGAAGCGCGTCATCGACGTGATTTACGTGCTGAAATGCCTGCATCCAGGTGCTGGCGGCAAGGTGATCACCGGGGCCACGGCCTAATTTTGTTAGTTGGATGATGATGCTGGAAACTCTGCACGGCTGACTTTATGGCACTTTGGGACAACACAGGCGAAGCTTCTGATCTCGTGAATCTGTATGCCGACATCTTCGGCGATGGAGTCGTGATGGATGCTTACCGTGCCCGGATGGCCATCGAGCAGCCGCTGCAGAAGCAGCGCGATGAAAAGGAATTGCAGGCGATCTGCCAGCGGGTGAAGACAACCAAGGAACGCAAGGTGGAATCCTCCACCGGGCTGGCTGCATTGGCTTCCATCCCTTGCAGGCTTTACCATGACATGGCTTCGGTCTTCCGCATGAAAGCGGAGGATGCCGGAGTCAAGCTGGACGGTAATGGCTATGAATGCTGGCAGGATGAGGACTTCCTCAACTACCTGCGCAAGCATCCCAAGTATCAATTCCTCTTCTACAAGGAAGCGCCGCGCAACGCCCGCATCGTCGTCAACGACACTCCGCGTCCTTTGATTGCTGGCGGCAGCATTATTGCAGCTGCCTAACCCCTTTTCTTCAAGACTCATGTCTGCATCCAAGATCATAGCCGTTGGCAAAGCTAATGTTGTCACCGAGGGCACGGATTCCATCCGCACCTCCGTGAAACTTGGCGAAGTCATGCTTCCCAATGGGAAGCTTGTGCAAGTCAAGCGTGCCTTCGTTACCGCTACCAGCAATGCCACCACGGAACTTGTTCCCCAGGTGGCAGATGCCGCCATTCGTGTGCTGTGCTGGCTATCAATCGGCGGCGGCACTGCACCCACAGTCACCCTGCAAAGCTACGATGGCAGCACGGATACCGCTATTTCTCCGCCCTTTCCGCTGGCGGCCAATGGAGGGTTCTCCCTGGCGCCCAATCCTTATGGTTGGTTCCAGACGCTGGCCATCAATACCGCTCTGCGAGTCACTGTCAGCAACAGCTCTGATGTGGGCATCATCGTCAACTATCTCGAAATCCCGCAGGACTGCTTCGACCTGCTTTGAGCCATCTTTTCACAACCTTTGCTTCTTCGTTCCTTCTCATGAAACACTATATCGTTCTCTTTTGCCTGGCCTTGCTGGGCGTTTCCTCAGTCACCAAGGCTGCGACTGTCACCGGTCGCGCTGCCAAAACCTCTGCTGCCGGCACAGAAAAGGTGCCGATTGATGACAGCGGTGCCGACAAATACATCACCGTCACCAACCTGTTCAGTGGTCCAGTGTTCCCGGCTGGTTTAACAGCCAGCGGATCGACGGCTTTTGACTTCAGTGGTTCCAGTGGTGCGTTCAAGACTCCTACGGGTTTGAGCACCTTTGGTGGCAGTGGTCATGCCTTTGCCTCCATCTTGTATCCCAGCACCAATGATGGCGCTGCCCTGGGCGATACCAGCCATGGCTTCAGTGATCTGTTCCTGGCCACGGGTGCGGTCATTAACTATGCCAATGGCAATGTGGTGCTCACTCATTCGAGCGGCATCCTCACCTTGGGCACAGGTGATCTGCGCATCACAACGGCAGGCACTAACGCGGCCAGCGCTGTCACAGTAGGTGGCACTCAGACCTTGACCAACAAGACGCTGACCAGCCCGACGCTGACCACTCCAACCATTGGCGTGGCAACGGCGACCAGCATCAATGGTCTCACCGTCACCAGCAGCACCGGCACGCTGACGTTGACCAATGGCAAGACCCTGGCATCGACCAATACGCTGACATTGGCTGGCACGGATGGCACTACCATGACTTTTCCGAGTGCCAGTGGAACGGTGATTACTTCCAGCCTGTCCACCAATGCAGTCGATGCGGCCAATTCCTTCTGGGGTGCCAGCAATGCGCTGGTGTTTGAGGGTGCGACGGCCAACGCGTATGAGCTGAGTGTGTCGCCTGCGGATGTCACCGCTGATCGAACTGTTACGCTGGCCGATGCTACGGGAACGGTGATGCTTTCAACGCTGTCCACCAATGCGCCGGATGCGGCCAATGGTGTCAGTGCTGCAAGCAATGCGCTCGTGCTTGAAGGTGCTACGGCGGATGCCTATGAAACTTCTGTCACCGTCACGGACCCCACCGCTGACCGCACCATCACACTGCCCAATGCCACTGGCACCGTCGATCTGGCCATGGCTTCGGCGGCTGTTTCGCTCACTGCTGATGGTCAAACCGTAACGCCTGGAGCCAGTCGCGTGATTCAGCTTTCCAGCGATAACGCTACTGCCACCAATCGAACCTTCACGTTGAGCGCTACGGGCGCTATCACCGGCTCCATCTACGTCATTATCGCGCCTGCCACCAATGCCTGCGAGCTCGCCGACACAAGCATCCAGAAGCTGTCGGCAACGTGGAGTCCTGGGGCTTACGATTCGATCACGCTGCTGTTCGATGGCACCAACTTCATCGAACTGGCCCGCGCGGATAACTAATCCAATCACATCCCATTCAATCGCTCCTCCCGATGTCGCTTCTGCTTCTTGGCGCTGGTCCCTCCGCCTCCGGTTCATCCGGTGGCGGATCATCGCTACTGCCAGCGCCGACGTATTTCCTTGGGCTGGCTTATTGGACATCGGCGGTGCAGCAGGAGATTTCCGTTACTATACCGTGGCCAGCGACGGATTATGATTTTGCGATCAATGGCAATGTGACGGGCTACGGGGTGAAAACGGGATCATCATTGATGATCTCCTGGGATTACTTCAATCACGGCCCTCCTTCGGTGGATATTTGGGCGCTTGATCCTGTAACTGCAATCCCTGGGAGCGCGGCAACGGTGCAGATGGACCAAAATATCACCGTTGGAACCCCTCTCTATTATTACTGCGATGGCACCACGCTGATGGGCTGGTTTGCCGATGGATACGGCAGCTACTACGTGGCCACGGTCGAAGAATTCTCCGCCCAATGCTCGACATGATCACCCTCTCTGAACCCATCATTATCAATGGCGAATCGGTCTCCACACTGGAGGTCCGGCAATGGGTGGATATTCCAGCCGCCAAGACTTACCTGGTGCATTTGAAGCGCGCCTTTAGGCCGTTGGTGTTGTGGGCAGGCGCTGATTATGACGCGCATCCTGAGCCGACACTGGCTCAACGGACGGCTCGCATTGATGAACTGCGTGCCTCCATCCCGGCCTTGGCAGTCGCGCCATCGCCCACCCTTTTCAGACGATCTGTTCAATAACTATGAGCGCTGCCGAAGAAGATTCTTTGTTGGAGAAATCAGAGCATGTGCTCTCGCTGGTCGAGCGCCTGATGCACTGGCAGACGGTCATCATCTCGATCACGGCCGCCGGTGTGCTCTGGGGTGCTCGACTGGAGTTCAAGATAAGCGATCATCATACCCGGCTAGCCAAGCTGGAGCAGCATGATGAAAAGCTGTCCGATCTGGTGACGACGTTGCGCTCTGATAATCTCCTGCTGCGCCAGCTGGTGGAGAACATGAGGCGCAGTGATGATGGTGCCAATACCAATCGCGTAGATGTCAAGGTTGGAGCCATGGTGAACACGGAAGCCGACAAGGAAGCGGCTGAACATCGCGGCTACTTTACCACGGCGGAAGCTGCCAATCTGCTCAAGAAAAGCGAGCGCACGGTGCAAGCCCTGTGTTCAGCCGGCCAAATCCCAGGGGCTTCGCAGCCTGAAGGCGGGCGCGGCTGGCGCATCCCTCTAACCTTCCTGCTCGGCCTCGGTGACGATGGACGGACGGGCAGCGGCAAAAGTTCGCTAACTGCCGCTAACAACGGAACCCCACAACCCAACGACAACCCGACTGAACCATGAATACGATCATTGCTGGATTCACCAACTGGAAAACAACGCTTGCAGGCCTTGGCATTGCATTGCTGACCACTTATCAAGCCGGTGGCTTTACCGATCTCCACGGTGCCAGTCTCACGGCTGCTATCGGAGCAGTCGTCTTTGGATTCCTCACCAAGGACGCAACCAAGACTGGCGCTCCTCAATGAACTTGCTGGCCCTGATCGCTGCGCTGCTGCGCGCCTTGGCGGCCTACTACGTGACGAAACCTCTCGCTCTCCTTCGTGATGCGGAATTGCAAGTCCAGTCGATTGAAGATGATCTGCGCGCTGTTGCTGACAGTGCCGATGTGGATCATGCTGACCGGCTGCGCGTCCGCCTCCAAGGGGCACGCCGCTACTATGCGGCTCTACAGTCCGCCGTTTCTGGACTTGAGTCCAGGGCAGACAATCCACACACCAACGGGTGATTACACGCCCCAGGTGCCGGAGCGCTGGTGGTCCACTGCCGAGCGTCTCAAATGGTTTAATGCAGTGATCTCTGGAAAATGACCGAAGCCAACACATGCCCCTACTGCCTGATTGAACAGTTCACGGACTGCGATGCTTATTGGCGTCGCTGGGAACGGCGTGGACTGTGGACGATCCTGATTGCCTTGCTGGCATTGGGCGCAGTCGCGGTGGCCCATGCGGCACCGGTTCCGGTGGTGTGGTTTGTCTATGATCAGAGCATGATTGCTCCGGTGGCGACGCTGGCGGAGAAAGCACCCGTGACGGCGGTAATCAATCCGAACAACGGACCTGGCAGCACTCGTGATGCAGCCTATGCCAACGCGGTAGATAAGTGGCGCAAGATCAAAGGTATCAAGCTGATGGCTTACGTCGATCTCGCGATCTGGAAGCAGGACCGGCTGGTGGCTTACAAGACGCCAGCACAGGTGCGCGCTGAGATCGCGGCTTACAATAGCATTTACGGCATCACAACTTCCCGCGATGGAATTTGGTATGATGATGCCTCGCTCACCAGCTCGGCTGTGCAGGCGTTCTTCGCCGTGGCTACGGTGAGCAAGCTGGACGTGGCCAACCCTGGCGAGCCGGTGCCTGCCAAGCAATGGTTGCGCAAGCTGCCTTTGCGGCTGTGCGAGTTCGAAGATCCTTTTGTGGTGAAGTCACCGCCGGTCACTACACCGGGTGCGGTTTGGATCTGCTTTGTGACATCCAATCAAATTCCTGCAGCCCTCACGGCAGGGCGCAAAGCAAGTGTCTCCATGATGGGTTGGGAGGCCCTGGAGCGGCACCACAACGGCGAGTTTCAACGCCCGCCGTTGTGGTGGAAAAATCTCGTGAACCTCAATCAATAAGCATGAAACCTGCACTTTCGGAATGGATCATTGCCAGCGCTTGTGCAGCAGTCGTGCTGGGCTGGTGCTTGTTGGCGGCAATCTGGACATGGCGGCAACGCTGTGCTGTCCCCGCGCGCAACTATGGCATTGAAGTGGTGCTCGATACGACGGCGGATGACGATGATTTCAACGGGCACTGTGCTGCTGGGGAGGCATCGAAATGAACATTCGCGCTGATGCTGCAATACGAATACGGCGAGGAGGCCGAAGCTAAACATGAGTGACCTCACCAAAAGCGAATTCCTTTTTAAGTTGCTGGAATTGCCAGCACGTCCACTAAATATCAACCTGTTGCTGAAGCAGCTTGGTGGTGCCCTGGTGAAGAATCGAGCAGTCTGGGTGGCAACCTCGCAACTGGACCTCGACACCGATGGTGCTCGTAATCCCGGCGTGGAGTATGAATCCACACACCAGAATGAGACGAGCCTGTGCTGGCCTGGTGGTCGTGCGGTGAATGCTGACGTGACGCCATATGTCGTGATCCCTCTCCAGTGGGGTGAAAAGGTGGGCATCAAGTTGGGTGACATCGGCCTGGCCTGCATTGCTGGCTGTGATGAAGTCGTGCCCGTGATCGTGGCGGACAAGGGAAAGCCGCAGTGGATCGGCGAGGGCAGCATCAAGCTGCATCGCGAGTTTAAACACGAGACCATTGTGCACGATCAGATTGTTAATGTCGCCATCGTGAAGCCTTTCCACATGCTGCTGTTCAAGGATAGCAGCCTCGGGCACTGCATCCCCAATGATGAGATTCACCAACGGGCCTGGACGGCCTGGAACAATTTGATCAAGGCTTGAGATTATGGCACTAACTTTGACACAGGCAGACATCGGGGTTGATTATCCCAGTGCATCACAAGTGCGCTGGAGTTTTAATTGCCATGATCCTGCTGTCGCTTTGACAGAAGGTTCCCAGGTTCTCTTTCAGACACAAGTGAAGCTGCCGCCCGAAAGTTTCGATGATTCAGGTAGTGCCTATTTGGCATCAGTGGTAGTGCCGGTAAACAGCGCTGGGTATGCTGGCTTTAATTATAATTGCCTCAAGCGTTCTGGCGAGTTCCGCATTCGGGTTGGCGTCTATGTCGTTGGCTCGCCAACGACGTTTACAGACTGGCAAGTTTTTGACCTGCCGAGCTCTGGCGCTTCAGCAACATTGCCGCCGACTTCGATTGCCCGCATTCTCCCTTACAAAACGGTGCGTGATGGCGTGATTGAACGCTACTTCTCGACCACGCCCACTGCGACGGAAATGCAGCGCATTGCGCGTTTCATCACGGCGGCGAATCGGCAAGCACACCAGGGTTACTCCTGGAGTGAGCTGATCGTGACGGAAGAGATCGACTGCGACGATGGCAAAGTCTTGTGGGCCGATGTGCAGGGGGCTGACCATCGCTGGTTCTACACAGCAGACCCACGTCCAGCCAATTCCAATGCGATTGAGATCCTGGAGAAGACGGCGGATGCTGATGGCATCTGGCTGACAGATGGTGCCGTGAATCGCACAACTGTCTGGGCGGTCTATGTGCCGCGCCTGCCTGTTTATACCTCTGAAGCCGTGGTGGCTGAAACCACTTATGACTTGGGCTCCATGGTCTATGATGATGACACGGGACATTGCTACGAATGCGTGGCGGAGTCTGGTGCGCTGGGGTCTGATCTTGATGATACGGACCAATGGCGTGCACGTCCAGTGCTGTGGATTGTGCAGGATGTGATCGAAGCGCTGGCTGAATCCAGCTTGCTGGAACGATCCCAGGAACGTGGCCAAGCAGCCACGGTCCGCGCCAATGCCGAGGGCAACCTGCAAGCCCTGCAATGCCAGGACCTCATGAAAAAACACGGCTATCCGCGCCGGTAATTTCATTCTTTTTTTACCCCAAAATTTATGGCTATTCCTTCCAAACTTTACATCCGGCTGAACCGTCCGCGCTCGTTTATGGTGCTGGACGATGTGAGCGATTACCAGCTCACCCATTGGTATGAGCCCAGCAGTTACCGAGACTCCTGGAAGGTGGATACCACGGCGAACGCGGGGGATGCTGGAGGGGCATCTACAGTAGCCATCTCCGGCGTGCCGGTCATTGCTGAACCTGGGAGCACCATTGTTAGCGATGCCTCGACGCTGAGCGCCATCGCCACTGCGCCCGATGAGATGGCACATGTGCCGCCACGGATTTCTTGGGAGCCGGTGCGCGGCTACGTGTTCAGCATCGACGGCACTGCCATTCCCGAGGTGGAAGAACCCCGCTACAAGGCCCAGGTGTTCACGGCTAATGCCACTACCGATGTGTGCACCAGCACGGCACACACGTTTGACAATGGAGATATTGTGAGTGTTCACAGCAGTGGCACGCTGGTTTCTGGTCTATCCAGTGCTTTGTTGTATGAACTGATCAAGGTGGATGCAAACTCGTTTCGATTGGCGCGCAGCGGCGCTGTTGTGGACATCACCAATGCGCAGAGCGGTTCGGTCCATACCGTGGTGCTGGTGACTCCGAAGCGCCTGCCGCTGAAAACGCCTGGCATGGTCTATATCCCCAGCAGTCGCGATCCTGAAATTTCGACCACGGACCCTCGCTGATCTTCCTGCCATGCCTGCCGCTCAGCCCAATTCCAATCGCAATGCCGAAGTCAGCGCACTGGTGCCGATGCCTAGCGATCTGTGGCCGGGGGCATATTTGCTTTCGTCCATCGTGCTGCGGAGCCGGGTGAAGTGGGCCAATGTGAAAGACGCGCGCATGGTGGGGATGCTCTACAAGGACTGGGAGCTGGCCGATGACAAGCTGAAGGAGGATCATGGCGACTGGGTTTTCGGTGATGCCGAGAACCTGAGCTACAGCAATGAGACCATGCAGTTCTACTGGATGCCGCCGCTCACCGATGAGCAGAAGCGCACACCAGTGAAAGTGACCTGGGATACGAAAAGCTATAACTGGCCCAGCGTGCTGCGTGATCTGGTGATGGTGCTGGATGAGACCTATGCGGCCGATGGCGTGATCAACTCGGTGCCGGTGCAACGGCGATTCTTTGTCGAGGGTGGTTCATTCCCCACGGACATCGAGCGCCGGGTCTTTGCCAGCAACACGGACTGGAAACGTTACGAGATCGAGAAGGACGTTCCATACCCTACTGAAATCATGGGAGATTACCATGGGCGGCAGGTGCATATTGAGCCATGCCTGCATCCACGAATTCATCTGGACAGCATCATGAACAGGTCAGTGCTGCAAGACTGCGTGCCGGAGAGACGTGGTGAGCGTGTCGCCGCCAAACGAGTGCTGGAAGCGACCAACCACACGGAATGGCAGGAGCATGTGTTCGATGTGCAGACCAAGGAATGGAACGGCATGTTCTTCCGCATTGAGCTGATTGCTCATCCACCGGAGGAACCGCCCATCACGGTGCGCTGATCGGCTTGCCAATTGCTAATCTCTACCCTACTTATCTACATGAGCTTTATTCCTTCTGTCATGGG
>ERZ724522.918-NODE-918-length-17242-cov-8.250713_pt1 | contig 17242 bp, 16 predicted proteins | sample MGYA00376055_ERZ724522 | MGnify/ENA primary metagenome ERZ724522 (study PRJEB28724, sample SAMN07190884) | wastewater metagenome | isolation source: effluent of sewage treatment plant in Hong Hong | place: Hong Kong | collected 2016-03-17 ... | reverse complement strand
CCACCGGGTTATCGGACACGTACCGGATCTTACCGTCTTGGCCCACCGCAGTCAATGCAGTGATCTTGCTGTAAGTCGTCGCAGCAACGCCAAAATTAACCGTCAAGCTCGTGCCTTCAACAATGGTCGAGGTCGAAGGAAAGTAAATACGTCCACTTACCGCATCCACAGTAAAATCAGTGGTGGGAGTATAGTAAGTAGAACCGGAAGTGGTCTTCAACGACACCAATCCCGATACCACTGTATTGGTAGCAGAAGTTGTCGCAGTCGCACTACTTGTACCGCCCGTAATCGTTTCCGTAGCACTGAACGCGCCACTGACGGTATTGACAATCAAGAAGCCGGAACCCACTTCAACCACAACCGCAGTCTTGGAACTGGTTGTTCCAGTAACAGTCTCACCAACCTGGAAAGGTCCACCAGTGACCGTGCCATGCGGAATCCGAGTACTGGCAATCGCCCGCAGTCCAAGATCATAATAACGATCTTTCAACGGAGAAGCAATAACCAGCGTATTCGAATCATCAGCACTCTGACTAACTTCAGTCTTGTTACCGAATACTAGCATCTGCCAGTTATCGGAAACCAACTCATCCAGCGCAAATGTGATCTGCGGAGCCAATTCATTAACAACAGTCTTATCCTTCGACTTGAAACCACTCATGCTGGAATAATGATCCAAGAACGTCGCATTCATATTGATGCTAATTTCAGGAGCATTACCTAGAGCACGTTCGCCTTCATACCGCAAATTAGTCGAATCCCAAGGATCCCAATACAACATCCCACGGCCAAGTGTATAATTTTCAACATTCGGTGTAGACATGAAAAAACTCCTCAATCGTTAACCAAAAAATTTCTCGATGTAAACAAAATCGTAAATCACTGCAACATCTACTACGCCAGGTATTACATGTACAATTTCATTTGCAGTCATCAAATAGCTTACTACCAAATTTGGGCCTTCAGTTTCCAAGCCTTTATTTTGCATGAAACGGTCGTCCAATTCAATAGCTTGACGTAAACTTAATCGCTTTTTTCTGCCTTCCGTAAACAACAATGCCTGGTTTTGTAATTTGGAAACAAATTCTATTTGTACGGGTAAGGTATTTAAATACACATCTTTAGCAGCAATTTTACTGCTTTTACATTCTTCAGTATGTTCATAAATATGAATACAAGGTAATGATCTTGACCATTCACCCCAAACCGATCCAGCACCTTCATATTGCATCACATTGGGAAATGCCAAGTTTAATCTTCGCTTCATTTCATCCATAATCAACGTGCGTGGATCTGCCAAAATCATGACAAAACCTTTTGAGATTTAATATATTCTTTACCTGTTTTAATCATTAAAGGAAGCACTTCAGTACGAGTTTTTAATGCAGCGTGATAGATCCATTGAGTACTCAAATGCTTTTGATAGTTCAATACTAAAAAGGTTGCAACATGTTGACCCAAATTTCTCTTTTCACCTTTTTTACGCCGGACTAAAGATTTAACTGGGCGTTTACGAATCACCATCAACCCGTGAACACTTTGTTGAATGAGCGGATGACGAGAAGGCGAACCAATACCTTTATAAAATTGTGCAACATGTTCTGCATCATCAAATTCTTTTGGTGATAGATCAATTCTTTTACCATCAGATAAAGGTTGAGTCAGATATTTAGCTTGACGCGGCCAAATCGTTCCACCTTGATCCCAAATACTAGCAATCTTAAAAGCTTTTGTTCCACGAACGGTATTCTTAAATCCCGCTTGATATGCCGCAACACCCCGTTTACCAGAACCGGAACCGGGATTTACTTGCAGTTCATCTTCAACAATCGAATGGCCCGAAGCGAAACCACCACCTAAATTTCTTAAATTAGTAATTAAGTTATTTCGTAAAATATCTTGAAATACTTTATTGTTTTCATACTGAATCGCAATTCGCGGCACACCTAATTTTGTTTTAGGATAATCTTCCACATCTTTCAACAATTTTGTTAAATCTCGTAAAAGCTGATTTGTCGAAACATAAAATTTAAAGCTCATGTCAAATCCTCCGCACTACCATAATAAATAAAAGGATCTAACATTATCTTAACAGAATCTAACAACTGTCCAGCATCTACCAAATTTAAATTCATTAACAATCGACCACCTTTAGCATCTCCACCACCACCTTCAATTTGTGTAAGACCTAAAGCGGGAACTCGATTATAATTGGCAACCGTTTGCATCACTAAAGCATTATGAACGATTGGAATATCTTCACTAGTATAATAACCACCTGTATATTCCACATACGCATTTATCCGTTGAGTCGTACTTCCAACGATCTCACCTAGTTTAATTAAATTATAAATCACTAAACGTTTTTCACGAACTAAACGATAATCTTCATCTGGATCTAAAACTGTGAAACTATCAGGATCTGATAACACTTCAGAATAACGAGTATCACTAATACTGACTAATGTAATTTCTGAAACAGGTGTACATCTTAATGTAATTGTAGTATCTTCTTCGAAATATTCTTCGTAATGTTCTTTATAAATCAAATCTCGATTTAAATAATGAGTAATCTGTGTATATGCAGCACGAGCACATAAATTGACTCGTGAATCAGTTGTTACTTTAACATAGGTTTCTGGTGCCGTTAATTGCAACAGATCACATGCCTCAGTAACAACTAATTCAACAAAAGAGTCAATATCATCTAACACGATAAAAGTCCTTAACTATTACGTAATGGTTTAATTTTACGACGTAAAGGTGTCGCTTCAACCACAGATTCTTCCGTAACATCAGATTCAATAACAGGCTCTTCAACAACTTCTTCCTTAATATTAACATCTTCCTTAATCACCACTTCAACTACAGCATCTTCAAGTGTATCTTTAATACTGATTATTTTTCCTTTTGGCTTTTCACTGGGTGACAAAGGTCTTAAAAAAGGACCAATCCGTTGTACCCATTTAATACAATCCGTTTCAACATAACCACCATAAGGAATTTCAATTCCATTAACAAAATCACCAAACTGTCTTGTTGCTTGATATAACATAAAAACTCCTTGGAAATGAGTGGGACTGTAAAATTCGCAGTCCCACTCTATCAAACTTAGCTAGCCGCAGTCGTTACCGCAACGCCGGTTTCCGGTAAAGCATAAGCCATACCTTCACGCTGAAGTACACGAAGATACACTTTGTCCGCCGCAAAGCCAACATGCTCCGAACGGGCCAAAGTCATCTGCTGACGATCACCAATGTAGTAATGCATCAGATTACCAAAGAAGATGTACGGAGTGCTGACCGCAGTCGCCGTAACCGCTGGCATATTTTCAACCAAGGTGTACGGATAGCCCCAAATAAGACCTTGATCAGAACTTTGCGTGGGATTACCCCAAATGTACATGCCATCACCATCTTGCAACTGACGAATCACGTTAAAGATCGTGCGATGCATGAACCAACGAGCACCTTGCGTATACAACGAATTACGCGAAGTCACGTCAGCCAAATCTCCAGCCGTAGCACTAGTGAACTTGGTCTTGCCACTGCCCAAAATATGACTGTAGACACCAGGATCACGGAGCACACCATTGAACGGATCACTGGCAGCAGTATTACCCACAAATACGATACGATCTTCTTCCTTAGCCAACGCTTGAGCAAACAGAGTTGCCAACAAGTTAGCAATAGCTAGATTCGCGTCATTCAGCAATTCACTGGTCATCGGAACCAATGCCGCCAATTTCTTGACGGTCATACGGAACTCACCAAACGTCGGCTGAGTCTCAGTAATTGTTTGGCCTTCACCAATCCAGTAAACTTGAACGCCACCTGTCAGCTTCGGCATGATCAGTTCAGTGGTAGACATGGGAATGACCGTACAAAACTGCCGAGCCACGCCATACTGTTCAATCAACGACATCATGGTGTTGCGATATTCGGGCTGAACCAAATATCCACCATCAGCATCACGACCTTCAACCAAATCTTTAACCGCATAATCATCCTTGTTAAAGATGTGACGAACTAAAGTAACAAACTCTTTAGCTTTTTTAGGATCAGTAAAGCCAACTTCACCATGAGTAGATTCTAAAGTCGTGCAAACACTGTTATCCAGTACACGCTGTTCTAACTCGCCAATCCGCTGTTGCAAAGTTTTAATCAAAGCATCTTGATTCTTAAACAATGCAATAGATTCTTTAACCGAACTCGAAAATTCGTCAAACTGCTTTTTCATATCATGATCTAACATGTTACATACACTCCACAAAGGTTTTATTGAACACGAATATCTTCAAACATGGAAGATAATGCAGTGAGTTTATCAGCAAACAGTTTGACTTCATCAGAATCATCTTCGACTGTAACAGTCTCAGTGGTTGGCTTAGAAGTCAACAATTCTTTCTGCAACTCGTCAAACATCTTACTGAGGATGTTCATACGCAACCGAACTGTTTCTTCCAATTCGGAAATTTGATCTTTAACTTCAGTAAATCCAATATTGATCAAATCTTTAAGAACATCTGGATTAACATCTTTTTCAGATTCTGAACTTTCCAATTCAGTCTCTTCGATGGTTTCAATCAAAGATTCACCGGAACGAATCTTTTGCAATTCATCCTCAGTATAATCTTTAAATTCTGGTGCAGTAAGATCAAAAGCTTCATAATGCTTCGCTAAATGTGCGTAAACTTCTTCAGCATTATTAACTGACTTATCCGTTAACAAATCCGCCATGGCCGCTTTCAAACCTTCAGCCACAACACACAATTCATCACCTTCTACTGTGTGATGGATGTATCGATAGCTACGGAACTGATCGGCCTTTTCAAGATCGATCCAACCAAAGCCTTTAGCAAATTTAGACCAGTTCAAAGTTTCCTTTTCACCCGTCTTATCTTCACTTGACCATAATGCCAAACATGCACGAGCTTCCGAAGCATCCCATTCTTGATCTAAAGCCTTAGAATCTTGGAATGGAACAGCGTAACTCATTTCAACATGCTCATCTTTTGATGTATTCAAAAGATCATCAAAATGCTTACGCAGTTCGGTAATATGCTCACTGAGTTGTGCATCTAGCAACTTGGCAGCAACTTGATGATGACCGGAGTCCAAGTATTTACGAACAATGTCATCTTTCGCACGGAGCATTAACGCTTCGGGATTGGCCGGAACTGAAACAGGACTCACTTCTAAGAGTTCCCATTTGGAAATAATTCCATAAGGAATTTCTTTGTATTGACTCAGATCTAAAAGTTCCTTTTCGCCATTGGGCAATTCAACTTCTAACGAAGTGACGGATAACTTGCCATCATCACCCCGCATGTCATATAGATCAATATAATTCTTAGGAATAAAACCTACCGAAAAAGCGTTCATAAAACCGGAAGTATAAAGTTTTTCCAGTTTAACACCTTCTTCAGTATCTGCAAATTCAAAATGAATTTCAACAGATTCTTTACTGACCTTAATTTCGACGACCTTACCCACTGGATAAGTCCGCGAATTATGAATATCCAACATCACTGGATTCTTCATAAAAGCATCAGTAATGACCCCGCGAGGTACTAAAATTTCTTTATGACGATCTACAGCCGCCGTACTGGCAATCGCGGTATATACGTTTTTAATACCGACCCCTTTTTTCAATAAAGTAGGTCTTTTAAAATCAAATTGGCAAATACTAAACATGGTAATCTCCTATAATCAGTGAATACTATAGTCTTACTTTTGCTTTGTAAATAGCGTTCAACATTTTTTCAGCAATCAATTCATTATTTTTAATGAATTCTTGTCGCATCTTTTCAGTTGGTTTTTGACAAAGCATCTCAGGTAATAAATCGAATTGTAAAAAATCAAAACCTTTAAACTGTTCTTGTAATACAGAAATTACCAAGTCTTGCCAAAGAGCAAAAATTTGTTTATGAGATACAATAGATAAAGGAACATTGATTGCGAATAAATATATCTTATCCATTAACAATTCTTTTAAATAAGAATTGTTATTATCTGGTTTGGGCTTATCCGAAGGCTTTGGATCACTGGCATTAGGATCTTTTGGCTTTTTAGGTTTTTTGGGCTTTTCAGCAGATGTTTCGTCATCTTCATTATCTGCTGTTGGCATCTGTGGCTTAATGGGTTCCGGCTTTTTAAAATCTTTATCTGGTTCTAGTCCTGGACATTTTAAAATGGTCGCAGTTTGTGACGGGGAATAGCCCATGGCATGATACTGAGATGCTGGTGCTGCTAATTCAACAGGATCTGGAGCTAAACCAGCGACCTTACTGACATCCCATTGTGCGTACACTCCGGGAAAATCACGATCCAAGATATTAAATTGAATGAGTTCTAAAACATGATTCATTTTGGGTAATAACGTATGTTCCCAAAAGATTCTAATTTGTTCTCTCACATTCGAGTAGTTAGAATATGAAAAAATACCTACTATGGACGGTGGCACACCGAACACTGCCAGTACTTCTTCACGATTTAATTCTTTACCACGAATAAAATCAACATCTTTTGGATTGACAACGAGCGGTTTGACTTCAACTCCACCTTGCATTAACAACGCTCCGTGCGCTCCATCAATCCCACTGTAATAATTCACCACTTCACTGCGAATGTCTTTCTTTTGTTCGCGGGTTAACTGACCTTTTGCTTGAATCAATAATGGGTTTTTCATCCCGGAACGGAAAAAAGCCGAATTCCATCCCGCAATACTAAACTCTGATTCTAAACTCATCCGTGAAGGACTGAGTTGTGATAATCCCGCTAAAGGATCTTTTGGATTGTAATTATCCAAAGGAAGTACATCTTCTGGTAAATATTTTTTACCCGATGAATCTTCCCAACCGCGTAATTGCGGACGGGCGGGATCAGCATTCGTATACACTAAAATGGGGCGTAATTCAGTCTTTAAACGAATATCAATGGATGTTGCTACACCTTTCTTACGTTCAATAATCCAAAAAACCAATCCATCAATACTCACATGCACAAAAGTGCGATACATTAGCTGTTTTAAACTAATAATCGTGGGAGGATTCGGTGGATTGAATAATTGATAGACTGGATGCTCGCGATCTTTTATCCGTTCTTTTTCATTGGGAGCATCTGAAGGGATACGATCTGGTTTTCCTTGATAAAAGACTAAAGGTGCTGAACTGGCAGATGTGGCAATGCGATTAACACACGCATATACCCAACACATCCTTTCATAAGAATTATTAAGAACAAAAGAACGCAGCCCCGCAGCGCCGCCTTCGGATAACCAATCATTAAATGAAAAGATTTTAAAGCTCATGAATAAGCCTAATAGTCTGATTCGAATACTGTGCCATGAAATTACATCCTTGTCAATAAAAATTTAAAATTGTACGTCTCGGAAAAATCGATCATCCATGGGCATCCGAGTTCCCATCAAAGTTTGCCACTCTTCTTCTGAAATTGAAAATTCTTCTTCACGCTCTTTCTTAGAAGATATTGATTCTAGCATTGGAGGTCCACCCCCCGGTGTTTCAAATGCCATCACTAAAGAATCCCAATAGTCAGGAGATCTCCCTAAATTCTTTTTAAGTTCTTCTTTGGGTAATAACTGAATCTTACCTTGTGAAGTGATCTTATAACGCATGGCTTGAATATCGCCACGAATGTACTCTTTTATTTCATAATCGTGAACTTGTACCGCCGCGAGTCCCACATTACCATGATCAATCCGATAACGAAATGCCCAAGCCATCTCCGCACGAACATTGGAATACCGCTCTTTATCTACCACAATATTGACTTCCGCATTATTGACTGCGACCACGGGAATTTCAATATTTTCATCATCCAATTCTATCAATCGATCATATACACCGGCACCTAAACCAATTACGTCAATCTTTACAGCGGTTACGGGTAAACCGTATGTTTCTTGAAGATGCTTTACAAACTCTACCGTTAAACCCACCACTTGCATGGTGGTATTGCCCGTCACTCGCTTGACTTCCATCACTCGTGAACCACTGACCGCAGTCCATACGGTACTGTCCGTACCCATTCGCGCCACGTCCAAGCCTACTTCAATATGCGATCCCAACTCCCCATTCATATTGAATGCATCAACAATCGCTTTGTACGGCACAACCACCATTTCAGAATCAGGAATAAACTCTGCTTCTACAAAGATTTTATACAGCGGGTCATCTCGACCCCAAGCTTCTTCACGCTTTTTTACCCAATCATAAGCAATCAAACCGGGATAAATATTTTTACCAGCTAAGACATTAGGCGTTTCAGTTGCTTTTACCCGAATAACGTGCCAGTCACCAAACTTGGTTTTACGATCTGGCATACAGATGTTAGCTAATTCGCAACTGGAAATAGCTGTATTGGAAATAGCTAACCAACGACAATTTGCAGAAGTCATTAAACCTTCTGCGGCTTCCCAAATTGGACTATCAATACCTCCAGCTTGATCAAAAACTACCAACTGATGAGGTGCATGGTAGCCCGTAAATCGATCTATATTTTCAGAATCTGTACTAAAACCAACCGCAAAATGATCTTCACCCAATTTGTATTGTAACTGTAAAAGTTCTCCACCTAACGGCATAATTGCTTTAGCATGTGCTGCACGTAATTCTGACCAAAGTAAATCTTTCACCTGCCTCTGTGTGGGAGCCGTGGATACTACTTTAGAATTTGGATGACAGAGCAAAAACCATAACATTAATCTCGCGGCCAAGAAAGTTTTGCCAAAACCGAACGCCCCGGCTACCGCTACTCTTTCGTACTTAACTAAAGCTTCGCAAATCTCTTTTTGTTTTTCCCAAAGATTACCACCTAAAACACTTTCAACCCACCAAGCAGGGTCTTGACGACCTCGTAAAATGAGTTCACTCTTCCAATTCTTTTTACGATCCATGTTATTCCGTTTCCGTATTTTCAATTTGCGCTAACAAATCGCTCCAAGTCTTAGGTGCTTTACCACCGCCCATATCCACACCTTTAGTCATAGCTAACACATTCGCTTGGACTAACTCTCGATATGCTTGTGCTACCGAACGAAGTTCAGCCGGAGAGGTAACTCCAAACGGTAATCCCAAACTACAGCTTTCCATATCTTTCAACAAAGTATCAATTTGCCGTACTAATCGGTTTCGAATATCTAGTGTGCGTTGTTTGTATACTTGTTCAAAAACCCGATTAACTTCCTTGTCTCGTGCTTCAACTTTTTCATCCCATGCATAACCATCCGCCCAACTGGACAATAAATCAAATTCAATCCCAATGATCTTGGATAAACGTAATAAATTACGCTTAACACCTAAATCATAATAACGTTCAAAGGCTTCAGCCGGGGTCATAATATTCATTATTAAACTCTTTGCGATGGTGTAATTCTTAAAACATCAGAATGTAATTTATAAATCTGGTTATTAAAATTTTGATGATGAATCTGTGGAAAGGTTCGTTCATATACCTTCATTAGTTGTTGTAAATCAGCTTGAGGAATTGCTTCTTGCATTAATACCTTAAATTGATTTTTCAACTCATCCGTTAGCGTTTGATCCGTTAAGATTCTAAATGCTAAACCTGTTTCCACAGATTTACGAATGGCGTTTTTAAACAATGCGGGATATGCTAACCACTTTAATAGTGTATCAAACTCTTGTTGCCGCATGTTACTCTTCATCCATCAACTGTCCGATCAAAGGACGCTCTTCATAATCCAATTCAGGAAAATCTCCATCCGGTGAATCCGGCAACGAAGCGTAACGTTGGATTCCGTCAAAGACTCCTACCACATTCTTGACTTTGGATAACGTACCACTAAATCCCATGACATTTTTAATAGCCGCTTGTTGATTTTTAGAAAGCAATTCCATTAAAGCAATCTGTTGCATTGTATCCATAGCTTCCATCGTTTCAGGATCCAATAAACGACTTTCCAGCAAGTTCATTGCTGAATTAATCCGCTCTAAACGATCTACTTCTTCATTCGCTTGACGGAAAATACAACGGAAAGTTCGTTCAAAAGATTGAACTGCTTCTAAATGAAATGCTTTTTCAGACATTATCCACACCTTGACCAAGAACATGATAAACATTTATCACATCCCGATTCCCGTGTCAATGTAGGCATATTACATTTAGGACAGATTCTCATAGCAGGTAAATCTTTTACTGCTGATTCAACAATGGCAACGGGCTTTTCCGTGGCTTTTAATAAACCCAATTGAATAAAATGCTCTTCAATAACTAAAGCAATTTCCGCTACAATACTGGGAATATACTGCCCTTTTTTCCAATAACCGCCTTTTGGGTCATTAACCGCTCTTAACTCTTCCACAATAAAAGTAACATCACCGCCTTTACGAAATACGCCACTGATCATTCGAGTGAGAGCAACGATCCACTGAAAACTTTCCATGGCTTTTGAATTAATAAAAATTTCAAACGGTCGTTTTTGCTCATGCTCAGTACCGTGATTAAGGATAATGTCGTTAATGGTAATGTACAAGGCGGCATCGTACACGGGAGATCGTAATTTATAGGTTCTTCCCTCGAGAATCGCTGGACGTTCCGTTGTCTCGCATAACTTTTCCATTGACAATTCTTTAGAAATTGAACTCTCATTAGAATCTCCCAAATATTTGAAATCAACAATGGGACTTTTAATTTGTACAATTTTAGAATTTTCCATAAGTATTCTCTTTTAACGCGGAAAACAAATTTTCAGCCGTGGTCACTTCACCATCGTATTCAACACGATCTCCACCGGCACATTGGATCACCGTACCATCAGCTAATTTAAACTCATACCTGCTTTTTGCCAAGTCTTCACTTCGACTCAAAATAGATCCCAAAGTTTCCGGGTTATAACGAAATGTGGAGACTGCTTTACATCCCACTTCATAAGCATAATCATAAATACCTTTAAACTCTTCTAAAGTAATATTAGTGGGTACATTACAGGTTTTACTAATTGAAGAGTCCACCCACTTTTGTACGACAGCCACCATGTCTATATGGGCTTTCCATGAAATGGTATCCGCAGTCACAAAATAATCCGGTAGATGTTTTAACAATTCTTCGTCCGTTTTATTTTGTCCATATAATTCTTTATACAACAAAAACTCTTTACTGTACACGGCTTCCTGTTGTCGAGTTTTCTTATCTTGTACTGTTAAATTACGAAAATATTGATGTGAAAAACTCGGCTCCACACCTCCAGATGTGTTGTTTCCAAATGCTAAAGATATTGTACCCGTGGGCGCAATGGATGTGTGATGACTGAAACGGCAACCGTACTGTAATAAGTCTTGCTTGAGTTGTGGTTCATCCTTTAACAAGCGTTGCATATATGGACTTTGCAAAAAAAGATAAATACCTTTAATACGTTGTCCAAGTTCTAGATCTCCAAAGGATGGACACTTTTTTACAATTTCTGGAGTCAGTTCAAAATACTCATCCAGTATGGGAGCACTACCTTTTTCCTTAGCCAATTCGCAACCCGTCATATAGCCACGAATTGCCATTAACTTCGTAACCTTTTCTGCAAATTCCAATGCTTGTGAAGAATCATAGCGAATCCCCAATAAAATTAAAGTAGATCCTAAACCAAAGAATCCCATCCCATGCCGACGCTTTCGTATAATTTCATCTCGTTGTGCTTGTAATGGCAGATTATTAAACTCTACCACATTGTCCAGCATTCGGGTAAATACTTCGACAGTCTCAGCAAACATCTCAAAATTAAAATTAGCGCTATCAGTAAAAGGTTGTTCAACAAATTGAGTTAGATCAATAGAACCTAAAAGACAACTACCATTAGGTGGAAGAGGCTGTTCGCCGCAATTTTGTGACAATATACCGGAAAATTTACTGTGTGTATCAGTCTCCAATTCATTCGTCACTATAAAGTAATTATGATGTGTGTCAACAGTGATGTTGTAGACATCTTCATAACCAACAAATTTAACTGATAGCACTTTATGGTTAAAATCAGTGCAATCTTCTTCAAATTTATTCCAATCACCCATCCAATACTCATCGATCTTAGATGATGTAATAGTTGGTTTAATTCCCCCATTGTGCAATTCACCGATTAATGAATTCCACGAATCTTTAGAAAATTTAAATCCTTTTGAAAGTAAAAAACTTCCACACTTCAAAGCTCTTTGTTTCATTGACTTAATACCGGCAATCCGTTTTGCTTGTTTTCCGGCCACAGTGTTAGAAAAAGCTTTAGACGCTTCACTTATTTTTAATTTTCGCTCTTCGCTCATCTCCGTTTGAGATGCATGATATGAAGCATTGTATGAACGACATTTTGCTGAACAAAATGATTTTGAATAATCACTGCTAATAATTCGTTCATATTCAAATTGAGTAGAACATATTTGACAAAGTTTTTTGACAATTTCTCGTGGTTTGGTTTTTGTTTCAGCTATTTTTTTCTTCCATTCTTCAGTTTGGGTTTGATGAACACTTGCTTTGTGTCTTTGTACAAAACTTTCATCTTTAAAGCGCTCTTTTGTTGTTAAGCCAATCTTTGATTTGGTTTGTTCACTATGAACTTTTCCATACATTCCATTTTTATCACCGGAAACTGCTAGTGACATTTTTTGACGATAAGCATTGCGCACAGATTCATCTTGTTCATTCCACCAGTCTTTCATTGGATTCTTCTTTAACAAATGGAGTGAATTATGCTCTTCATGTAGTAAAGCTTCAAGATTTTCCAAAGTGTTGTTTGCATGAACACCATCAACATGATGTGCGTGGTAATAACCTTTTCCAGTGCCAAATTTAAAAGTAACTCCATACTTATAATTAAGCATGAGATGTTGTTCCAACATCCAATCATCCGTTGATTTAACTTTTGTATCTTGTCTTCCATTTTTAGTAGCTTTGAAAGGAATCAAGCTATCTCCAGCTTTTAAATCTTTGACTTTGACACTTTCCTTATTTCGAAGATATAACTTATGCTCTGCATTTGCTTTAAATGACGTACCATCGTCCAATAAAATTTCATACACAGCATGTTGATCTCCAGTTTTTCTTGGGTTTCGTCCCATTGAAACTTCAACTTTTCCAGTAGAAAGATTCTGACAAAAGACTGGAACATCCACACCTTCATCAGCAAGCTTTTTAATTTCAATTGCACCTTTTCCTGCGACTGCAATTTTTGTATCACCAGTGATACATGGATTCATAGCTCTGATTTCTTCACAAAACCATAAATTGTTTTCTTCATTTAAACGATCTATGAAAATAACACCGGGTTCTGCATAATCGTAATTGGATTGAAGTATCAAATCCCATAATTCAGTTTTTGGCATTTTGCCGTAAATTTTAAATAAAGTCTGTCCTTGTTCATTCGTTAAATAAGCAGCATCTTTAACATGCCAAGTATCCCATATTGTTTCCGCAGTATCCAATGCGGGATCAGAATTACGAATGGGAAAACTAAATATCCAATTTTTCTCTTCATTAAAAAATGAATGCGGAATCAATACACTAATGTTAAATTGCCGGAATCGTCCATTTTCACGTTTTGCTTTAATGAAGGATAACACATCTGGATGACGTAAATCAAATGTTGCCATCTGTGCTCCACGTCGCCCACCCGCTGACGCAATCGTAAAACATCCTTTATCAAAAATATCAGCAAAAGGTAATGGACCTGAAGTTTGTGCTTTTACGCCATTAACATAAGATCCTTTGGGACGTAAGGAACTGAAGTCATAACCAATTCCACTACCACCAGATAACGTAATTAATGAATCTTTTACTGCTTGTCCAATGCCTTCTATATTATCATAGATTGTATCAGAAACGATACAGTTGATCAATGAGGTATTCGGTTTATGTTCTTCAGCACCGGCATTGCCCATGATCCTTCCAGCCGGAATGGCTCCATTTTTCATCGCATTAAAAAAAGCAGTTTCCCAATACGAAGAATTTACTTCATTTTTTGCTAATGCTCTTGCCACTCGTAAAAAACTATCTTCTCTATTTTTATCTACTGCGTTACCATGTTTGTCAAATAATTGGTATTTGCTACTGTACACAGAATCAGAGACTGGCTGAAAAGACATGACTAAACCTCATGGCAATAAAAATGCACGATATATTATATCGTGCATGGACTGTTATTGTTTAGAATTACGAAGCTGTAATTCCAATCTCGCAAGAGCGTTCCATGCAGAATGGGCAGCATGGAGTAATCCAGATTCTTCATCAAATACTTCATTCGTCGCTTCAGCTAACAAATGACGGTATAATGCATCAGTATAACGCTGCTCTGCGTTAACTACTTCACACCATCCATCATCCGTATACTTTTGTGCGCCGAAGGTTCCAACTTTACCCACTTCCAACAATGCATTCGCAAAACCGTGCATGATTAAAGTAAGTCGATTCTTACCAACATCTGCTTTATAACCCACAGTGTGTTGTTCAGACATCAATGTGTTCCCGTGGAGCCAAAACCACCAGTACGATCTACAGTCCGAGTAAATTCTTTTACTATATTAAATTGAACTCGGACAATCGGAGCAAAGTATGCTTGAGCAATAAACATACCTGGTGTTATTTCAATGGAATCACTACCTTTGTTCCATAAACTCACAAATACTTCAAGGTGGTAGTCACTATCTACAAGACCTACGGAATTAGATAAGATCAATCCTTTTTTATGGCCCAAACCTGATTTAGGCAATAAAAACATCGCTAACTCAGCATCATTCAAATCAACGGCTAAACCTGTTGGACACAAAAACTTTAAATTTGGATACAGAATCACAGTGTTATCAATACATGCACGAAGATCTAATCCAGCAGATTCTTGTGTTGCGTACTGGGGTAAATCCCATTGTTGATAAAACGTGGGATGTAAGATTTTTACATCAATACTACGCATAACACCTCCAAAAGGTTTATTTTAACACACTGCCCATGATGATTCAATGTCAATTCCATCATGGTTTTTGATTACAGATATGGTTCCATCAAAAGCGACACTATCCAGCTTTCGATGATCAATTAAAAAGATCTGCTTGTTTAATTGTCTAGCACGATCTTTAAGAATGGATAACAATGATGTAATTCCAGCTTCCGAAAGATATGACGATGGTTCGTCGAAAATTTCAAATGTGGGTTGTTGCTTGCATTTAGCAGTAATTAAATCCGACATACCCAAAGCTCCCGCTAAACGCAAGCGTTGTGACTCTCCACCACTCCATGCATTCCAATGAACGGGTTCTAAATTGTATGGTGTGATGATATTGACCGTAAAACCTTTCTTAACTTTACCGCCTTTAGTCAAACCTTCCACAGCAAACAGTACTTTCCAATTTTCCAGCCCCAATTGGAACAATTTATTATTCACTTCCAACTCTAACTGCGTTAAGACTTCACTAATTAACGATAAACGTACTTCACGAAATGCTTTCACCCAGTATTGGGTAGCAAACAGCTCTTTGTTCAGTTCTTTTAACTGTTTTTCATTGATTTTTAGCTTATCTTGCAGTTTTTCGATATGTTGCTGCTGTTGTTGCTGTTCCAAACAGTACGGATTGACTGCATTTTGTAATTTAGCTAAATCTCGTTCCACTGTTTGCTGTTGAACTTTGATTTTAGCCAACTCTGCCTTTAAAAATGACTTTTTATCCAGTGTTTCGCGTTGTTCGGCTAAAAATTCCTTTCGAGTTTGCTGTATAGTTGTCAAATCTATCCGATATTGATTCAATTCAGAGTCTTTTTCATCAATTAAAACCTTAAAATCAGCACTCTTGGACTGTGCATTATAAATCTGTGTTTGTAACTTGCCCATTTCTTGTTGTAAATGAGCTTTTGGAACATCTTGTAAACAATATGGACATGTTTTATCCACAGTTTCAAACTTTTTCAGTTCAATTTTAAGATTTTTTAATAAAAATTCTTGTTCATTACGTTTATCTTGTAAAGAACTCCGTTGTTTTTCCAACTTACGACCGTCCAATTGAACTTCTTGTTCGATTTCAGCCAATTCATCTAGCTGCTCTTGATGTTCTTTTAGTTGATCTTCAATTTTGGAACCTTGTTTAATCAATTTTTCTAATTTTTGTTGAAACAGATCATTTTGTTCCATCAAATTTTGATGTTGATCTTCAAAATTTTGTTCCCATTGCTTAATTTTTTCATCAAAATCTTGTGATTGTAAACCTTCAATACGACCTTCAATACTGGCAGTATCCATTTTTACAGTAGTAATCGAAGATTCCAATTGATTTGATGATTTTTTAGCGGTATCCGTAGCAGTATCCCATACATCTAAATCTAAAATTGCTGACAACAATGTAGATTTATCAGCCGCAGACAAGTCAAAGAACATTGTACCGAATTGGGCAAAGACAATACTGGCGACAAATTGATCAAAGTCCAATCCCAACAATTCATTGACTTGTTCTTGCGTTACCGTTTTACGAATTGTATCCACATCTAAACATAAAGAATTGGGAGTTTGAGTTCTTAATAATCCATATTCTTTGCCTTCCATGGTAAATTCAAAATAAACTGATCCAGCAGACCCCGCTTCCCAATTTAGAATATCTGAAGCTTTCAATAAGCGGGGCGTTTTCCCAAACAAACACCATGTTAATGCATCACCAAACAATGTACTTTTACCACAACCATTACCTTCCAATGATGGTTGAACTTCATTACGACCTTGGACTAAATACAATCCCGATTCAACGGGAAATGTAAATTTAGTTTCACCCGAAAAACACTTAAAAGATCTAAGTGTGAGAGCTTTAGGTGTCATATTACTTACTCTTTACAGTTTTCAATTGAAACTGATTTTGAATCGTCAAAAAAGCTTCCGCATTTCCTCTTGCATCATCAACGGGATGATGGGTATGTTTTGTTTTACGAAGATGTTTAAAGTTTTTAAACATGTCTCGTTCCAATCCTTTGTACAAAGATCCTAAATTAATGGAACTGTGTCCAAATGGATTTTTATTTAAAAACTTCCAAAAATAGTAATTGACAAACTGCCAATCAAAGCCATTATTGTCACTCATAAAATAAACTTTAGTATTTAAAGTCTTTAACCATCCATCGAAACACTCCATTCCAATTTTGGGTTGAGTAAATTCTAAACACTCAGTACGAGAATGTCCCGATACCGCTAAAGCTTGCGGAATCCATTGATCGGAAATCGGTCTAAACTGCATATAAAATGTTCGATTTAA
>ERZ724522.917-NODE-917-length-17255-cov-5.086860_pt1 | contig 17255 bp, 19 predicted proteins | sample MGYA00376055_ERZ724522 | MGnify/ENA primary metagenome ERZ724522 (study PRJEB28724, sample SAMN07190884) | wastewater metagenome | isolation source: effluent of sewage treatment plant in Hong Hong | place: Hong Kong | collected 2016-03-17 ... | reverse complement strand
GTCGGCCCCGTGGCACCCGCCGAGCCGGTCGGTCCTGTCGGCCCAGCCGATCCTGTCGCGCCCGTGGCCCCTGCGGCGCCTGTCGCACCGGTCGCACCAGTCGCACCGGTCACGCCGTTCAGTCCGGCCGCCCCCGTCGCGCCTGTAGCCCCTGTAGCGCCTGTCGCGCCTGTAGCGGCAGCCCCGGTCGGTCCGGTCGGCCCGGTCGGCCCGGTCGGCCCTCCTGGCGGACCTGCTGGGCCGCGCGGACCTACGGCGATCTCAATAACCGTCGTTGTCACCGCGATACCTCCGGGCTAAGCCAGAACCTACCGTGAACAAGCCGAACGATCTGACCTGAGAGATCGGTCAACTCCAGGTCGTACACGCCGAATTGCGTCCACGTTGTGCCGTCGACGATCTTACTCGGGGCCAGCGCGCTCGGCTGCCAGGCGGACGATTCGGCAGCGGGTATCTCGACCAACACGACTCCCGAGGCGTCGGCCGTAATCTTTCCGTCCTCGGTCGACGCGGAGAACAGAATGTCCTCGGACGCGGCCGTACGCCGGACCTGAAGCAACGCCGACCACCCGGTCAGGTCGACCGGATCGCCGTCCTCGGTCCAGGTCAGCGAAATCCAATCGCTCTGGCCTTGCGTCAGGTGGATGTCGAAGGTCTCGGTCATTCCATGGTAACGCTACCACGCGACGGCGACAGGGGGCAACGGATCGTCATTCTGTCATGACCCAGACATACCGCTGCATCGACTCTATGCCGCCGCGCACCGAGAACAGGGTCATCGTCTTCTCGTGTAGAGGGAAGTCCTCCCACCACATGGCTTCGGTGTACGTCCAGGACGTTCCGGAAATTCCAGAAACTTCCCGGACTACCTCGGTGTCTGTGCCGTCGCTCTCCGCGTAGTCATCTCCCGCGAAGTCCAACGAAAAAGCGAGCGTCGGCGGATCGGGAGACTCCAGTCTGATTGTGTAGGTCGTTCCGGCTTCCGGGCCGACATTGGAATCCCCGTGCGGAACCAGCGTATCGGCCTGCAAAACCCTGTCCCGATGCGCCCACGTGACGGTGAACTCGCCGGACGTGACAACATCCTCGGCGTAGCGCGTGCCGTCCACCCGCACGTTTCCGGGCGGGTACGGTTTCCCCTGTCTCCCGCTGACGATAACCTCGTCCTCGGTCGCGCTGCCGAGGTCCAGTTTCGATCCGCTGGACCGAGTGAGCACCTTCATGCGGACCGTCTCTCCTGGCGCATACTCTCGGCTATCGGTTGCCAGGAACCGCTCCGGGAACCACATGCGCGCGCCGGCCGCGTGTTGAGCCGGTACGGTATCAAGGACCCCCCGCGTGATCGTCGCCGTTCGGGCGATCGGGTCATAGGCCGTCACGCCTACGACCTCGTTCTCTATCCAAGCGACACACGGTACGGCGCCGATCTGGTCCAGCCCGACCGCAGATGATTGCAAGGTGACGGATGTCGTGTACTCACGGATGTCGAAGGACAGCAGCCCGTTAGGACACCATCCGAACGCCCCGCGCTCGGCGTAGTCCTCACCATCCCCTGCCGTGGCCAGGATGTAGTCCAATGACAGGGATGTCGGCTGCTTGGCCACTAGCACGGCGAACCCCGCGTCGACCGCCAGCGCGGCCAGGTTAGCCGGATCGAGGCGCTGCACCAAGGATCGGTAGTCCGCCTCTCTCCATCGCCGCGTTCCCGCCGCCGCGGCTCCCGTGTCCGGCGGAACCCAGGTGGACGGCTCTTCGGCTACGTACGCTGCGTCCGGAAGGGAGAATACGTCCTGGATTCCGAGGACAGTGATCGCCGGGTTTTCCGGCTTCCCTTCCTCGACCGACGCCGCCCGTATGACGGTCTCTGCAATCCCCCGAGATGGCACGCTGATCTTGAACACGCCGCCAGGCGCGATCTTCCGACCTCGCCGGTCGAACGTCATCTTGAACCGACGAATGCCTCCGGCCTGGGCGCCCAGGTCGCGTTGGGCCACGCGGGCAGCCAGATCGGCGGTCGGGATACCGGGGTAGTCCAACGTCACACTGACGACGGCGCCAAGGGCCTGGATGGCCGCAAGATTTTGCACGCGGGCGGACCGGGCCTTATTCTCGATCGGGTCATGCCAGTTGACTATGACCTCGTTGTGCGATGTATCCCCAGATGTATTGTCATCATCCTCGATCGACAGCAGCCCGGAATTGTAGTCGAACACCGGCAGTGTGCCTGCATCATAGTCGGCGCGTACGAGACGCAGGGTCAGAAGTCCGGTCGCCCGGTCTGTGTAGAATGCCGCACCGATATGAGCGATGACTGTCGGGATGAACTCTTCAAGTTCGGTCTGCCGGTTCCACGACAGGCACAGCCCGAACCCCTCATCGTACAGCGTGTTCGCCGCGCTGTAGAAACTCGGCTCGTCAAGCCGATTCGCCGGAATGCCAAGCCCCCAGGCGCGATCCGTCAAGCACTGGTAGACGATATGCGCGGGGTTCATCGCCTTGATAGCGCCGCTGGCCAGCGAAATCATCGCCCGGCTTGGGTACCACGGATCGTCATCCTCCCACCCGGCAGACCAGCGACGGACCCGGTACTGCCACGCCTTCGGATACGGGTTATTGGCGCCAATCCGGCCGTTGAAAAACGTCGTCACGACGCCTCGCAGATTGGACACCGCGCCACCGATCAACACCTTGATCAGGCTGTTCTTCTGGAGGGTCGAGTGCGACGCGACCGGCTGGGCAGCAGAGGCGGACAGCGCGATGGTAGCGCCTCCGGGGCCTGGAGATAGCGCGCGGATCGTCAGCGCGGTTGAATCGCCATCAGCCACGGCATGCGTGTCGCCTTGGTTCCCGTTGATCGCCGCCCGGAGGTTTTGCGCGGTGCCAGTCGCATCAAGGCCAAGCATTACGTCGACCATGCCTATTCCTCTCCCCCGCCTTCGCCCGGGTCCGACCCGCCGCCACCTTCAGACCCGCCGTCTGGGGGCGGCTCGACATAGGCGGTAAAGGTGAACGTGGCGTCGCCCACCGTTACCGTGTCGCCAACCGAGGGTTGTCCGCCGAAGGTCAGCGTGGCTGCGGCGTAACCGTCTTCCAACACCTGGTCGGCCGCGCCCATCTGGATGGTCAGCGGGCCGACTACGCCGCCCTCTTTTTCCTCTCCGCCGAACACGTTGGGGGCGTCTATCGTAACGACTTCGTTTTCGTCCGCCGTCCCTGACCAGATAGTTCGATCCCCTGCCTTGACCTCGATGACCTCGTTCACAGGCCCGCGGCACAATCCAGCAAGAATAGCGAATGAATACCAGTATCCGACAACCTGACTAGCCATCTTCGGCCTCGGCCGCCGCGATCACCCGGTCGCAGATCGCACACCCGCAAGCCCGGAGCGTGTCGGCCGGGTAGCCTTCGGCCAGGAACGTCTGCCAGGACAGTCCTTCTTGCCGGGCGAACCACGCGCGGGCACCCCGGCAGCAGATGCCGGCGGCGCGGACGTGGCGGACGTAGACCTGGGTCACTTCTTGCCCCCGCTGACCTCTTTCGTGATGGCTTCGCTCTTGTAGTTCCCGTACCAGAGAACATGCCAGTCCTTCAGCCACACGTCGCCGAACACCACGATTTGCGGCTGGCCTTCGGACGATTGTGGGAACTCGAACTCTTCCAGCGCCGCCGGGTTGTTCGCGCGAGCCGATGGCCGTTTGGCCAGCAACGATTGCAGCGCGAACGATACGACCGAGACGGCCAGCGATACGAGAAGGCCGATGGCCCATCCTGGCATCAGAACACCGGATCGCCGTCGAAAGGAGACTTACCAGCGAGGTACGGATGCCCTCCGAAATTGGCCAGATTGCTGAACTGTATGTCGCACATGGCGGAAGATCGGTCGCAGCCGGCGAACCCCTGGATCACGTCGCCGACCTCGAACCCGTGTGCACTGCCGAGAAGGGCGACAGCGGTCTCAAAATGACCAGTTATGCCGCGCCGAAGCACGTGTCCGTCAGGCATGACCTTCTCTACCCACCCCCCTGTGAAGAACCCGTTGCCGACCAAATCGAACCCCGTGGCCGCGATGGTCAGGCCGGCGATGGCACCGATTGTCCCGACGACAACAAAGCCTCCCGGGTCCACTTTGCATTGGCTATCGTAGAGCGCGTGCGGGCAATTTCGCTGCCATGTCATCCGCAGCCCGCCGCGGTTGAGGCTGGCGCTGGCCGTGTGGCAGACCAGCACCGAAGCGAGATCGGACTCGCGTTTGGCCAGGCCGACCGTGCCGACCCAGGACAGAAAAGCGTCGGTTTCGCCGTAGTGCATGCGACGGATGGACAGCCCGATCGGATCGTCCGGCGGGGCGATCGCGAACAACTGCGGGACGTACAGGTCGGCCGGCAAGCGAATGGACAGTTGGTCGGATACCTCGTCCCCCGATTGCCGAATGCCGTCGTCGGAGATCGCTATGGCGGCGTAGGTATTCCCGCCGTACATGATGTCCTGGTCGGCGTTCGTGTATCGGTAGTAGGTGGTGTACGGCGTGCCGGTGATCGTCGGTGTCGTCGATCGGACGAACTCGTACAGCGAGATCGGCTGGCCGTCGAAATTGGAGAGATCGCGAGCGGCGGTTGTCATCACACAGGCTCGTCGTCAGGGAACTCAGGCGGAGTCCAGTCCGCCGCCGATCGTAGCACAGGGACGCGACGAACCGTCAACGCTACCTCGCATACACCGTCCGTGTCCGTGAGATGGACCAACTCGAATCGGTCCTGGTCCAGCCGTCCCGGCATCAGCAAACCGATCCGCAAGACATCGGCCGGCGCGAACCCGAGATCGAACCCGGCATCCAACGTCAGCAACTCGGTGTCGGTTTCGCCAACGACGGCCGCGCCGGTTATCTGGCGGAAATAGGTCGTGCCGTCCCGCATGCGGAGCAACAGCCGATCGTTGCGGTCCTGCGGCCCGCCGTAGTCGGCATAGCCGTTGCGGATCACGATCAACTGGTCCTCTCCGTCCGCCACGGACGCCACCAAGGTGAAATCGGCCAGCGGCGAGGGAAACCACGCCTGTACGGCCCGGCCGCGCAGCGTGTACAGGACTGACCTGATCAGGTCGGCCCGCGCCCGTCCTACCATGGTCGATCCCTGGGTCAGTCCAGGAAACGCCAGGCCGGCGGTGTCCAGGTAGGCGCGACGCCCCGTGTCGTTGTCCAGCCCAAGGACCCGCCAACCTGTTCGTCCGCCTTGCGGCTTCCGCTCGTTCGGAGCGACATCGACCACAGGGTAGCCGGCGTAGGTCGTCAGCCCGGCCGATCCGCCCCACGTCTGGGCGTACTGGAACTCCACCCGGACCGTGGCGGCCAACACGTCGTCGGTGTGCCGGGTCCAGTCAACCGCCGAGGCATCTAGTCGGGCGCGGGCCATCGGGTAGACAACCTGACCGCGGGACACCTGCCCCGTCCAGCCCGGAGAGGCGAGCGTCAGGCGCGTTGCGCCGCCGGAAGCCGTGCCAGACGAGACCTCCGCCACGGGCCATCCGTAGGCCACGTCGCGGGCGGCGCACAGCGCGTCACAGGCAGCCGTCTCGGCCTTCTCCCCTGTCACGGTAGCCGCCAGCGACCCGAGCGCCTCAGAACGGCTCAGGACGCCCCGTTCGTGCCACAGCGGGCAATAGAAGTCGGAGGCGCCGTAGGCGTCCAGGAACCCCAGGAAATGCGCGCGCTGGCCGCCCCGGACCAGTACGGAAAACTCCATCGACCGACGCGGCGTCAGTCGCATGGCCTGGCGCTGTTCCGCGCCAGTCGGAGATGTGTGGATGGCGGTCAGCCACTCCAGCGTCTCGGTGATCGGTTGGCTCCAGTCCGGGACGATCGGCCACAGGGGGATGACATCCAGGGCCATCAGCGCACCATCTGCCGGATTGCCGGCGCGTTGTTCTTGATGGCCGTCAGGATGACCCGCTCTCCGGCCGCGCCTGCCATCGCCCCGGCGATCGCACCGGGTTCCATGACCAACACGTTGCGGATCGCGACTCCTCCGCCGCCGTTGGCCCGGTTGCGCGGATCGTCTCGGGCGAGAACTTCTTCGCCGCGCTGCAGGACTGCTGCTTGCTCGTCCGGCCGTAGCCCGACCATGGCGCCGCCGTGATAGCGCGGAGCGTTGGCCAACAGCCCGGCCGGCAGCAGGCGCGTCGGAGCGCCGCCGGCCCCGACGATCCCGCCGCCGTGCAGCACGTTGAAAGCGATTCCTGGCCCGGCCGAAACGGTCGAAGGGATCGAAAAGGCGCCCCCGATCGCCCCGGCGCCTATGCCAAGGAGACCGGCCAGGAACCCGCCCGGACCTCCTGCGCCAAGCCCCCCGAGCGCCTGCAGCGTATAGTACTGGGCGATCGTGCTGACGATGGCGGACGCCACATTGCCGAGAATGCCGAGCACCGCCGACCCGAACGCGCGGAACACGTCCCCAGCTTTCGCCGTCCCGGTCGCGAAGTCGGCCATGGCCTTGGTCACGTCCTGGATGCCGGAGGTAACTGACCCAGAGAAGGCCGATTCGATGTTTCGGTTCAGGTTGGCCACGATCGGTTCGACGTAGCGGGTCTCGGCGCCGAACAGTTGTAACTTCGCTCGGAGCGCGTCGAACTGGACCGGCGTCAGCGCGCCCATCTTGAGCGCGACATCCAGCAGCCGTTCCAACTCCTCCTTGGCCTTGATGATCTCGGGCGTCGTCTTGGCGTACGCCTGCGCCACCTTCTCTGTCGCCTCGGTTTGCGTGATGGCGCCGGTTTGTTGCAGTGCGGCGTAGGTCTGCACCAGGGCGTTTCGCTCCTGGATGATCTGGTTCAGTTGCTCCTCTTTGGTCCGGATCGTCTCGTACTGCTTGGCACGATCCGCCGCCGTGGCCGCCGCCGCCTCGAACGCGGCCACGGGTTCGCCGCCGATCATCGTCCCGCCGGCCCGGCGGAACTTGGCGATGTTGTCCGTCAGGGCGCGGAACTTGTCGTCGATCTGGCCGAGCCGTTCCTCCAGATCGAGGAACGCCCGGTTTCCGCCGCCGCGTTCAAGCGCGGCCAACTGGTTCCGAAGCGAGATTCCTTGGTTGAATAGCGACTCGCCCTGGGCGCCGGCTGTCTTGGCCTGCGACAGCCGCGTGCGTTCTGCCTGTTCACCAGCCTCTTGCGCCTTGTTCAGCGCCTCTTGGCTGGTCACTCCGGCGACCACGGCGGCGTTTCGTGCGGCGATGCCGGCGGCAGCGATCCGCGCGGCATTGGCGCCGTCCCGCAGCGCGTCCCTTTGTGCGGCCAGGTTCTCCAGGTAGCGACGATCGGTGATCTCCGCCCGCTCCTTGGCCTCGGCCAACCGGCGAATTTCCGCGGTCTGTTCCGCGGTAAGCCTGATCCCCTCTTTCTGGGCCGCCTTGACCGCTTCGTCGCCGGCCGCTTGGATGCGTCCTGCGTCGTCGGCCCGGGGGGCGTTCAACTGACGCTGTAGTCCGGCGATGTAGTCCTGTGCGCCGATCCGGTTCGCTTCGGTGTTGACGAACAGGTTCCCGGTCGGCGGCAGGGAGGCGCTCCTGTCGCGGGACCGGGCGGCCGTGACGGCGGCAGTGAGATCGCGGATCGTGGCGTCGGCTTCGGCGGTGTCCGGTTCTTGCCCCCGGCGACGGGCCTCTCGAATGATATCGGACCGGTTGCGGACCGTCCGCTCCAGCATGGTCTCCATGCGATCGGCGCTTTCCGCCCCGGTCTCGAACAGCAGTTGGCGCAACGCCCGCGCGGTGCCCCCGATCGCCTCTGCCAACCACACCCAATACCGGATGTACGCCTGAATCGGTCCGGTGTCTTGCAACCACGCGATGACCGCGCGACCGAGTGAGAGAACCTCCCGCATCGCCCGCCCCCACGGGCCGAGTCCTTCTTCCGCCGCTGCGCGTTGGCGTTCCCGTAGCAGGTCAAACGCCTGTGCGGACGCCTCGGCCTGTCGGCCGGAATCGAACATTGCCTTGAGCGTTTCGGCCTGTGCCGCCGTCAGGAACTTGTACTGTTCGTTCAGCTTTACGATCGCGTCGTAGCCGGCTCCGAACCCCTCGACGAGACCCTTGAAGGTGTCCGGCATCTTGGTGCCGGTCCGATCGGAGATATCCTGCGCCAGCCGGATGAACTGCTGGATTCGGTCCTGCGATACTCCCTCGCCGATCGCTGTCTTGATGGCTTCGCCCGCGTCGGCCCACGATACGCCGAACTCGCGGACCTTGACCCGAAGCGCGGTCAGTTGCTCCGCCTGATAGGCAAGCCCGCTCGTGGTCGCCAGCAATTCCGACCGGAACTCCCGGTTGGACGCCACGCGCCGAGCCGCCTCCAGGTAGGCAAGCGTGGCGGTCGTGGCGACGGCGATGACCGCGGAATACCGCGGGATCAATGAAATCAGATCGAACAGATTGCGGTTGAAAATCTGGAGGATTTGCCCACCCTGCTGGCCGATGACCTGGCCAATCCCGGTACCGCCGGCCAACTGCGTGAACACGTCGTTGACCTGGTAGCCGAGGTTCTGCAACTCGAAGCCGCGCAGCCCGAACAGCCCGGTTTCGCCGCCCCGCCCTCGCATCCTCCGACCTGTCACGGCGGATGCTGCCCTCGCCGCTCCCGCCGGACCTGTCGCCGTTGCGGCGGCCCGCTCCTCGGCGGCCAGGCGCTTGACCTCTTCGCGTGCCAGCCGGACGTTGCGGGCGTACCCGTCCATCGCTGCCTTGACGACCGTCTTGGCTTGCCCGACCTGCAACGACGTGTTGATCAGCCGCGCTTGGCTGCTGGCGAGATCGTCAGTCTCGATATCGACCGCGCGAAGCGAACTGACCGTTTTTGCCAGGTTGGCATTGAGCGTGGCGACGGTCGAATCCAGCTTGCCTGCCCGCGCGGTAAGTTTGGCCTGTTCCGCCGTCCAGGTCTTGGTGGCCGCTTCGCCTTCCCGCAGTTTGGCCTTGTGTGCGTCCAGCGCCGCTTGGTTGGCCTTGGCCGCCTCGGTTGCCTCTTTGAGTTGGGCCGTCTGCTTGTTGAACCGGTCGATCATCCCCTGCTGGGACAAGAGCGCCTGTTCGGCGGCGCGCAGCTTCTCGAACGACTCGCGCAGTTCACCGACGCTGATCCGGCCGGTCCGGGCCTGTTCGACCTGTTCGCCGAGCGCGGCAGTCAGGTCCTCTACCGCCTTGGCCACCTGGTTGAACGGTTGCGTGGCCAGGTCCTTGACCCGGATCGCAAGTTCAACGTCGGCGCGGTTAACCATGGCCTCTCTCCAACGCCTCGGCCAGATGATTGCCGCCGGACATCACGTCGACCCCCGCAGCGCGGAACAGGATAGCATCGGTCGCCTGGTATTGGCGAATGCGGGCCTGCGTCAGACGCACTTCAGACCAGAGAACCCCAAGCGGCAGACGGTTCGCTTCGGCCGGCGAGTACCCGTTGGCGATCAGCAGGGAGACACACGCCCGCTGCGACCAGTACCAGGCTAGATGGACGGCGCCCCGTCCGGGACTATCGCCCCGGCCGCCTGAAGGAGCGTCGTCAAGATATTTCCCAGGCCGTTGACATCCTGGAACGTCATGCGGGCAATGGCGGACAAGGCGGCCACTTGCGCGTGAAGCGGGAGTTTCGCCGCCTTGTCTACTGCTTCCGGTTCGCCGGCCGCCAACGCGATGACGGCCGAAACGAAATTCGGCGCCAGGCGGATCAGGTCCATGGCAATCGCCAGCCCGATGGCTGGCGTCAGGATTCGGCCGTTTATCTGCCCTTCGAGAATGCGCCCGACCGCCTCCATGTCTTCCATGTACGTCCGGAACACCAAGGTCAGATCGCCTACACCAAGCGCCCGGACGGAGAACTCTCCGCCCGGGATGGCAATGACAGCCGTCTCCGGCTGATAGTCGGACAGGCTCACGTCATGCGTCCGTATAGACCTGTTCCGTGTTGCTGTTCAGCGTCAGGACCTCACCGTTCAGCGTGATCGACAGCCACGTGTCGCCCTTGAGCGCCAGGTCGCCGTTGGGCGACAGCTTCACGTACGGCATGAAGTAGTGTCGGTTCGCGCCCTGCGGGTTGTCGGCGATGAACCGCAGCGCCCCGGCGACCTCGGTATCCGCCGTAATGACGATCGTCTGGGTCTGCGAGTCGACATTGTAGGTGACGGCGATCTCGTCATCCGCCGCGATCTGTCCGCCTTCCTCGATGTACAGCCGCCCCAGGGTTTCGTCGACCGTCCAGTTGCCGGCCGCCGGGATCGCCGCGCCGTTCGTGCCGCCGGCCAGCGTGGCGCCCGACAGAGTGGGGTAGGTGGCCGATCGGACCAGGCCCAGCGTGTTGGCCCACGTGCCGGCCGTCATGGCGGTCAGCGTGATGACGGTCGAGGCGCCGGAGGCAATCACCTGGGTCTCGTCCGGGTGGTCGTTGATGTACGCCTTGACCGCCTGCGCGGTCAGCGTCGCCGTCCCGCCCAGGTTCACCTGCGCGCCCGTGGCGCCGCTCGCCACGAACTCGATGGCGTGGCCGTTGATCGTCAGCGTGTCCGCCGCGCTCGGCTGGCCGTTGAACGTCAGCGTCCCGGTCGCTTCGGTGCCGCTGTCGTCGCGCACGAGCACGGACGAGATATTGCGGACGCCCTCCGGCCGCGCGGCGCGCACGCCAAGCTGGTAGTACATTCCCGGCTGCACAACGATCGTATCGCCGTCGTCCGTCACCGATGCCGTGACGCGAGACGACGGGTCGGCGCCGAACAGGAGACCGATATTCTCGGCGCTCATATTGTCCGTCGTCAGCCGCAGCGACCGCGTACGCTGGATTTCCACGGACAGGTCCTTGACCCGCACCCCGCTGTCGCTGTCGTAGTGCTCCAGGTTCTCGACCGCCGTCGTGATCGTGAACTCGGTCGTATTGCCCATGTACCGTTCGCCCGGCCCCGCGAGAGTGCCCGCCACGAACTTGTTGAAGTAGACCTTCCCCCGCCCAAGGGTCTGGTTCTGCGCTGCCATAGTCGGTCACTCCGCAAACGGCGTGGTTGGGTCGTGTGGGGCGTCCACTACGACGGGAAGATAGAAAAAAGCGTGGTCGCTTATACCCTCTCGGGGGCCACTAACCAAGCCTCTCCGCAACTGCATGTTGGCGATCGTCCGACCCAGCAAGTAGTTGTCCGGGTCCGCCGGCTGTCCAGATCGGCCGTTTATCGCGATCACACGGGACAGCCGGTGTTCGACAGCCGCCAGCAGGTAGTACGCGGCGTCAGTCGGGTTTACTGGGTCCTGTTGTGCAAAACCCTGGATCAACAGCAGCCACGGGTCGCGGCTGATCCGTCCGAGTTCCGCCGCCGAAACGAGCGTCCGGTCCTCGGTCTGCGGTGCCTCCAGGATCGACAGGAAGGGGAGCGCCGCGTCAGAACCGAACCGCGTTCGGCCGCGGAAGACGAACCCCCGCAGATCGTAGGCATACCCGTTGCCGTAGGTGATGCCCTCAAGCAGCGCCGTGATCCGTCGGAGGATAGCCAGCGTCTTCGGTTCGCCTTTCATGTCCGGCTCAACCTCACATACTGTCGCAGGAACTCGTCGCGCAGGGAGTCCAACGCGATCGGGGCGACCTCGTATCGAACATCCTGGAACACCTGATCCACGGAAGGCCCGTACAAAAGCGCGATGCCAGACTGGAATATCGTCGCAGGGTACTTGCGGTTTTGCACCTGTTCGCCTTCACGCAGACGGATTGCCAGGCCAACATTGCCATTCTTCAACCGGACCCGGAACGCCCGGCCAATCCGTTTCGGAGCGCCCGGGTTTACCGTGACCGTGGCGCCCTCTCGCGCCGCGCCCCACTGCGCGAACCGGGCCAGCGATGTCGGCCGGGTGCGGCCGGACACGATAGCCTCCAGATCGGCGGGGTTGGCGCTCTTGCGAAGCCCGAACCGCTCAGGGTCGTTCAGATACCCGGCAGGGAACGCCGTCTGGCGCAGCATGGCGGCGCGAGACTGGCGGACGCCTACACGATCGGCCGTCTGGTTGATGGCCATGCTGGCCGCCTGGCGGGCGATCCGGGGGGCCTCCTCGAAATACTCGGCCATGCGGGCGATCCCGCTCAGGTCAACTTCGACGGTCACGAGAAGGTCTCGTCCGGGTTTGCCCTGGCGACCGTCCAGGCGACCGCGCCCGGGCCGTCCGCCGGCTCTTCGGTGTCCAGCACCAGAACCGCCCCGCCGTATTCCGTCAACTCTACCCGGCCGCCGTGTCGAAGACGAATGCCGGCCTCCTCCAGTTCTTCCCGCCAAAACACCAGGCGGTCCGGGCGGGTCAGCATTTCCGCGAAGCCGTCGTTCTGGATGTCCCCGAGCGACTGCAGCCCTTTGGCGTGCCAGCGCACGGTCAGATCGGCCGGCTCGGCCATCTGCGAGTCCTGGTAGCGGGCCGCTACCGCGAACGCCTCGTGCACCGCTCTGCGCGCCACTCGCTTGGTCCCTGCCCATGTCGTGGCCCGGTACCGGGTCCATGCCGACGATACCCGATCCCGGGCCGTCGCAACACCTGATACGGTGTCCTCGAAGGCGTTCCCGCCCAAGGAGTCCGATCCGGCGACCGTATCTATGACGGTCGCGCCAAACGTCGCCGAGACAACTACGGTGTCCCCGACCAGGATCGCGTCCGACATGCTCACCGACACGCCGAGCATCGCGGCCACGGTCTCCCCCGCCGTCACGGTCTCGGTTATCTGCGGGGCATCTCCGGTCTGGACCGAATCTCCGCCGCTGGCCCCGTCCGTCACGCCAACCGTAAACGCGGCCTGGGCGCCGGCTGAATCCGTTCCAGTGGCGCCATCGACCACGGGCACAGAGAACGCTGCCTGTGCACCTGGCGTGTCGCCTCCGGTCGCCGCGTCGGTCACGCCAAGTGCGATCGAGTTGCCCGCCGAGACCGAGTCACTGCCGGTCGCGGCGTCTGTCAGGCCGGCGGAGAAGGCGGTCGAAGGGGATAGACTGTCGCCACCGGCCGCGGCGTCCGTCACCGCAAGGGCGATCGAGATGCCTGCAACGATGGCATCCCCCGCTGCAACGTCGTCCGTCAGCCCTGCAACGAACGTCGCCTGTACGCCAAGCGAGTCGGCGCCCGTAACGCTGTCGGTGACGCTTTCGGAGTAGGAGTTGCCGGACCCGGAGGAGAACAGCCAAGCAGGGAACACGCCCGACCGAGGGTCGGGCTGCGCGTCAAGCCATACGACGCGCAGACCTGCCATCAGCCGATCTCTTCAACCTCGACGCCGCCCGACAGGTTGAGCGTGCCGGTCGGGGCCGCCGCCAGGTCGAACACGAATGCTGCCGCCGCCGGGATCACAAACGGGGTCGGGAACATCGTATCTACGCCGCCCTGCACGTGGCACCCGGTCGCCCATAGGTCGATGATGGTGCCGCTGCTGGTTGCCTGGGTGGTGCTATTGGCGCGCGCGGTGAACGTAGCCGCCGCATCGCCAGGATCGAGCGGGCGCGGCGTCGGCGTGCTGCCACCCGACCCGTTCGTTACGGTCGCGGGCACATACCGGCCGCGTAAACGAAGCTGCTGAGCGGTCGGCGTGGCGTTCACGCTGTTGAGCCAGACCCGGCGAACCAGAACCGTCTTGCCGGTCGCCCCGTTGATTTGCACCAGGTCTTGCGCGGCGCTGACCGAAACGTTCTCAAAGGTCACGTGATAGCGGCGGCTCATTACCGCGCTCCTTCCATGTAGACGGTCTGCACAGGCGCCAGCACGGGCGGCGCCAACGGCTGGATCGCGCCGGGGTATCGGTTCGACACGCCGTAGGTTTTCGGCGCGGCCATGGTCTGGCCGGGATCGGGAACGGTCACAGTGTTCAGGATTGCCGGATTGCGGGGCGTATAGTCACGGTTAGCCGCGTCCCGGAACATCGGATCGGTGCCCGATGTGTTGTCGGACGACAGAGTGAACCCAGAGGCATGCGCGCCGTTGTTATACAGCAGGTTGTTCCTGATCTGGATCGCGGCCCAGGCCGTGGCCTCTGCCGACGATGACGCGCCGGAGTACTTGATCCCGGCTGTTCCATGGTCCGATATGATGTTGTCGGTGAACCGGGTTTTGTTGAGGACGACCTGCGTTGCAATCTCGATGTTTGCCGCGCCCGCGTTGCCAGCGAACGTGTTCCCGGAGATCAGCGCGTGCGATGGTGTAGATGCGGCTGACATATACAGTCCGACACCACCGTTGGCCGCGATCACGCTGTTGATCAGCGAAAACCCGCAACCAAGGCTGATCGCGGGGCCGACCAGATCATGCAGGAAACACCGGTCGATTACGAACTGTTCGCCGTAGGAGTAGGACCCCATGAGCGCATACCGCGCGTTGGTCGTCCGCTTGGCAACGGACGAATAGAACTCGCATCGGGTGATGTTGCCCGTCCACTCACCAACGTCACCAAGGCATTTCGAGTCGTAGCCGTTCTGGTCATACGCGCAGAAATACATTCCGCATGTGTGATTGCCGAACTGCGACTTGACCGGGCTGTTCGCCGTCGCCGCCGTGAACCGAAAGCACAAGTTCTCGAAAGACGCCCATGTGCCCACGAAATACGTTGTCCCGGACGCCCCGAGCATAGGACGCCCATTTTCGCCGATGATCCTGATCGGCCGATTGGACGAGCCGGTGACTGTCGCAACGGTCGTCGGAGTGTAGTCAATCGAGGTTGGGTGATTAGACCCGGCGCCACGTATATACATCGTGACGCCCGGGACCATCCAGGTCGCGTTCCAATTCGTAGTCGGATTTGCCCAGGCCCCGCCGACTCGGCCGGTTCCGTTCGTCACGGTACCAGGCGTGCGGTCTACCGTGATCGTGTTTGTGTCAGTCCGCGCCGTGATGAAATACGGTCCCGCCGATGCGCCGCCCCCGGTGATCCAGATCGCGTTGCCGATCATGGCCGAGGTAAAGCCGCCGGTCGCGCTCGTGACCGTTGTCGAGGCGGAACAGGCAATATCCGTTACGGTAAGCTGCGCGGTGTCCTGCTGGCTGTAGTCCGTGCCGGCACCAGAGATCGCCGGGTCAAATCCCGCGCCGTTCGCGTTGCTCCCGCCCGTCCTGACGCGCCAGACCGCGGTTGCGTTGACCGCCACTTGTCACAGGCTTCCGACCACGTTGGGGATGCCGGCTGTCTGGGTCATGAGCCGCCGCCGGGCGGTCGTGTTATGGCCGGTCAGCAGCGCGGTGTTGTTGGTCGCAATGGTCTCCAGGTCTTCTTTCGTGATCTGGACGGCGCCCGCGAAATCCGACTGATCCTTGATCCGCTCCCCCGGGTCCAACGTGGCGACCAGGGCTTGGACAGTCGTGGTCCAGACACCGTTGATCGTTGCGATGTTATTGAACAGCCGGGCCATTTGTCCTTGGGTTTGGCGAACCATCCGCGTGTACTCGCGGATGATCTGCTTCTCCTCGTTCGTCAGGCTGTCGAACGTTGCCATTACGACACCGAGATGGTTGTGGTGATGGTCAGAGTGTCCCCGTCCGCGACCGATCGAGGGGAGGCGAAGTCGGACATATTGTACAGCACCCCGGACGTGCCGGAGTTGACGCTGGCGATCCCGCACCCGGCCACGGTCGCGGTGGCGTTGATGGTGACGACTGTCCCGCTGGAGGTATTCGACCCCCCGGATGTCGTCCCCCACGTGACGGTCGGGCGGTTCCCCGCGTAGGGCGTCACTTCCGACCAGCCTGCGTGCGACGCCAACGTGTCGCCGGCGGCGATCGACCCGGACCCTTTAAGCAGCAGGAACCAGCCCGCGGTGTAGGACGACCCCTTCAAGTACTTGTCGACGATGTCCGTCTTGCCGGCGGTCAAGACGGTATTGTCGACTTCCTCGGTCCACTTCAGCCCGCCGCTCTTGTCGCGGCACTCGATGGTGAACCGGCCCTTGGGGGCGTTCATGACCTCGGCGGCCAACATCAGCAATCGTCCTCTGCCGGGTAGGCGGGGGTGGCGGACGGCGGCTCCGGCCGAAACGCCTTCGGATCGACCTCCTCGATCGCCGCGATCTCCGCCGCGGTGAAATCGAAGGACTGCCCTCGGGCAACCTCGATCAACGCCCGGTTACGGGTCACATGGACGGTTTTCGCGGCGGTCCTGATCACAGGGCTTCCTCCTTGTCCTGGCCCCGACGCCGGGGGGCCGGAGGTACGGGCGACGGCTCGGCCGCCACCGGGACTTCGACCACGCGCTCGACCATGGGCGCACGAGTCGCGGCCGGATCAAGGGCCGCGATCTCTTCGTCCGTGAAGTCGAACGCATCGCCAGGGAGAATCACGACGCGAACGCCGTTCCGACTAGTGGTGATCCGTTGCTGCGCGATGCGGATCGGCATCAGTGCACCTTGATCTTGAAGCTGGCGTTCGGCTGCGCCGGCACCATCAGCGGCGCCGACTGGACCATGGTGTACATGACGGAAGGATCGTTCTCTTTCCACATCTTCGGGAACATCTCGACCGGCTGAAGCGAGTCCAGGTCCATGATTGCACCAAAGCATTGCGCGCCCTGGATGCCCGGCCCGGTCCCAACCACGGTATTGGTGTCCATGACCGCCGTCTCGGTCCCGTCATCCGCGTCGTAGAAGTCGTTGTACCGATACAAATCCAGCCCAGACCCGCCGGAGCCGACCAACCGGCCCATCCACTCAAACGGGCCGGGGTCGATGCCGACCGTGTTGAAGTCGGTCTGACTGCCGCGCTTTTCGGTGCTCAGCAGATCGACGACATCCGCGTGCGTGGAGAAGTAGTTCCACGCATCCGGGCCGAACGTCAGGCGATTGATCGCCGAACGGGACAGCCGGAACGCCGCGTCACGCATCTCCTGGATGTCCGCCAGCGGCGTGCTGGTGGATTGCGACCACCGCTCCGTGGTCAGCTTGGTGTCCGACAGCGACCCGTCCCGACCGAAGCTGACGGTAACGGTCGGATAGTTCTCTCCGCTGACCGTCACTGCGCCGTCGATGATCGCCTTAGCGGCCATCCACTCCAGTCGGCGCCGGATCGCCTCGACCTCCATGCGGATGTTGTCCGCAACAATCGCGTCCATGCGCTGCTGAAGCGACAGCGCACCCGTCAGCGGCTCACCGGCCATGCGGGGCAGCGCGCGATTCGGGGTGACGACGTGCTTCGGCTTGACATAAGCCGGACGGAACGTCTTGGCCGTGTGGCCCTGTTCCCGCATGACCTGACCCTGGACGTTCGGGGCTACGAATGGTGCCAGGTAGCGCGTGT
>ERZ724522.916-NODE-916-length-17259-cov-7.876017_pt1 | contig 17259 bp, 24 predicted proteins | sample MGYA00376055_ERZ724522 | MGnify/ENA primary metagenome ERZ724522 (study PRJEB28724, sample SAMN07190884) | wastewater metagenome | isolation source: effluent of sewage treatment plant in Hong Hong | place: Hong Kong | collected 2016-03-17 ... | reverse complement strand
GGAAGTGGGAGCCAGTGGGTGATTGATTCTAATCCGCACCAAATCCCTCGATTTGTATGAAACCAAACCTTAGGATGATCTTCTAATCGTTTGGCGAATTGCCTTGGTGGCTCACCTTCTATATTCACAAGAACTAAACATTCTTGCCCTACAACCGGTAACTCCTCCTCTACCGATATCCAGTCATGAGCAGCGGCGTAGCCGGCTAGGAAGGCCTTCATGCAAGGGTGAAGCTCGAATTCCGTATTACCATGATATTTAATTGCGAAGTTGCCGAAATTGTCGGTGCAATATTTTTCCGCCAATTCTTCAGGTGTTTTCATTTTTCCTCGCAAAGTTCTTCTAGATCCTCAATCCCTACAACACTATAAACGGCAAACTCTGAGGCAGGATAACTTTGTTGGCGAGCCTGCTCTAATAGCCATTTAGCGCCGGCGATAAAGCCGTCTTCCGTTTCTCTATCAAGTGCATAAATGTTTGCTGCTTCTTCTAGTTTAGTCATTGTCTTCCTTTAAGCGCGGGATGAGCACCGCGCGTTGTTATAATTTAGTCATCGCCATTGCCATCGCCATAGCCACAACCAGAGTCATAGCCAGAGCCAGAGCCACAACCATCGCCATCGCCAGAGCCAGAGCCATAGCCACAACCATCGCCATCGCCATAGTCATAGCCATAGCCAGAGCCATAACCATAGCCACAACCATCGCCAGAGCCATCGCCATAGCCAGAGTCATAGCCAGAGCCAATATTTATTTTTCCCATACTGGTACCTTTTTAATAGATTCTCTTGCTTCAGGAGTTACGTCCAATATTTCAATTGCTTGTAATAACTCTACGCGATCAACCTCGCAGGGGAATTTGCAATTATTCGGATTCTTCGTCCCTTCCATTGCTAGCTGTGAAAGAGATGCAGCTCCGCTCCAATACCAAATTCTTCGAGCATTTCTTAATACAACCTCTTGGCCTGTTCTACTTTCTAATTCGCCAGCAAAAACGCCAGCGCTATAAGTTCTTACAATTACGTATTTCATATTTCTCCTTTAATTTTTTAGTTATTAATATCTTCTCTTATCATCCGATGGAATTATTGCGCCGCCGCTGTGTAATATTTGACGGTTATCAATGCTATTAACAGGACTTACCCCGAAAGATACAGTCCAGCCTGTACTACTGCCGCATCCAGTCAATGTAAGCATTGCCAAGATAGCTACCATAGACCAAACGGCTATATTAGCTGATAGTAGTGTTTGATTAGTCTTATCCATATCCATCCTTATCCTTTTGTTTACAAGTTAGTTACTCCCTTACTACTTCTTTAAAATCTCTGTTTCTATAAATTCCTTCATTTGATTAAATGTTTTACATCCTGAGTTAAGTACATAAGATCTTCCGTCTTTCATGCAGATAGTTACCTCTGTATAAACTTCAGGATTGTCGTAATCATAGGAGTCTTGATCTATGGAGGTAGAATCGAAGCGGATAGTAGCGATGTCTTCCCTATTGATATAAAAAAATGAAGCTTGTTCACTCTTAGTAATATTTCTATTAGAAGCGTCGTAAGCGAACATTACAGTTATTAAAATCATAACTAAAATCCTCTATACATATCGCTATGCATGATTGAGAATAAATTTTTGTAGTGGTTTGTTAGTCATTTGATTTCCTTTTAAATAGAATGTTCTGTGAGTATTTCTTGCAAAACTTGATCTACCCTATTCTTGTACTCATCAGCTGCAAGTCTGCAAAAATGAAAGCCAATACTTTGCTTGAATCCTATTGGTGTATTTTTATGATTTTTAACAAAATTCATAATATTCGTATGTAAAGTTCGTAATTGAATATCTACATAATCTAATATTTCCTGCGAAGTTTTATCGTCTAATAGATCATTCACTGGTTTTGATTCCATTTTATTCTTCCTTTAAAAGCTTTATCTTAAATCTTTTGGCTAAATATTTTATCGCATCGGTAAACCCGATACCTTTCACTTTCATTGTAAAACCGATTACATTTCCTGCTTCTCCGCAACTAAAGCAATGATAATGTCCATGCTCAGGCCTAAAAAAAAACGAGCCAGTTTTTTCATCATGAAATGGGCAAAGTCCTATTAATGACTTGCCTCGTTTAGTTAATGTAACCTTTTCAGATATCACTTTAACTGCATCTTTATGTTTTATTATCTTTTCAATACTCTCTCTTTTTATTATTTTAAATTTACTCATTGTTTCCCCCTGAAAATAAAACTACTGTTAATAAAAAATATAATATGCTGCTGAGTTAATATTAAAATCCTCTATACATATCGCTATCCATGAACTGTTGCTTGCAATAAGTAGCAAAGCTCCATTTATGCCCTGAGAGCCCTATAAACGCCTTATAGCAAGCCATTAAGTACTCTCTATTGTTCTCTACCCAAGCTAAGTATTCACTCTTCATAACGTCTCCTAAGCCTTATAAAAGCACTATTAAACTAACCAATACTTTCAATACTAATCCTGTATCAAGAACTACTAACATCATTCCAATATTCTGTTTCATATCATTACCTCTCATTACTACCTATAAATGAGTAATACGGTACATTAGCTACAGAACTTAACAGATAATGTTAACAAAACGTGTTAATACTTATAAATGGTAATATTACGTATGTCAACTTAGAAGAGTATCGTGCATTGAGATAAATTGGTTTTAGTGTATTTTATATCTTGCTAAATATATTAGGTTTATATATATTGACAAAAAATATGATACCCTGGGTGGGATGGTGGCACTCGTAGCCATAACGATACATGTAACGCTATATAACGATCCAACCTAGTCGCTTTGGTGGCATATGTAGTTGATTCTACTAACCTCTTAGGTATACAAGCAACTATCTTGCAAGCTTCGAAGCTTCAAAATTACAACTACCGTTTTTAGATATTTAGACATTTATTTAGATCTTTAGATTTTTAGATTTTTAAATTTAGATAAATAAATTTAATTAATTAGATAGATAAATTAAATGCATAGATAAATTCGGCAGCTTTAGCTGATGCTGGTTTAGGTATACAAGCAAGGTAGATGGATAGCTTGCTACCACTTACTTTCAACTACCTTTTTTTACATAGATACAAATTTTTAACTAACTACAATAAGTATAACGGGATGTTTCAAGAACCTTAAATGTTACGTCCTTCATACCTCATACGTTACAAGTAGGTCCTCGTAACAACTTGTGATGTTATGTGACATTATAGGAAGGTCCCTGTAATGCGGGTAATCTATAATATGTAAATGTACATATTATCTCGGTAGCGTAAGCTACATATAAATGTATATACATATTATAAAAGTATATACTTGACATAAATATATATTAATGATATCAGGTGCTTAGAATAATTAATTATATAATATGTATAAATAGCTGATATTAAAGGATTATATTGGTATTTAAAAAGGGAGAGGTTGGTAATCCTTTAGGTGCTGGTACTATTAAAAGGCACCAAACTAGATTAGCTGCTAAGTTATTAACTCCTCATATGGAGAAGGCAGTAGTAGCTATTGTAGATGCACTAGAAAATGGAGAACCACATATCAAGTTAGCAGCTGCTAAGTTAGTAATGGAGTATGTTTGTGGTAAACCTGCTACTAGTTTAGAGCTCAATTCTGAAGGTGATACTAATATTAAAATCAATGTAAATATTATTAAGAATGCCTGAGATTAATCTCGATCTAGGATTATATCCTAAGCAGTTAGAAGCATTACATACTGACGCTACTGAACTCCTATTCGGTGGAATGACAGAAGGAGGCAAATCCCATTTTTTAAGGTGTGCCTTAATAATTTGGTGCTTAGAAATTGAGAATCTTCAATGCACTTTAATACGTAAAAAATACTCTGATATACGTGATAACCATTTAGAAGGTGAACATGGTTTCAAGAACCTTTTAAGCCCTTTAGTTAATATTGGTAAAGTTACTATAACCCAAGATGAGATAAGATTCTGGAACGGTAGCCGTATCTACTTCCTACACTGTCAAGACGAACGCCAGTTCTCCTCTGCTCAAGGTGTTGAACGTCACGTACTAGCCGTCGATGAAGCTACGCAAATTAGTGATAAATTACTTAAGTTCTTCCGTACATGGGTTAGAGCTTCTTCTGAATTCAGAGAAAGATTACCACCACAATGGAAAGGTAAATTCCCTAGAATCATTTACACCGCTAATCCTATTGGACCTTCAGTACCGTTCTTTAGAAAGGAATTCGTAAAGGCTAGACCTGTAGAAAGTATTGAAGAAGTACACGGCTTTAAACGTCAATACATCCCCTCTCGCTACACCGATAATCCATCAGTAGATGAAGCTGCACATATAGGTAGGCTACAAGGTATAGGGGACGTAAAGCTTATCGAAGCATTAGATAAAGGTAATTGGGATGCTCTTCAAGGTGACTTCTTCCCTGAATGGGATGAGACTAGACATGTTCTTTCAGACTTCCATCCTCCTAGTCATTGGGCTAGGTTTCGCACTTTTGACTGGGGTACCGCTGATCCTTTCGTAGTCTACTGGGTTGCTGTTAGTGATGGCGAACCTTTCAAAGACTCTATAGGTAAAACTCGCTGGTTCCCTAGAGGCTCTCTAATATTCTATAACGAATGGTACGGCTGTAATCCTGATAAACCATCTGAAGGCAATAGAATGCGTAACGAAGATATCGCTGAAGGTATCTTTAATAGGTCTGATTTCGCATCTAGAGATACTCCTATCCTTACCGACTCCTTACCCTTCCAAGACCGTGGAGGTAAAACTATCGCTCAAATATTCTGGGAAATATTCCAAGGCTTAGGAACTAGAGCTCAACTGGTCCACGGTGATACATCTAGAGTTAGTGGCTGGTCTCTCATGCGCTCAAGACTTATCGGCTCTCAAATAGATTCTAATGACCCTACTAGAACTCCAATGATATATTTCTGTGAACGGTGCGAAGCGGCTCGTAACTATATACCTACGTTATGCAGACATCCTTCACCATCCAAATCAGATGATGCTCAAGAGCACGGAGAAGCAACTCACGCTTGTGACGCAATAAGACTTGCATGTACTGCCCATACCATCATAAAAGATAAACAAGTTCCTACTCAGGCTAGAATAGAAAAGGAATTAAAAGAACGCAGACCGAATGCTAAAAATATGCTAAGGACTGATTACAGAAGATTTTTTGTATAAAGAAACAAATGCCAATAACCCCAGAACGCATAAAGAAATTCGTACAAGATGCCACTAAAGTAAGAGAATCTTGGCTAACTGTAGCTGATAAATCCTGGCTAGAAATAGAGAAGAAACATAAGAATAGAAGACTCTGGTCCACAACTCCTAACTCCGTACGTAAAAAAGCTAGGTATCAAGCTTGGTGGTCTATATTCAAAATACGACAACCTCTAATACTATCCAGAATTGGTATTCCTATAGGACGTGATACAACTCAAGATGGTAATGATAAAGTAGGACAAGTTGCTGCTATATTAAAAGAAAGACTAGCTACTAATCTTGTTAAAGACTTCGACTTCTTTGACTTCCTATGCTGCTGTCGTGATGATTTCCTAGCTACTAACGCAGGATTTGCTAGAGCCTACTACGAAGCTAAAGATGTTAAAGAGAAAGTTAAGTTAAGAATTACTGAAGTTCCTGCCGATGACGGCGTTAGCGAACCTACTTACATCGATGAGAACGGTGAAGAAGTTGACCCTGAAAGCTTACAGACCGATGATTTAGGTCTCTATATAGAGACTGACCAGGTAGTAGATGTAACCGATGAAAGAGTTTATCTAGAACATGTTCTATATAAGAATATGTACGTAGACCCAACTATAAGGCGTTGGGATTGGAAAAGGGTAAAGCAAATTGCATTTGAAGAAAAATACTCGGAGGCAGAATTCAAGAAAATCTTCGGGGCTCAAGCTCTCAGTAATCTCCCCAAATCGAACGAAGATAACGTTTCTAAAGATAGAAAGCGTGACCTTATCAAAGTATATGAATATTGGGATCTATATGAAAAGGAATGTGCTTGGATAGCCGATGAAGGTCAAGAACTAATTTATCCTAAAGATTATATTCCTCCTGAAGAAGATGAAACAACTAACGGTATATATAACCTAGAAAGATTCTATCCAATGCCTACTCCTATGATGTGGAATCAATCCACTTACGAGTTCTGGCCAACTCCTGAATACTATCAGGTGGTAGATATCATAGAAGATATCCACACAATCTTTAGTCGTATATTCCAATTAACTAGAGCTTTAAGAATTAGAATCCTATTCGATGATAACGTAGAAGGATTAAAAGAAGCTTTAAACGAAGCTGCTGAAGGTGACGCTATCGGCGTTACTAACCTAGGACAAAGCTTAGTCAACTCAGGTGGAACCCTAGAAGGAGTTGTTCAATACATTCCTATTGAAAAGATTATTCAGTCAATGGATGAACTTTATAAGTCTTTCGAGCAAAGACTAAATGTTCTTTATAAGATGACTGGTACTTCTGACCTACTTCAAGGACTGATCACAGACCCAACACAGAGAACATTTGGTGAACGCCAGATGACTGAGAAGTATGCCTTAAACCAATTGGCAGAACCTCAACGCAAAATGCAAGAGTATGTTAAAGATTGCTATGAGCTATTATGCGAAATGGCTATCAAGAACTTTAAAGATGAAACTCTTGATAAATACTTAATGCCTGAAACTCTAACTCAAGATGAACTAGAGAGTTACGAGCCAGCTAAAGAGTTATTAAAGAATAATAATAAACGATTCAGAATCGACTTAGAGACTGATTCGACTATCGCTCTAAATGAGGAATTCGATAAACAAGTAAGATTAGAATTAGTACAGACTTTAACTGCTAGCTTAGAAAAGACTTCTCAGATAGCTCAACAATCCCCAGCTCTAATAGTTCCTGAACTACATGCTTTAAAATACTTAATACAAGGATTTAGACAAGGCAAACTATTCCAGACTGAAGTAACGCAAGCAATTGATAAAGTCTTAGAGATGGCGCAACAACCACAACCTGCACCATTTAATAAAGATGAAGTTAATGCACAGCTAAAACAACAAGAACTAAAACTAAAAGAAGCTGAGATACAAGCTAACTTACAGCTAGAACAAGCTAAGATTCAGTCATCACAACAAGTTGAAATGCTAAAACTTCAACAAGATGAAAGATTAGCTATGATTCAAGCACAGTTTGAATCTGTTGCACTAAACGCTAAGAATACTAAAGACCAAGTTGATGCATATATTGAGCGCATGAAAATGCAGTCTGATGCAGAAAAGAACTCCGTTGATGCTCAATTAGTTTATAACAAACTACAATCTGATATCGCGCTAGCACAAGAAGATGTTGCATTAAAACGTGATGAACTAGCGCTAAAGATGCAAGGATTAGCTGACCAATCACAACTTGCACAAATGGCTAAGTTCTTAGAGATGAGAATGCATGAACAAGAGATGCAGTTAGCTCAAACACAACAAGCATTAGAAGCACAGAAAGTAGCTCTTGATGAAAGAGAGAAATTTGCTACTGAAGCAAGATTACAATCTGAACATCAATTAGAGCAGTTAAGGCTAGCGTTACAAACTAAAAACGAACAAGAGAAACATCAAGCTGAGATGGCGCAACAGATGATGCCACAAATTAGTATTACACCTCCTAAACCTAAGAAAGTAAGGAAAAAGATTAAAATTATCAGAGATGAGTCTGGAGTAATTCGAGGAGGAGAGCTAGAAACAGAGACTGAAAGTGATGCAGAAAATCCTTTAGAGAATTTAGCAGAGGGAGGAATTGAAGAGTGAGCGAGCAAAAAGTAGCCAATAACCCTTTAGGATCTTACTCAGTTTACGTTGATAGAACTTCAACAGGCGCTGAGATACAAAACGTTAGATTAGTACCAACAATTACCTATATCGATGTTGCTTCTGGAACAGTTACTTACTTTGGCTTTGCTGCTCCTAGTACTGCGACATCTGCTGCTGGATGGAGAATATTAAAACAAACTGTTTCAGGTTCAATAACTAGTATTTTATATGCAGGTGGTTCTTTAGAGTACAGTTTTGTTTGGGATAATAGAGCGAGCTATAGTTACTCATGACAACATACGTTTTTAACCCTTTTACTGGAACTCTTGACGCTGATTCAGGAGCAACTATACCGTCTAATGTAAGAGTTAGGACTGTTGGAGGTACTGCATATAATGGTGGCAGCGCTTTAACTACTGGTAAGATTAAAGGTTATTTTACAGTTCCTTACTCAGGAACTATTACCGCTTGGTCAATAGGTGTTGATGCTGGAACAGCTACAATGACTACATGGAAAGTAGCAACTGGTACTGCCACACCAACAGTAGCAAACTCTATTAGTACATCAGGAGTAAGTATTTCTACTGGTACTTATGTAAGAAGTACAACTACATCAGATTTCACAACTACGACAGTTAGTGCTAACGATATATTTGCTTTTAATATTTCAGCTGTTTCTACTGCTACTGAATTAACATTTCAATTGGAAATTACTGCTACATGAGGAGCTAATGGGTAAAGTAGAATACGTTAATAGCTTAGGACAAAATAGTCAGATCATAATATATGATGATGCGTTAAGTCATAAAAATTTTGTAAACTGGAGCTTTGTAAATAGACCAGAATATGATTTTAACAATAAAGTAATTTATGGAAGCGTTTTCACTAACGAAACCCCAGATAGTCAAATATTCCCAGCTAACCTAACAGGCGCTACATTCATAAAATGTCACCTTCAAAATGTAATTATACCTAATGGGAACACAGTAATAGATTGCCTTACTGATAGATTTAAAAGACAAAATGATGGAAATGATTGGTTAATAAATAATTTAAACGCACCAATAAAACCAATAAATCATGCGATATTTACTAAATTAGGATTGCCTCTACCATTACCTAAAAGCATTCCTGCAACTCCTTTAAAGAATCCTATAGATCTAATTGCCTTAGCTAAGGCAGCTATTGGCTTAGGAGGATTATGACATTATCAGCAACAACATACTGGGAATTAGATGGAACGGCTACAGCTAATAGCGTAAACGGCGGAGGCTTTAATATCGGTAATGTTAACATGATGACCGACTTAGCTACCGATGCAAATACTGCTAACACTGCCTCTCCAGTGGTTAGCTCTGCAACTTATAGTTTTGTAGCAGGGGACGTGGGAGCTTATGTATTTGTTAAGTCAGGAAGTAACTGGCAAGGTAATGCATGGTTTAAAATAGTTTCAGTCTCTGGAGGTAAAGCAACATTAAACGGCACAGCTAATCAATGGGATTTCGTATCAGGAACTACAAACGAAATCATAGCAGGGACTACCACAGGTGTTAGCGTAAGCTCTGGAACTGTTACAGGCGGCACATTTAGTATAGATTATTCAAGACTAACTACTGCTCCTATCGGTGGTAGTGACTTAGCAAGCACTAATGGAACTACTAACCCATCAACAGTAACGTCTGCGGGAACTCCCTTTGGAAGAAACCATGTAGGAAATATTTTACATGTTACAGCAGGAACTAACTGGACAGCAGGTTGGTATGAAATAGTAAGTGTCTCAGGAACTACAGCAACTCTAGATAGAGCAGTAGGGGGAGCCGTAAGCTTATCATCAGGAACCTTTAAATGTGGTGGAGCGGTATCGTTAAACTCTACATTAGATGATGCTTTCTTTGAGTCTTTAGTAGGAGGCAATTTTTGTTATTTCGGCAACAACCTAACAATAGGTAGCGCAGTAAATTTATCTACTACTTCGCCCACTTCGGCATCCCCAGCTACAATAAAAGGGTATCAAACTTATAGATATAACATCCCTACTGGCTCTAATAGACCTACTATCACATGTGGAGCCAACAACTTGCAGATGGGACAATATAAAATATTAAGAGATTTTATTGTTACTGGTACCTCCACCCCTGCAATTAGCACCACAACAGGTGGAATAATGATGAACATAAAAGTGCTTCAACAAAGCACTACCGCAGCACGTATTGCTATTACAAACACAACTAATGGATTAGTTTATAACTGCGAAGCTGTAAGCCAAAATGGTACTGCTATAAATTTAGGTACATCTAGTTATACTATCGGCAATTATGTGCATGACTCTAATATAGGAATTACTTCCACAACTGCATATAACGTAATCTTATTTAACATTGTTGAAGCTTGTAGATCAAAAGCGCTTGAACAAGCAGGAACAGCAACACAATGTGAGGTGGTGATAGGAAATACTTTCTACGGTAGAGAAGCTCAGATGGGAACTGGGTATGATATAGCTAATGCAAGCACGAGCTCTAACAATACTATTCTTAATAATATTTTCTACGGACTAACTACAGGAATAGCGGTAGGAACTTCAACTAAATTTACAAATCTTTGTGATTACAATACGTTTTATAATAATGGTGCAGATGTATCTAGGGTAGCAAAAGGCCCTAATAATATAACGTTAAATCCTAATTTTTCTAATGTTTCACAGATAACAGGTACTACAGCTACGACATCAGGTTCTGTGCTAACACAATCAGGAGGAAATTTCGCATCAGTTGTAGACAATGTTTCATACTTACATGTTCTATCAGGAACAGGTGTAACAACAGGTGGATATCTAATTACATCTCATACAGCTACAACATTAACTGTTAATAATGCATTAGGTACTTCTTCAGGTGGTGATGTAACGTATTTTGTAACGTTAGGACATAATTTTGCAGTAGGAACAAACATGCAAGCAGCTGGCTTCCCTGGCACATTTCAAGCAGGATTTACTACTGGATATATGGATATTGGAGCAGCTCAGCGGCAACTAATAGCAGCGTATAGCTTTTGCTTCGGTGGATAATATGATTCTTTTTTACTTTAAGGGAAAACCTTTTATTTCCCCACCATCTCCGAGCTCTTATGCTCCATTAAAACTTAATGCTCAAGAAGAGTTTGAAAAAGCTCAGAGAAGAAAAGCTAAAGCTAAAAAACAAGCTGAAGATAATGCTTTAATTGAAGAGATCATAAAAAGACTATTAGAGGGAGAAGATGACTAGAAGAGTTTATTACTTCGATAAAGAAACCCAAACATTAGTTGAAGGATACCCACCAGATAAATTTCCTAAATACGGTGAAGCTCCATTTGTTATACAAGATTCAATGTCCCCTTATTATCATCCAGCATCTTGCACATGGGTAGATTCTAAGAGCGCATTAAGAGATATCGATAGAGCTTGCGGGACTGTAACTTCTGATAAAAAAATACCTCCTAATAAATATAGGGAGCAATACTTAAAAGAAGAACGCAAGAAAGATATGCATAACGCTATTCGTAAAGCCGTTAATGATATCGATAATAATATGGCTCCTCTTACAGAGGATGTTAAAGAGAAATGTCGTCAGGAAAATGAACGCATAAGTCGCTTAACAGGACTTGATGCCTTTAATGTAGCAGGTAAAAAAAATGGTAGAAGAAACAAACGTAGAAAATAGGGAAGAAATTCCCGTAGAAGAAGTAATAGAGAAAGATGATAAAGGGCTAAGCTTAAGAGATGCGTTAAATGTAGCAGTTACCGCAGCAACTCACGAAGAGCCAACAGAGGAAGTAAAAGAAGAAAAACCAGTTGTTGAAGAGAAGAAAGAAGAACCAGCTTTAAACGCTCCTGCTGAATGGTCAGAGGAAGAGAAGCAGGACTTTTATAGTAGCTCTAGAAAGCAACAGGAAGCTTCTTTAAGATTGCATAAATCAAGGAACTCTAAGCTTGAAGAAATCAAAGAAGCAGCAAGAGAATATAACCACGTTAAGCAGCTTAATGAATCTATTAATCCATTTATTAAAGCAATGGGCCTTAAAGAGAGGCCAGATGTTGCTTTGCAAAAAGCAGTACAACTTTGGAAAGAATTTGAGTATGCGGAGGATCCGCGCAAGGCTGCGGCGGAGTATCTTAAGGCAAAAGGGGTTACACCGCCTAAGGAATGGACTGAGGTCAAAGAGGCAAATCCATTAGAAGATAAGATTCGTACTATACAAGAAAAACAAGATGCGCTATTGAATAGAATAGCTGAAGAAGAAAGACGTGTTGTTGAAAGCAATTTAATCAATAACTGGTCATCTTTTGAAGCCACCAAGAACGCGAACGGCACATTTAAGTACCCTGATTTGAAATCTGAATCAGGTCCACAATTAGCCGGACAAGTTGGTTCCCTGGTGAACGGAGTAACTCCTCTATCAAAGCAATTTATAGAGGTTACGCAAAAGCGTATACCCAACCTAGATTACAATAGGCTTTTAGAAGAAGCTTATAAGTATTTAGGGGGCAAGATAGACGACACTCCTGCTAGGTCTCAACAAAGCGCGAAAAATCATATTACAAAAGCAAAAAGAGCAGCTTCATCTAAACCAGGTGGGGCAACGATGGTACCGATTGATGCAGGTGCTAAAAAGCTAACTCATAGAGCAGCTTTAGAGTACGCATTACAAGAGGTAAGAGAACGTAACTCAGATTAATTTATAGAGAGAAAACATGGCAGGTTTATCAGAAATACAAGCAGTAGCATGGGAAAATAGGGAGAAAAAGCCTTCTGATGCAGTAGCAGACAATATTCCATTATTGTATATGCTTCGCAAAAAAGGACGCATCAACGTAATAAACGGCGGTCGCGTTATTTGGGAAGATATCCGCGTAGCACAGAATGCATACGTACAAAGAATAGATCCTACAGAGGAAATCACTTTAGGATACAACCAGACAATCACAGGATTTGAATATACTCCTAAGATTATAGTTGTTCCTGTAGTAATTAACGCCCTTGAGAGAGCACAAAATGAAGGCGAGGCACAGTTCTTAGACCTTCTAGAGCAACGTAACATTGTGGCTGAAGAGTCATTAATGAACGCTGTCGAGGAAGATCTACAAGGTGATGGTACAGGCTACGGCGGTAAGTCTTTTGCTGGTATCAAATCATACATTGTAACTAGCACTGCAACAGGAAGCTACGGCGGTATCGCTCGTTCTTCATACACTTCAATCAGAAACTCAGCAGTAGATCTACCAAGTACATTTACTGGCGCAACTGATTCTTCAAATATTGAATCAAGACTACGTTATTGCAAAAACCTAGTGCTACGTAATGGTGGCCCAGAGCTTTGCTTGGCTGGTCAGACATATTACAACGCTGCTTGCGATGCGATGAGTGCTAAACAAAGATTCACTCAGAACACAGACATGATCGAAGCTAACTTCGATAACGTCATAATCGAAGGTATGACAATGGTTAACGCAAACGGAAAAGTGTTCTCAGGAACAACCCGTATTGCAGCTGATCGTTGTTATGGTATCCGTCTCGATAACTTCGCATTGAAGATGTACAAAAACTACAACTTCGAGCCAGTGCAAGAGCGCGTATCTGTAAATCAACTTGTTGATGTTGCTATCACAGTTGGTATCGGACAGTTCACATGTAACGGCGCAGGATTAAGCTTCGTTGCATATGATTCATAATGATTAGAAGTTATTAAGAGGATTTAAAAAATGTTAAGTTCACAATTAAATTTAACAAGCTCTGATGGTACTACTGCACAAGCTGCAATAGGCGATAGAGCTCTAGTAAATGGCGCAGGATATACATATTGCAAAGCTACAGCAGCAAGCATTTCAGCATACTCAGCATGCTCAGGTGCTTCGCCTGCGGCTGTGCAAGCAGCAACTACTACTACAGCTACCGCTTTAGGTACTGCTGGCGGTTTTGCTTGTATTCCACAGTTTGATGTTGGTGCTTCAGAGTATTTCTGGGCTCTAACTGGACCGTTCTATTTAACTTGGGATGGTTCGTCAAACTATAAAGTATTAGCCGCTAACGTAACAGCAGGTAATCTTCTTTACTCAACTGCAACAGCAGGTGTGTTAGATGATGATTCTGCTGGTTCAACAATACCTCTTGTAGGTATTACGCTAGCATCAACCGTAACAACTCAAGCCGCTACTGCATGTTATGCATGGAGAGAGATCGGCTGGATTAAATAAAGGATAAGTAAAATATGTCTGTATCAGTTCAAGCTGCGATTCCTACCTGGGGATCCCCTACTTTAGAAGGCCTAGACCTAGAAAACGCGGTCACTGGCGTTAGAGTAAGTGGGAAAGGGAGGCAGTACGTAAGGTTCTACAAAAAGAAATTTGTACAAGTTTACGCTACTGATGTGCATATCAATCCTGTAACTGGGTCCACGAAGGTATTATCTACGGGGACTCGGGAGGTTGAAAGGGAGTTTGTAGAAATAGTAACTCCTGGCGACAAGAATACATTTGATGATTTTGCTGAGGATTATCACAGGCGAACATACTGGAAACAGTATAAAGCGTTCCGTGATAATGAAGGGGCTATGATGGGCAAGGACTTAGATCTTTGCTCATATGTCCCTGGCTCAATAGCAACAGAGCTTAAATATCGTGGATGTCATACAGAGGAGCAGCTAGCTGACGCATCTGACTTCTTATGTGGACAAGTAGCGAATGGCTTTGACTTAAGAGAGTTTGCTAGAGCAATGGTAAAAGCTGAGACTGAAAACTCTAATCAAGGGCAAGTAGGACACTTGAGAGGGGAATTACTAAAAGCTCAGACTACTATCTCCGCTTTAATGGAAGAGCAAGAAAAGATGAAAACTATGCTCTTAGACATGAATGGCAGACCGGTAGAATCATCTAGTGAAGAAGTTGAAAGAAGACCAACCAAAACTAGAAAAATTATTACCGAAGAGGTGGTTTAAATGAAAAAAATATTATTAGCGTTAAGTGTTTTGTTTGCTAGTACTGCGTTTGCAGATACTTGCGGCAAAAGCCTAACAGGGACGTTTCCAGCTTCTCAAGCTACCGCTATTTGTAAGGTAACTGGATCGGCTGTAAATCATAATTTAGTACCTTCAGCAGATGCGACCTATGATTTAGGTTCATCAAGTAAGTATTGGCAGAGCTTATACATTACTAAGATTTTTGGTAACACAACAAATTTTAGGATTATAGGTGGAACTACTGCTACTTTGCTTAATGACAGTACTAACTCAAATACTAACGTTAGTATTGCAGATGGTGGAGCAGTAACTATATCAAGAGGTGAAGCAATATTTGGTACAGCACTTAAAGGTGTTGCTGATAATATCGGAACTCTTGCAGCTGCTGGCTCTACTATTGCTGATGGTGCTCCAGTAGTAACAACTATTGCTAGGGTCACAGGAGCTAACGGAACAACAGGTGTTGTGTTGCCTGCTTTATCCTCTGTCACAGCTGGTAGAAAAATTACCATTATAAACTCCGATACAGTGAATGCTTTAAAAGTATATGGTAATGCTGCTGGTGAGCTTATCGATGGACAAGCTGGAAATACCGCTGTTTCTGTAGCTGCCAAGCTATGGCTAGAGTGTATTAAATACGATGCTACTAACTGGTATTGCGCTAAGACCGTAACACCTTTCTAGTTGATATTTAGAAATAATTTACAGGCTCTAATAAATGGGCCTGTAAATTTGTAAACATTTAGGATTTTATGGCAAACGTAGCTACAGCACTCTCACCGGTACCTATGGCAATGTCTACGGGCCGCATGGGCTTTTCGCAGATAACACCTGTTGTATGTACTTTTGATACTACTGGATCAGACTTAACAATTTTCACGCCTGCTTTAACAACCAACTATGGCGCTATTATAGGAATGGTTTATGAAGAGGCTTCTGCTCACACTCTTACTATTAAATCTGGTTCTACGACGCTGGTAACTTTTGAGCGTACTACATTTGACGGAATGTATTTACCTGTAGGGCAAAACGGATTCTTAGCATTAGGTAATAAAGGCGAAGCATTAAAACTAAACTGTGGAACAGCAGCTGTTAGCTCAATGCTAGTTTATTGCTGTGAATTCCCATCATTAAACTTTAACGCTGGCTAATAAAGGTATGAAAGTAGAGCAATGGCAACAATCAAAGAAGTTATCCAAAACTTTTGTTATAGGGTAAACATCCCTGCTCCAAGCTCTATAGTTGGGGTAAATTCTCCAGCAGAACAACAATATTTATCTTTATTTACATTCATTGGTGATAATTTAAGGAATCGTCCTTATCAATGGCCTCAACTAAAAAGAGGATACACATTTAACACCACAGAGAATGTTAGAAAATATCAATTGCCTGGTGACTTTTATAGAATCCTTGAATCCAGCCAATGGGATACAACTAATCACTGGCCTATGCGAGGCCCAATATCAGATTATAACTTTGCTATTCGTGAGTTCGCTGTTGTTAGTTTGCAAACTAGAAAAGCTTTTAGATTAATTGGCCCTACTAACTATCTTTATAATACCGCTCCTTATAATCAACGCTCTCAAGGTTGGTTTGAGATAGATCCTCCAGGTGGTAACGATACAGATGAATTATTCTTAGGTTATATCTCTTGTAATTATATCTGGCCTAGAGATTGGGTAGCTTCTACAGCTTATAGTCTTGGCGATATTCGCTCAGGAGATGGATATGTATATATCTGCACTACAGCAGGTACTAGTGGCACAACAAGGCCATCAGCGGCTACAGGAACCGTTGTAGATGGATCTGTTGTATGGACTGTTTATACAGAGCCTTACTTTAGCATCTCTTCAAACTCTAATTTAAACGACAACGATATTTGCTTGTTTGATATGGATCTCATGATTGAGGGTATGAGATGGGCATTCTTTAGAGCTAAGAAACAAGAGTACGAACAAGAAAGGCAGGATTGGGAGAATATGGTTAAATCTGCGTTTGCCAGGTTTAACGGACCAGTGAGAATAAACATAGCTGATTCGATAGATGATTACTTCGATTGGCCAAATATTCCAGCTGGATCATGGGATGTGTAAAAGGGTAAGAAATGGATTTTAAAAACGTAGACTGGAGTCAATATCAATCTTGGCAACCTATACAGACCCCTACGGGAGGCACTCAATATTTAGTGCCTGGTACTGACTGGGTATATGACCCTTTTGTCTCTGCACAGACTAAGAAAGTACAGCTATTTAGAAATCCTAAGCCTGCAATGGATGCACAGGCAGCACAAGAAAAAGCTTATAAAGATGCTAATTCTCCAACTACTCAATTAATGGGTGTTGGGTTACCTATCGCTGCTGGTTTAGGTGGTAAGTATTTATATGACAATTACTTTGCTTCAGGTTCAGCAAATGCAGGTGGTACAGG
>ERZ724522.914-NODE-914-length-17289-cov-9.389637_pt1 | contig 17289 bp, 30 predicted proteins | sample MGYA00376055_ERZ724522 | MGnify/ENA primary metagenome ERZ724522 (study PRJEB28724, sample SAMN07190884) | wastewater metagenome | isolation source: effluent of sewage treatment plant in Hong Hong | place: Hong Kong | collected 2016-03-17 ... | reverse complement strand
GCCCGATGCGGTGGCCGCGCCCTGATAGCCCGATGCGGTGGCCGCGCCCTGATTGCCCGATGCGGTGGCCGCGCCCTGATAGCCCGATGCGGTGGCCGCGCCCTGATCGCCCGATGCGGTGGCCGCGCCCTGATAGCCCGATGCGGTGGCCGCTTCGTTGTCTTTTGTGGCTACGGGACCATCCGCCCAATTGGCGCGATCCATGACCCATTTTACAGCCTCGTTTGCGAGGTCCCCAAGGCCGATCTGCTTACCGACCTTGATGATCTCAGCAGCCGTCTTGATGTCATCATCGCTGTGCATAACGCCGCTGAGTTCGACGCGACAAAACACGGAAGTCGCAGGCGCGTAGTATTCGAAGACGGACAACGGATGAGCAGTGATGGCGTGAAATCCGCCCTCGCAAGCCTTCACCTCGCCATCGTGGCGATATGTATCGCCCTCCTTGAATTGATAGCCTCGGCAAGTCATGTCGCGGTTAAAGCCTTTGATGCCAACTACCACTGCTGGCTCTTTGGCTTCGGTCACATTCCCAGTCTTTGGCTTCTTGGCCATCTATCCCTCCAGCCGTCACGCGGCCTGTCTGCGCGCCAATGGCGCTGGTTTCTCAAGCCTCCGCCATTCGATGGCCCGGCCCAGGTGAAATTTGATCGTCGAGCTGAAATCGCGCCCGGTCTGGTGACCCAAGACCATGAACAAAACCGCAGTGTGCAGGCACTCCGCACGTCTCCTCCGGTAGAATGTCGGCGACCGGTGATAGACCGCCATCGCCACCGCCATCTCGTAGCCCACCCTGCTGATTTCCTCGGGGCGGTTTGCCTCGACGAAATCGGACAGCCAGGAAAGGCGGCTGGTAAGGGTGGACATGTCACGAGACCTTCCCGCATTCGTGCGGAGTGCTGGCGTCTGGGGTATGGAGACGCTGGGGATCAGTCGGCGGATGCTGCAGCCTCCTCGGCAGCGCATCGACGCATGTCTTCCAAAGCCTGATCGTTCGTTTCGTAGAACCGGACGGGAGAAACATGGATAGGAGAACTGGCGGCATAGATCAGCCGAGCCGCCAGATCTGTGTTGTGGAAATCCTCCAGCGCTTTGCCAGCATCACCTGCAAGCGTCGTCACCCATCCAGCTCGGCAATGTGTTGTCCCACAATGCCAACTTCCCATGTCGAGAGCATTCGGCTGGCTTGCTGCCGCTAGAACGGCAGCGTGAATATTCTGGATAGTAGGAATTGGCGGCACGCTAGATGCGTCGATGCCGTTCTTGTCCGAGCAGACCGAGCAGTCCGAGCAGTCCGAGCAGCCCGAGCAGTCCGAGCAGCCCGAGCAGCGCGAGCAGACCGAGCAGTCCGAGCAGTCCGAGCAGCCCGAGCAGTCCGAGCAGCCCGAGCAGCGCGAGCAGACCGAGCAGTCCGAGCAGCGCGAGCAGCGCGAGCAGTCCGAGCAGTCCGAGCAGTCCGAGCAGCCCGAGCAGTCCGAGCAGTCCGAGCAGCCCGAGCAGACCGAGCAGTCCGAGCAGTTTCGGCAATCGGTGCAATTCTCAAGCGACTGCAGCGCTTCAAGTGCGCGTTCTTCACTGCCGAACCATGCGAAATACGATGTGTTGCCACGGTCATCAGCATAATGATCGTCATGCTTTGTGATGTTCGTCATCATCCCATCCTCTTGTCCCGCCATCCCCGTTTCTTCGTGCCGTTGGCAGATCATTCGGGGGCTGGTGATGAGAAACATAGCCATCGACTGAAGTTCAGTCAACATGAAATTTCGCTTTGACTGAAAAAAAGCGGTGCGCTATATGCTGAGGTATGGATGATGTTTCAAAATCTGCAGTCGCTCACTTCCTCAAAAATCGGGACAAATGGCTACGCGAACTCGCCAACAGCCGGGACCTGAAGCATCTATCAGTGCGGGTCGGCCTGCACCTGGCTATGCGGATGACTATGCGAACGCAGGAAGCATGGCCGTCCATCGAAACCATATCGAACGATATCAACGCCAGCCAACGTGGCGTGATCGGGGCACTCGACGAATTAACCGAGGAGGGGTTTCTTGGCATCGAGCGGCGAAGAAACAAAGGAAACCGATATTGGCTACGGTTTAAGTGGCAATAACTGCAAAATTTTCAGTTATCTAAATGCAAAATTTGCACATGAATATACGTTAAGCTGAATAACGTTAAGGATATTATATAATAGGTTCTTGCTCTAGAGGGTAATTGGTAGAAGGGTGAAGACGGGGGAAATCATAAAACTGTCATACTAAATTCACACCGCGCCAAATCAGAAACCTATGATAGGGTTGTTGCGCACTTTAGCCAACTCATAGTTGGGAGAAGCATATGTTGCGACGGGAGTTTTTGGCGGGGTTGATGCTCATCAGAAAGCCAACGCCAATTCAAAACACACAGAAAGAACCTAGTCTTTTTGAAATACTTGATGCGTTGAAAGTTGCGTTGTCACGTGATCCTCTCATTGGAGAGTTCGAGGTGCATTACAATCCGATGTCGCCTGCAGTTCTAGTAATCGCGGCATTCCAGAATGCACTACCCGGTCTTCCTGAGGAGGATGGCGACTACGTTTAGGATCTCTTGCTGGCGATCCGGCGGGGCTTTTGCAAACTGATCCTGGATAGACCAAATTGCATCATGCTTCGACGGGTCGCGGATCAAAAGGTCGGCCGGTTCGCATGACAAGGCATCTGCTATTGCCTCAAGCATGACCTGGCTATAGCCCTGCTTTCCGTTCTCAAGCTGAGAAATTGAAGATACGGCAACATTTAGACGACCGGCGAGCTGCTCTTGCGTCAAGCCCTTATGCTTCCGCCACTCGCGGATAAAGTGGCGAGGCTTCTCGTCGTTCTTAAGGGTTGTCTTAACTCTCGTTCCCATATTTCAATTCTCGCATCTGCAAAAAAATCACTCCATAGCGATTGACTGAAAATTTTCGCTTGACTGAACTTCATTTTGACTGAATATAGGGGGCATGGATAAGCTCAATGAATTCTTCAAAGCGAACCGTGGGATGCAGACCAAGCTAGCCGAGCTTCTTGGCCTTCGCCCGTCAACGATCTCCCAATGGAAGTCGGTTCCTGTGGAATATCTGCCAGAGGTGTCAGAGTTCACAGGCATTTCTCGGGAAGAGCTTTTGCCTGACGCGTTCAGGCCTGTACGGGAGACCGCAGCATGATCATCGAATGCTACTGCGACTACGACTACGACCAGCCGGAGTTTTATCTTCGGCGCATGATCAAAGCGAAGAAGCGGCACCAGTGCGAAGAATGCGGAGCGCCTATCCTCATGGGCGAAGAACATGAATACGTCTCTGGGAAATGGGACGGCTATTTCAGCACGTTCCGCACTTGCTCTGGCTGCGCCGAACTTCGCCAATGGGTGAAGAACAACGTTCCATGCCTCTACTGGGCTCACGGCAATCTCCTTGAAGATTTGGAGACTTCCGTCAGAGACGCGCATGAGCGGGCACGCGAAGAAGTCGGCGGCTTGCTGTTCGGGTTCCTGCGTCGTCGTGAGCGGCTGTACCGCTTGAATCGCAAAAAGGCGGTCGCAGCATGAACACCTCCACCAACCAGTCCTCATCCAATGGCCGTGCCTATGCGATCGAGCATCGCATTACCGTGACGGGTAGTACGGCGACATGATCAACATTTCTGCCTCTCACGGCATAGGAATGGGTTTCCTCCCGCAAGGCTCAACACATCACCGAAAAGGTCACGGCTCCATGAGCAATTTCACCGACGTCAAGGTTATCCAGAGTGCCGAAGGCAACGTCGCCAAGTACGTTTTCAGCAATGAACGCGGTGTCGCCGAATCCGTCCTCTACCGCTATCCCGACTATCAGACGCGAACGGTGATTTGCTGTTCTACCATGAGCGGGTGCCCAGTAGGCTGCCGGTTCTGCGGCGCTGGCGATTACTTCGTCAGGAACTTCACCGCCGAAGAAATCGTGGAGCAGGTTGATCAGTGCATCGCCGATACCGGCATCGATCCGACCACGATGGGGCGCCTGCAAATCATGTTCATGAGCATGGGCGAACCGTTGCTGAACAAGGGGGGCATGGTCGGCGCGCTGCGAGCGCTCTATGCGAAATATCCTAATGCGGCGCTGCTGATTTCCACCATTGGTCCGGGCATCGATTTCGATTGGGTCTATGAAATCAGCCAGGAAATCCACACGATTGGCCTGCAGTTTAGCATCCACAAGTCCACCGACGAAGAACGAAACGAACTCATTCCGTTCAAACGCAAACTCACGCTCCCGCAGATCGCCACAGTGGGCTGGGCATGGCACGATGTCACCAATCGCAAACCGTTCTTCAATTACTGCGCAGGCGAGGACAATTCGTCCGAAGCGGATGCCGATCGGCTTTTGAGCAATTTCCGACCGGACATCTGGAACGCCACGGTTTCCGTCATCTGCGAGCGCAACGAAGGCTTGCCAGCGCGCAATGAACATCAGGTGGAATTGGCGACCAACTTCGCTTCCTTGCTCATCCAGCGCGGTTTTGACGTCCGTGTGTTCGATCCTGCTGGCCAGGACGATATCGGCGGCGGATGCGGCCAATTGTGGTTTGTCCAGCAGTGGATGCAGGAACATCCTGAACTGGCAAAGCCAAGCGTTGGTCATGGACTTCCCTCCGTGCATACTCCGGTGGCGGCATGACCCACGACCAACACGCAAACATCACAATGCGCCACGGCACGGAACGGGACGGCGTGAGCCTGGATAGCCTGTTCGGCCCGGGCAAGAAGTTTGTGCTGCGCATTGACATGTCCAGACTGTCCGCGACGGCTGATGAGATCGAGGCCGACAAGGTGCGCGCTGACCAGCCAGCCGAAGTCGAGGAGGCGTGACATGCATACCGCGGCGCTCATCATCGGGTGGTTCATCATCGCGTTTCTGCTCGGCGGGTTCATCGGGTTCATCGGGTTCATCGGGTTTCGGCGGAACTGCCGGCCAACGGCTACCAGCATCGATTATGGGGCCGAAGAGGGCGCTCGGATATTCGAGGACAGGTCATGAACTACAAGCCTGCCGAGACGACGTGCATTCCTATTTCGATGATCGGTCGCCCGGTCTTGGAACTGTTTCGTGCAGGCTTTGACACATGGCAAAGCTCGGTCGCCAAGGGGCTCAGAGAGCACACGATCTATAAGCAACTGAGCTACGCCCGTGAGAACGAACGGCGGCTCAATGGACAACATTTCAACTTCGGTGGCGGACGATGAGCGGCGAGAGCGCAGAGACGAAATCCGGCGGCATCGGCTTTCTCGGACTGCTGACCATCCTATTCATCGGCCTCAAGCTGACCAACTACATCGATTGGTCATGGTGGTGGGTGCTGGCGCCAATGTGGCTGCCTGTAGCTGTCGTCCTCGGGGTTATGGCTGTCGTGATGGCGATCGGCGCCGCTATCTGCAGATGAATTGAGCTGGCGAGGCGGCCAAGGTTTGGCGACCGCCGCCGTTGCCAGTGAATGAATGCCGCCGACAGGTATCGCATGCGGTGGGCGCCTGGTGAGGAGGTAGGCAGGGCAATGTTGCTACCTCCTCACCGCGGAAGCCCTAGTGGGCGAAATGTCGGCGAGGGATGGGGCGGCGAACATGTGCTCCTTTCCAAAAGCCGCAGACCTTCAATGGAAACAATGTTCCATGAAGGGCTTCGGAAATGTCCAAAAAGCAATCGGGAAAAACCGAAATGAGTACGTTGGTTTTTGCATCGGAGATTTTGAAGAACGGGATCGCGCCCGCAGGGAGCGCTGAGAACGTGAAAGCACGCATCAGGTTGGCCGCCCGTCGGCTTGGCTGGTCGTTCACCAGAACGAAGGACGTTTGGTACGCAGACCCGCGTGTATCGATCGACGGAGAAGAATTGCGGGTCATCGAGCGGGTCTCGGGAGTGGAATATGGAAGACGAGAACTTAGGACGGTCGACGACCTCATCGCCCGGGCGGACGCACTCCTTGACGGCCCCGATGCGGATTTTCATCGCCCGTTTGTTGCTGCGCTGCGCGTTCGTGGGCGCTCTTTATCGCCCCTGAATTGAGAGGGCGCGAATAGCCGCGCCCTTTTTCTTTGTCCGAAGGCTTCGGACTTTTCCGACATGGGAGAATGTGCATGCCGACAATCGGTGACAACAGCGAAAAGGCGGCCCGCGAGCGCCGCGTGATGTTCTCGCACTACCACCAGAAGGACAGGGACATCGCGGCGCAGATCCGATCCCTCAATGAACAGAAGAAGGCGAACCGCCAGAACGCCAAGGCCGCCGGATTCGCGTCGGCGAAGCTCGACCACTACCTGAAGTCTTGGCTTGCCGAGGATCAGCAGAAGCCGGTCGACAAGCACCGGTCTGAGCGTGAAAATCTGATCTGGCTTGGCCTGATCCACGAAGACCCGCAGGGCGACCTCCTCTCCGACCGCGTGAGCAGCGAACAACTCATCCAAGCGAAGGGCTTTCATGCCGGACTGAACAAGCTAGACCGCGTGTCCGGATACGGCGGCGGCAGCCCGGAAGATCGGATGTGGCTGGAATCCTATGACGCCGGCCTCAAGGAATACGCTGAGACCTGGCCGGAGGTCGAGGAGAAGATGCGAGCCACCCTGAACAAGGAAGAGCCGCCGGCCGATGATCCTTTCCCCGACAAACAGAATTCCGTCCACTGAACTCCAGGGTGCGTCATGACGATTTTCCTGTTGCTGATGATCCTTTGCACACCACCGCCCTTCGTTTTCCGCGCTGTCGATTTCCTCGCCATCAATCAGCAGATGCAGGCGCCGGCGAGGTCAAACGGTCAGGATTGGAGCCGCTACGAGAAGGCCGAAGTTTGGTTCCGATAGTTGATTGAGAGCGCCGGGGCACTGCATCGCCCCGGCTAGACACCACAAAGCCGGGAGTGAAGGCCCGGCTCTAAATGGCGGATGAAGATGCTCCACAAACGACAAGCGTTCTGCTGCCCATGCTGTGGCGGCTACATCGGAGAGGCAGCTCCGATTGCCGATGTCATCGCCAGGATGACCGGACACAAGCAGTCAGTCGTCAAGGCCCTTTCTCAATCCAGAGGGATGATGTCGACACGCGGCAGGCTCATCGAAACCATGTGGAGTGGGGCGAAAGAGCCGAAAGATGTCATCTCGATTTTCAACGTGGTCATCTATCGGACCAAGGTGTCCATCGAGCTTTACGGCTGGACCATAGCCACGCCCGGTCGCGGCGGTGATGAAGCAATATATCGGCTGATACCGCTGGAGGCCGGCGCGTGACAGAGTCAAGAGACCTCACAGGCAGTGAATTCTGGCGACTACGTGTCGTCAAAAAGCAAGGCAATGGCTGGCTTTGCCGTTGCGCCTGCGGCGTGTCCGACGATTTCACGGTCACTGCTGAGAATTTGGTCAGTGGCCGGATGAAATCGTGCGGCTGCATATCGATCATGGGGCTCGACCTATCCAGCAACAGCGGATGGTCGGTGAAAAACAGCAAGTGGCACAGGTCCAATACGAAGTGCGGCGTCATCAACGTTTCCGACTACGCTTGGGAAGAGAAATACTGCTCGTTCGCCATCCAATTCCTTCCGCTGGTGCGCACGTACAAGCCTGATTTCGTGGCGATCGAGCGCCCTGAACATGGGGTCCGCCAGTTCGCTCAGCGCGGCAAGAAGGACATGGTGGGAGAGGAACAGTCGGCGATGACGATCAACCCCGCCGCTCTTCAGCTCACCGGTATCGCCGGGGCGGCAATCGCGATCTGCTCACTGATGAACATCCCATACGGAACCATCGCGGCCAATGCCTGGCGTCCGGTCTATTTCGGCAAGGGCTTCAAGCCGGCACCGGAGAAGATCCGCGACCAGAAAACCGGTCAGATCAAAGAGGGAAAACCAGACTGGAAACAGGCTGCCATCGCCGCTTGTGAGCGTGAGGGGATCAAGCTGCCATCTACCAAGAAAGACCAGAAGGACGCCGCTGAGGCCGTTGCCGTCTGCACCTGCTGGGCAAAGTGCGACGTGCCCGAAATCGAGTGGATGCAGAAACGGTTCATGGCCTTGCGCACCGGAGCATATCGAAAGGACGCAGCATGAAGGTACGAAACAAATACGGGTATTTCGAGCCAGGAATGGAGAAGTCAGTCTCTGAGGCAGCGCTGTGCAAGCTTGATGGCCGGCGTGCAGACAATGACATCCTAGACGACGTTCGGTCGACTTCGGACAATACGGCTGAAATGTTGGCCGCCCTCGTGGGGGTTCTCGCGGAGAAGGAAATTCTCAACGCCTCCGACATCGAAAAGCTGCTTCCGGGTTATGAGGTGGCGCCATGACCAATCCCACATTCTGTCACCGATGCCGGCGCTATCTGACCAGAGCCGAGGCAATCGAGCGCTGGTGCGACAAGTGCCGTGACGTGCCGGCGTGCGAGCGCGTCGAACCGAAGAAGGTGGCGTAAGGCGATGGCGTACTCAGATTTCCTTCGGCAGAAGATCAAGCTAGCACCAGTCTCAGGGCTGCAGGTAGATGTCTGCGATGTCAACGCAATATTGAAGCCGCACCAGCGTGACATCGTTGTGTGGGCAGTCCGCGGCGGCAAACGAGCGATATTTGCGGCGTTTGGTCTCGGCAAGTCGGTGATGCAAATCGAAATTCTCCGACTGGTGACAGAAAAGACGGGCGGGCGCGGATTGATCGTTCTCCCGCTTGGCGTCCGTCAGGAATTCCGCCGCGATGGGCAGATGCTTGGCGTCAACATAAATTTCATCCGCCGCATAGAAGAGGCTGGCGAAACCGGCCTCTACATGACCAATTACGAGACAGTACGGGACGGCAAGCTCGATCCGAACGTGTTCACGGCCGTGACACTTGATGAGGCGTCAGTGCTTCGGTCCTACGGGTCGAAGACCTATCAGACTTTCCTTTCTCTCTTTGACGGCGTCCGGTATCGCTTCGTTGCGACGGCGACGCCAAGCCCGAACCGCTACAAGGAACTGATCCACTATGCCGGCTTCCTCGGCATCATGGATACAGGACAGGCGCTCACTCGGTTCTTTCAGCGGGACAGCACCCAAGCCAACAACCTGACGCTCTATCCTCACAAAGCCAAAGAGTTCTTTCTGTGGCTTCATTCATGGGCTATATTCCTCCAACGTCCAAGTGATTTGTGCAGGTGCCCATGCCCAGAAGAATGCAACTCGAAGGTCAAAGGTTCGGACGCCTCGTCGTCAGTTCGTGGGACGGTTCTGCGAAGCGGGACGGAGCCTGGCTGTGCAAGTGCGATTGCGGCGGAGGTCACATCGCATCCTCAAGCCACCTCACCAGCGGGCGGGTCATCAGTTGTGGATGCGTCCGACCGAGACATGGTGGCAAGGGAACGAGGGCTTACGCCATCTGGCGAGGGATACTCGATCGATGCAGCCGAGAAAACCACAAGAATTGGCCTGACTACGGCGGGCGAGGGATTTCCGTCTGCGACAGATGGCACGAGTTCCCCAACTTCCTCGAAGACATGGGGCATCCACCATCAGGCGGAACAATCGAACGTAGAGACAACGACGGCGACTACACCCCGTCAAACTGCTACTGGGCTGACCGAAAGACGCAATCTCGAAACACGAGACGATCAATCGTCATCGAATACCGAGGCCGGTCACAATCGCTCACAGCATGGGCCGAAGAGTTCGGAGCCAACTACTGGAAGCTCCACAGCCGACACAAGCTCGGGTGGTCACCAGAGCGCATGTTCGCAGATTTCTAGCAAATGCCGATGTGACGAGGGCTACGATCTCCCGCCGTTCAAGGTGATCTATCACGAGGTCCAATCGAACATTGCCGATGGCGGCATCGATCGAGATGGCCAGGCGGCGCTCTTCCGCGACACAGCTGTCGGCGTAGTCTCGGCATCACGCGAGAAGCGTGACACGCTTGATGCTCGTATTGCCAAGATGGGCGAGATCATCGCCGCAGCTCCGGATGATCATTTCATTATCTGGCATGACCTCGAGGATGAGCGCCGCGCCATTGAAAAGGCGGTACCGGCCGCCGTTTCCATCTACGGCACTCAAGACCTTGAGGTCCGGGAACAGGCGATCATCGATTTTAGCGACGGGAAGTTTCAGTACCTAGCGGCCAAGCCCGTGCTTGCAGGATCCGGCTGCAATTTCCAGCGACATTGCCACAAGGCGATTTTCCTCGGCATCGGGTTCAAGTTCAACGATTTTGTCCAGGCGCTCCACCGAATTCAACGCTTCCTGCAGCCGCATGAGGTCGAAATCCACATCATCTACGGCGAGAGCGAGCGGGAAGTATTGCGCGCGCTGCAGGCCAAATGGGAGGCACACAATCGCATGGTCGATCACATGAGCGAAATCATCCGCGAACACGGTCTGGACAAGCTTTCGGCAGCCGACGTGCTCACACGGTCAATTGGAGTTGAAAGGATAGAGGCGTCCGGAGATGGCTGGCTTGTAGCAAACAACGATTGCGTCGAAGAAGCTCGGTCTATAGCCGACAACTCGGTCGACCTGATCGTGACCTCAATACCATTTTCCAACCACTACGAATACACGCCAAGCTACAATGACTTCGGCCATACCGACAGCGACGCCCATTTCTTCAAGCAAATGGATTTCCTCACGCCAGAACTGCTGCGGATCCTGAAGCCAGGCCGGGTCTACGCCTGCCACACCAAGGATAGGATCCTTTTCGGCAACGTGACCGGCATGGGAATGCCGACGGTCAACCCGTTCCACGCCCGCACGCTGTTTCACACCATGTCCCACGGCTTCGCGTACATGGGCATGATCACCATCAATACCGATGTCGTGCGGGAAAATAATCAGACCTATCGGCTCGGATGGACTGAAAACTGCAAGGACGGAACAAAGATGGGCGTCGGCTCGCCAGAATACGTCTTGCTGTTCCGCAAGCTTCCATCGGACACCTCGAAAGCCTATGCCGATGAGCGGGTTTCCAAGGACAAGGAAGATTACACCCGCGCCCGGTGGCAGGTTGATGCGCATGCGTTCTGGCGATCTTCTGGAGATCGTCTATTGACGCCGGACGAGCTTGCATCGCTTGGGCCTGACATGCTCGCCAAGGTGTTTACCGAGTGGACGCTGAAGAATGTCTACGACTACGAGACGCATATCCGAATTGGCGAGGCGCTGGAGGCTCGTGGCGCGCTTCCGTCCACGTTCATGAGCCTGGCGCCCGGTGCGCATGACGCCTTCACCTGGCATGACGTGAACAGGATGCGGACGCTCAACGGGGACCAGACGAAGAAGGGCCTAGAAAACCATATATGCCCGCTACAGTTCGATATTGTAGATCGGCTGATAGGCCGCTTTTCCCAAGCCAATGAGCTTGTGTTCGATCCCTTCGGCGGTCTGTTTACGGTTCCGTACCGGGCACTAAAGCTCGGTCGTCGCGGTCGCGCCGTCGAACTTAATCCCGGCTATTTTCTCGACGGCATCAAGTACCTGCAGGCCATGGAACGCGAAGTCGCCACCCCGACCATGTTCGACATCTTCGAGCGCGGAGAAGCCGCATGACCAGCCTCGCACAGCGCATGGCCTCAATCCAGAAGGACAATCCTTTCGGGGGGAGGGAACTGCCGGCGAACTTGGAGGCGGAACAGGCCCTCTTGGGCGCGATGCTGGTGAACAATGGCGCGATCGATGCGTTGCCATCCACGTTTGAGAGTGGCCATTTCTCCGAAGAAATCCACCAGAAGATATTTGACGAGATCAAACGCGCCTATGAGGGCGGCAAGACGGCGAACCCGGTTACGATCCGTGCGGCGCTGCCGCAGGTCATGATTGGCGACATGACGATATCGCAATATCTCGCAAGGCTGTCAGCAGAGGCGGTTTCCGTCATCGGCGTTGACGGATACGCGAGGGCTACGACTTTCGAGGCGATGCGTCGTGGAATGATATCGATCGGGTCTCAGGCCACCGAACTTGGCTTTGGATGTGGCGATGAGCTGACGTTTCTCGAACAGGCGGATGCCTTGCGCGACCTATTAGGCCGGGTTGTGGCGGGCTTGGAGAGCGACGATGGCGACACGATGGCCGATGCCGCCGGCCGGGCGCTGGACGCCACCATTGACGCCCATAAAGGCAACGGCGCCGTTGGCGTGGATTACGGGTTTGCGCCATTGGAAGGAATGATTGGCCCAATGATGCCTGGCCAGTTGATTGTCATTGGTGGCGCTACGAAGCACGGCAAGTCCTCGCTTATCGAACAGTTGATCATGGGCGCGGCCATGAACGGGCATTTCGTGTGGGTCTATTCCGGAGAAATGCAGTCCGAAGAATTGGCGCACCGTGCGCTTTCGCGTCTTACCGATATTCAGGCATGGCGGCAGATCAGGGGTAAAGTTTCGGACCATGAGTTCGAGCGTCTGATGTCGGCGAAGCACAATGCGGAGACGTGGCAAAGCAGGGTGATTTTGCGCGACAAGCCAATGACGCTGGCGCAGATCGGCAGGGCGGTTACGTCGTTCTCCAAACGTCACCCTGGCGGCATGGCTGTAATCGACCATATCGGGCTCGTGGAGCGCGACAGCAGCAATCAGCGTCTATCGGATACCGAATTTGGCCCCGTCGTCACACGCGTCCTGAAGGTGCTGGCAAATAAGTGCTCGCTGCCGATCCTCGCCGCGGCGCAGCTCAAAAAGAACATCTTCGCCGTCGAGGACAGGAAGATGACCAAGGCGGTGTTCGAGTCCGTCATCAGCCGCCGGCCACGGTACGCCGATATCCTCGGGGCCGTCGAGAAAGACGCCAACCACGTCATCATTCCATTTCGTGCCGAGCCTGTTTTGCAAGAGCTGGAGCCGACAGAGGGGACGTCCCTCTATTCGGAGTGGGAACAGGTCATGGAAGGTGTGCGCGACAATGCCGAGATCATCTTGGCGCTGTCCAGACATACACGATGGCCACAGCGGCGCGATGTGCTTTGGAACGGCGGCCGCACCAGTTTCGAGGAAAAGACACATGATGGCGGTCAGGGGAGGATGCTGTGATGAACTGCTCCACCGCATCCGCCCAATGGAAATCCGGCCACTACATCGCGGTCTACTCGCCATCTTGGACCACGGCGCATGAGAAGGTCACAGACGAGCGCGGCGAGCCTGTCCAGTACCGGACGAAGGACGCGGCCCTTATCGCGGCCTACGAGGCCCTGCACGCCGCCGAGGAAGCCAGATACCGCCATTGGAACGGCGTCGAACAGAAACAGCCTGTGGAGCGGTGGTGGAACCTGTCCACACGCAAGCGGGCGCAGCAACAGGACAGGCTGGCCAGAGAGGCAGAGGCCATGTTCAGGAAGGCGGCGGAATGATGCAGGCACAGCAAGTCGCATTGAGTGTTATAGGTCGACAGGCTTTCCCGGCTCGGACAAGGCGCGTTGAAAGTGTTCCGATGTGGAAGACGGAAGAGACGCGGTTTAGCCATCATGTTCTCACGTTCAAGGCTCAGACGTCGCCGCGCGACTACCTGAAACTGACGTGCCGCAATGCCGGCGTAACGGTAGATGAAATACGCAGCTCTAGGCGGGCGTCTCACCTATCGTCTCTCCGCTTCGTGATCTCCTACGACCTCAAGACCAAGTTCGGGATGAGCTACAGCGCCATAGCTCGCATGCTTGATGTCGACCACACCAGCGTGCGCTATTTTATCACCCGCCACTGCGAAAGGACGGGCTCTCCGAATCCTTTGACATCCATGGCGAAGGCGGATGAGGAAGCGGAGAAGGCCAGGGAAATGTTTGAAGCCGGGATATCAATCCCGAATATCGCCGTTAGCTTGGGCATGTGTCCGAGAAATGTCAGGAAGCTTGGCCTTCAGCGGGGATGGTATGTCACGCCGCTTGAGCAGAAATACCGGTCTTTTGTCGCCAACGCGAACGAGATGGAAGTGCGCATTCTCGCCAACGCTGGCTTGCAAGCAAAGTCGATTGCCCGCCGTCTCAAGACATCAGAGAGCGCCGTGTCTCGCTATATGCAGGACAAGGGCATCCACATTCGCGCGCTGCCCGATTGCGATGGTTCGCCAAGGCTGCGGGCGAGATTGAAGGTGTGGGGATGATCGACGTCCACGAGGCCACTGCTGATCTCTTCGGCGAACCGGCAAAGCGCCCACGCTTGCCGAACGGCCTCAACCTGCACAGATTTCTTGAGGGCTATGGCATACAGGTGCAGCCGTATAGCGAGGCCAGGAGCGGCAAGGATCGGCCGGCAAATGTCATCTACGGTGGCCGGACGATCGCGCGGCTTATGCGCAAGGATGTCGACCGCACCGGCCTTGTGATCCGCTGCATACAGGTCAGCAATCCACGATGCTTTGACGATGTCATCATCTGGAGTGTCTGGCAATTCATCGTGGCGCATATGGCGCTCAGGAGGCCGACAGAGGTGATCGACAGTTTCCGGGGCGTCGATCTCTCACAGATCAAGAAACGCGCTCACCTGCTCGCCATTGGCAGCTATGGCCGGATGGGCAAAACATGGCCCATCATCTCCACCCTGATAGCCGACGAACTGATAACCGAGGACAAGGCAGCATGAGAATTTCTGAGGGGCAAACCTACATCAGCGCGGCTGGCATCAGGGTCTACGTCTCCGGCCGGAAAAAGGTCAATCGTGGGGCCCTGTGGATGTACTACGGGTATCAGGTCAATCGAGATGGCGGGGCGATCGGCGATTGGCTGCGATGGAAGTCAGACGGCCGCGATTGGCATGACCAGATGTCGAACTGCATCGTCCGCGAGGCGGATGTCGGCATGAAACTTTCAGAGCCCTGCGCCGTCATTCTGGAGAGGATGATCGAGGCATGCGAGACGGATATCGCGCTGCCAGGCAAGGTCGGGCCTAAGAAATACGGCAACACAAACCCGGCTATCGTGATGACCTCATTGGACGTATGGGTGCTGGAGGTGCAGGAGCTGTTCGAGGGGCAGGAGCGGCACACGTTTAGCCGCAACACAGCCATCAGCGACTACGATGTCCGCCGGGCGCAGTGCTCTCCCAAACGCATCAGACGGATGGAAGAGGCATTTGGATGGCTCGGGGCCTATGTGTTCGATCATGATTTGCGCCGCGCATTGATCGCCTATGCCACCGTAAAGGCCCGCGGAGACGACTGGACGGACTTTCTGGAGCATCGCAACAGGAAATATCGATCCGAAAAAGTGTGGATTAAGAGAACAGTTTACCGCTGGATAGAGCGTGCATTGCAGTTTATTGAGGATGGAACAGGCAAAAATGGAATAATCTTGCGCGATGGCGCAGGTTTACAAGTGGCACGCCGTGCGGCAGAAACATCATGCAAATCGATAACATCGGATTTGCGTGCGGCGGGATGAACGATTTGATCCGGGCAACCGAAGAGCAGCCTCGCCGCCGAATTTCGCCCGAAGGGCAGCTAGTCTAATGGAGAGTGAACCTGACGGGGTTCAGGCGCCGGTTTGAAGCCGGACGGGGCCGAAAGGTCTGGGCATCGTGCGCACCCGCTCTCCGCCATATTTGGATGATGAACCAAGCGGGGCTTGGGGCTGGTTGGAAGCCAGTACGGGCCGAAAGGCCTGCGGGTCGGGACCGTCATTATCCGCCAGGAGGATCAACCGGGACGGCTCCCGGCTCCCGTTCGAAGCGGGGAGGCACCGAAGGGTGTGGCGATCGACACGTCGTTCCTCCGCCAATTTGGAAGGATAAGTGCGCAGGAGCGCACCGGGGCTTGCTAAGCCTTTGGCACCCAAGCGGTGTGGGGATCAAGACCTCATTCTTCCGCCAGATATGTCGGGGTGGAGCAGCACGGTAGCTCGTCGGCCTCATAAGCCGAAGGCCGCAGGTTCAAATCCTGCCCCCGCAACCAATTCCACTCAGAGCCTCGCCCGTCGCCATCAAGCGGCGGGCTTTCTCGTTTCTACGGATAGGCGACAATGATCAGTACCACGACTTATCCTGTATATTCGTCTGACCGAGACGCCTTGATCGTCTACAACGAGCGCATCTGCCGTTGCCGAGTGAAGGTGAAGCGGTGGAAGGACAAAGCTGTTGTTTCCTCCGTCTGGTCAGGAGGGGTAGCGCCACGGTCGCGATATGTTTTCCCGGCAGACCCTACATTCTATCCCGTTGGCCGTCAGCCGAAATGCGGTTGCCTACCGGGCTCGATGTTCGGGAACTATGCATGCCCGCATAGTCTGGAGGTGACGTGCTGATGAAGCGCCGCCGCCCTATCTTCGGCGATCTCCTGCCATGGATGATCATGCTGGCGATGTTGGTATCGGCAGGCGCAAGTCGCGCCGCAGTCCACCCCGACGCCGAACCGCTATCCATCCGGCCAGAGCGAGCCGCTGAGAGCGATCTGCCGAAAACGCGATGCTTCGTGCGGAAAACCATAATCGCGCGCCTGCGCTACGCTGACGGGTCTGAGATGATCGTGCCCATCATGCGTATAGTACCGTGCTGATGCGCGATCTGCCTATATCGATCCGAGAGGAGCGGACGGCATCCGTCGTCGTCGATCTCGGCAGGGCACTGCAACAGAGGATCGCCGCGCTCGAAATATCGCTGGAGCGGTTCGCCGATCGCCTCGAAATGGAGCCGGACAAGGCATCTCACATGCTCAGTGGATATCGCGATTTCAGGATTTGCGAGCTGGTGGCCGTCGCCGATGCGCTAGGCATGGATGTCGAGATCAAGCTAACGGCCAGGACATGACCTACATCCGTCACATCGTCCACAACGGCACCCTACAGTGGGTGCTGTTCGACGTTGACGGCGACTGTATAGCGTCATGCGTAGACCGAGACACGCTGTTCGGATGGACCGCACAGCACAAGATTACCGTGGTGACGATCCATTGAGCCGCCCAGGATGGTTTGGGCCGTGGTTCGGTGGGAAGCCACAACCTGCAAGTGGTGAAAAGCCGAAGCCTACGGGCAAAAATGGCCGCTAACACCGGCAAAACAACACCAGTAGGTTGAAGTTAGGAAATGGAACGGGCAGCATGATCTCATGGAAGACGACGCCGCAGCCGTATGGCGCGCTATGATCGACGCCGCGGTGAAGGAAGGCTGATGTCACGCATCAGGACCGCATCCTCGACCATCAACACGGCCGATCATCGCACCGTCAAGGTGGCGCCAAAGCGCCCAGACGACTTCTACAACAGCCCGGCCTGGCGCCGCCTTATGGCAGAGATCATCACCGAGCGCGGCAGGCAATGCCAGCAATGCGGCCGCACCAATACCCGCATCTTCGGGGACCATATCATTGAACTGAAGGACG
>ERZ724522.913-NODE-913-length-17317-cov-5.549705_pt1 | contig 17317 bp, 25 predicted proteins | sample MGYA00376055_ERZ724522 | MGnify/ENA primary metagenome ERZ724522 (study PRJEB28724, sample SAMN07190884) | wastewater metagenome | isolation source: effluent of sewage treatment plant in Hong Hong | place: Hong Kong | collected 2016-03-17 ... | reverse complement strand
CCGAGCAAGCCCCGGTGAAGCCGCAAGCGGTCGCTGAACCCACGGCTGCGCCGGTGCTGCGCCCGGGTGATATTTTCACGCTCGCCGGAGAAGAAAACCTTTCAGAAACCCGCAAGCTCATCGTTACGAAAATTCAAGATGGTCGTGTGTCGTACCGCGACTACACAATCGACGTCGATGAAATGCTGCGTACCGATATGCAGCGGAAGGAAGCTGGTGTTGCGCTACTGACCGACGCTGAAATGCCGCTCATGCCAGCCGAGCTCCAAGCGTTTCAAAGGGAATCGACTATCAAGCCGACTTCCATCAACCGGGAAGGTAAGGAAATTTATCGCGCTCCTGCCAAGCCGAAGCTTGGGCTCAAGCAGTTTGTCGAACAGGAGAAGGCGAAGGTCGCCGCGCCCGAAGCGCCGGTTGAAAAGGCATCCAAATACGAAGCCGGAAAGCGCGTCGATCCGTGGCAAGTTCTCGAAAAAGACTACATCGAGCGCCAGCGTACTCGTCGCCTTGAATCTTATGCCAAGCGCATCGCTGAGCTTCGCGCGGAGCCGAAGCAGACCGCTAAGGTTCAGCAGGAAATCCAGTCACTTGAGTTCTGGCAGAATAAATTTGCAACCTATGAAGGCGCTTTGAAGTACGGTGACACACGGGCGACCTATGTCAAAGAGGTCAAAAACGCAATTTCCAAGGGCGCTGCCGTCCCCGCCGAGGTCATTGCCCAATACCCCGAATTTGAGACAGCCAAGACCGCCCGGGCGCGGTACGAAAAGGGACGGCACACGTCCTTCGGCAACCGCTCAATCGCCGTGGACGACTCCATGCAGTCGGAGCGCGGCTACAAGGTGAAGCGGCAGGACGGCACCCAAATCACAGATGAGCAAAAAAAAGAGATCGCTGACGGTGTATCTGAAATCGAAGAAGTTCTCGGATCGCTTCAGCAAGTTTTTGAAGATGCGGACATTACGATTGCCCATACGAACGGCACAAATCCGTTTTTGCGCGTTGCTGGCGGGCTATGGATTCCTTCTGAAAACACGATCACGATTGGCATTGCGGGCGTCCCAGCACTTGCCCACGAGACAGGGCACGCCTTGGATTACCTCGCTGGCGGCGTTCTCGGCAAACAGGTCACGGTCTACGGGCGTGGACGGTCCGGCAAGCGCCTCGGCAGCATCACGTCGCTTGCCGAAGCCGATTACAGTCGCCGGGACGGTGAGGGCTACCAGCTCATTCGGGACGCTAAAAACCTCATTTTTAACCCGGCTGAAGTCCGGCGTATCCTATCGACCGATCTGAAGGACGCCAAGGACGACAAGGAAAAAGAACAAATCCGCAAAGACCGGATCAGCCTTGGCGACTATTGGGACGAACCGCGCGAGATTTGGGCGCGGCTCATGGAGCAGTACGTCGCCACGAAGCGCGGTACGCGCGGCGGTAGGTCACACGAAAAAGCTTCAGACTATGAAAAAGCTTCCGGGTGGTGGTCAAAGTCTGATTTTGCCAAGCTTATGCCGATGGTCGAATCGCAGCTCAACCGCCGCCTCGAAGCCGTGCGCGGAGTTTCCCAAGCGCCGAAAGCATTCCGCGCCATTGGCTCTGAAACCGACGCGGTTATCAAGAAGATCGAACGCGCCAAGCAGACCGGCTCAATTTTAATTGATCCGCAGGGCGAGCTTCCTTCCACGAAACGCATCAATGACGACGTGCAGATTGTTCAGTCTCTTGATCCTGACGTCGAAGTTCGTTGGAAAGCCGCAAAGGGTTTGAATCCAGAAGAGAACCTTGTCGGGAAAATTTGGCAGAGCATCAAAGGAATTTACCAGCAGTTTCATGAGTTTCCAGAACTGCCCGGAACTCCGGCGTATTCTCAGATCAAGTACGACTTACGGATTTTGCGAGATATCAAGCAGATTGCGCAGGACAAGACGCTGCGTGTACTGAATCAAGTTCTTTACACACTCGGAAAAAAGAAGCTCGACCTATTCACTCGCAAGGTGATTTTGGACGACTTGATGTTTGAATCTGGTCGCGGGCATCTTCTTCCGTTTGGCTACACGAACGAGACTTTGGCGGCAGATCATGAGCACATCACTCGGATCGTTAACCAAAACCCTGACGTTCTGAAATCACTTGAACTTCGACGCACGATTCTTGAAGCTGTAAAAAAAGACCTTATCGAAGCCGGGATTATGGACGAAGAGGCTTTCAAAAACACCAATTATTTCAGACACCAAGTCCTCGAATACGCCAATGCCCGGAAGATCCTTGCTGGATCAAAGCTCAAGACGCCTTCGCCAACATACGCCAAGCGGCGCGGTGGTTCGGAGCTGGATATCAATACTGATTACGTTCAAGCCGAGTTTGAATGGCTCTCTCAGGCGCTTAAAGATATTGAGGTCGCCAAGGTTGTTGAGCGGCTTGAAATGTCGCCTCTCAATATCAAAAAATCACTTCAGCAACAGGCGAAAGAACAGAACGCCGAGTTGTTGCGCGATACCAAGATTGGCAAAGAGCACTATCATTTGCTGTCTGAAAAGACGCGCGAGCAAGCCGAACTTCTAGCTGACACCGAGGTCGCCATGACCGCCGAAGGTGCTATGAAGGAATTTGGCGTAAAGATGGGATGGGGATTTGCCGACCTGAAGCGTCTTGGCTATAAGCTTGGCGATGAGGAAGGCGGCGCGGTATTCGCTGAAGTCGCTAGAATCGCTGATGAAGGAGAGGGTGAGCCAGAAGAAGCTCAGATTGCCGCGCGGCGTATTCTTAAAGCTGTTTCAGATAGAAAGAAATTTATCAAAGAAGTGCTCGGGAATAAGTTTGTCGAATGGCAAGACTTGGTTCCAGACACTCATGACCTTTGGCAGCCGAAGAAGGGGAATCTTTTCTTTAGCGGAAAGACGATCCCGCAGCGCTTAATCGACAAGCTAATTTCGGAAGAGGGCGGCGCAATTGGTCTATCTGCTGCTGACCTCAAAAACGTCGTGATCCTTGGCGGCAAGCTCAAAGAGTTTGTTCTACCGAAGCCGCTCATTAAGACGATAGAGGAAACGTATAGCACTATGCCGGACAGCGAAATTGAAAAGCTGTGGCAGACAATATTCCGTGCTCCGACTACTTTTTGGAAAAAATGGATTTTGTCGAGTCCGTTTGGTGGTCGTGTTCTATCTTACAATTTTCAAAATATGCTTGGTGACTTATCTGCTGTCGTCGGCGGCAATCCTCATGTAATTCGATTTGCCCCTAGAGCGGCTGCTGAATTGTGGGATTACTACTACAAGCAAGGTTCTGTGTCTCAGGATCTTCAGGATGCGATTGACCGAGCGGTTCTATCAACAGAATTGTCGGTTCAGGAAATTCCAGACATAAATCACTTGGATATTTTTGAACGCTTCAACGAAAAGCCGTGGACCGACAAGCTAAACATTATCAAGATGTGGTTTGCCGGAACCGCCAAATTTTCAAAATGGCGTGAAGGCGTAATGCGATACGCTTCTTATCTTGACTATTTAGAAAAACAAGCAACCGGAGATTATGGATCTGGATTTACCCGCGCCTTTAAATACGGCGCGTCTGATCCAGAACAAGTTAAAGGTTTGTCTGATCCGAAGGATCGTGCCGCGCAGCTTTCGCGTGACCTACTCGGTGATTACGGCGCAATCAGCCCAATCGGGATGAACTTGCGCAAATTTCTATTTCCTTTTTGGTCGTGGAACGAAGTCAATATCAAGCGGTACAAGCGTCTTTTTGCCAATGCACAACTTGAGGGTGGAGGCGGGGCTGGTGATGGTGGAACCGCTCGAGCGGCTGGCGCTGCTGGCGCTGCTTTGACCGCAGCAACAAGTTTTTGGGCGCTCCGATGGGCGTTTCGATTCGGAATCATTTACCTTATGCAGCAAGCTTGGAACAACCTCGTTCACCCAGATCTTGAGCAGGATATTTCAGAGTACGATAAACGCCGTGGGCACATTATTATCGGCAAAAATTCGAAGGGCGAGATTGTGCTTCGGCGTGGTCAGGACGCATTTTCTGACTTTGCCGAATGGTTTGGACTAAACAGTCTTCCGCGTCTAATGGCACGGATATCAAACCGAGAAATCACTCCGCTTGATGCTGGGCTTGAAATGGCGAAGTCTCCTGTAAACAAATTCTTAAACGGCATCAACCCGTACGTTAAAACTACGACCGCCCTGCTTACTCGCAAAACTTTTTTCGATGATTTTACAAAACCAATGCCGGTACGCGATGGCGCTGCCACTGTTGCCGACATGTTCCAAGTCAGATCACTTTACAACTTGGCGACCAAAAAACCGACGCGCGGGATAGCAGATGAAATAGAACGTTCTTTTATTACAAAACAAGACCCAGAAGAGAACGCCTACAACTACATCATGCAGCGCAAGGGCGAGTTCCGTGAGAGCTTGGGATATAGCGGTTCCGGCGACTATCAGACGCCCCGATCAAAGCTTTATGCCGACTACAAAAAAGCCCGGCGGTTTGGTGACGAGAAGGCTGCCGAGCTAGCCGTGATCGAGCTTCGCAAGCTCGGAGTTCGCAGCAGCGACCTCAAGAGATCGCTTGAGGCGGCAAAGCCCATGTCCGGCGTGCCAAAGGCGCAGCGGACCAGATTTGTTTACAAATTCCTGACCGAGCAAGATCGTCGTAAATTGGTGATGGCGAACAGCTACTATAGAAAAGTGTTTCTTAGAAAATAGGGGGGGATTTGTGAAAAAATTACTACCGGCTTTGTTCTTGGCTTTCATTCTTTCGGGCTGCGCGTCACTTCCCTTTTTCCCTAATTTGCACGAGCCGAACCGCCCGAAGACGCTCTATAAATGGAACGAGACCGAAACCCGCACACCGGTCGCGGTCGGCAAGGACGCCGAAGGCAACATTCAGGTCGTCGATAAGGTTGAGCGCACGGTTAGCGCGAACCTAGACACGACTCCCGGCAAGAAGACGCTGGGTCAGATCATCGGAGGATGGATCGCGGGTCTGTCTATTTCTGGACTAATCTTCATTGTCGTGAGCCTCGTTTTCTTCGGTGGCGCACCGATTGTTTGGGTGGTCGGAAAATTCTTCAAAGCCCGCGCTGCACTCAAAGCCACGGTCGCAGCTATTGAGCAGATGAATGCCGAGGACAAGGAAAAGCTTAAAATTAAGTTGGCTCAGACACAGGACACCAAAGACAAGGAATACGTCGCCAAGCTTAAAGCTGAGATCGCTTCTCAGCAGTTCAAGTCCGTGTCCTAAAAAGAAAAATTAAAAATCTTTCATTTGGTGCTTGCTTTATTGTCTGCAAAAATGTATATTCGTCGCATGATTACGTCAGACAAAAAAGGAATACAGCAGATGAAGAAGAAACCCCTCGGTCGTCCAAAAATGACCGACCCTCGCGGCAACCGGCACACATTCCGGCTGAACAGCAACGAGCAAACCAAATTTGAGACAGACCTGTCCAAGTCCAAGATTAAAGACAAGTCCGAGTATATTCGGAAAAAAGTTCTGAAGTAAAAAGAGTCGCGCCATAATCACGCGACTCTTTTTTGTGCCGCCTTTGACGAGGATGCATAATTTTGTAAATGGTTAATAGGAGTAATTTAAATGCAAATCGGCTTTGTCTGTCCAGACGGCGAAACAATCAAGTTTGAAGAATGCCTTAAGAAGTGCCGCATGGCGTCGCGTTGCTTGACGCTGCCCACCCTGATGGCGATTTCCAAGACCCGCAAATGGACCGGAACTCCATCGGTTACTCAGTGCTTGAACGGGACGATGGAAGCGTACCTAAAAATCACGGTCCCGTATTTCATCAACCCCCAGCGCTATGCCTTCGCGCTTCTTGGCACTGACCACCACAAAAACCTCGAGCGTGCCGCGCTTCCCGCCGAAGTCTTTGGCGAAGAGCAGTTCAAAGAAGAGGGGCTAACAGGACAGGTCGATCTTTTGGACGGCAGAGTCCTTACTGACTACAAAACTTGGGGGTCGTACAAGGTCGCCAAGGCGCTTGGCTACTACTACGTCAGCGTTCCTACCGGAGAATTTTATAAATCAGGCGCTAAAAAGGGGCAGGAAAAATTCAAAAAAGAGCTGCGTCAGTCGCCGGATAAGATTGATATGATCGACTCGATCTATCAGCTCAACCGATACCGCATCTTTTTTGAAAAAGCCGGGTTTCCAATTGAGAAGATGCAGATTCAAGCCACTGTCCGCGATGGAGGCACCTATATTGCCTTTAGTCGTGGCGTCAAAAACAACATCTATTTGATCGACGTGCCGCGCGTAGATGATGAGATTATTTTGGAATATTTCTCGCGTAAAGGATCGGCTTTGGTGAAGTGCGTCAGCACGAAGACACCGCCTGCCGACCCCTGCACGCCCGAGGAAAGGTGGGAAGACAGGAAATGCAAGTCCTTCTGCGAGGTTGCTGCCTCGTGCCCACATGGTCAGGTCATACTTGCAAGCGTTGAAGAAACCGAAGAAGGAGCCTAAGCATGGCAAAGTCAGTCGAAGATCAAGTGCAGGACAACGCCGCGAAACTCGCGTCGAAAATCCTGCTTGTTATGAGCAATGTGGAGTCGGTCGTGAAAGACAAAACGAACGATTTTCATAAATATAAGTATGCCTCCGACGCCGCGATCATTACGGCGGTTCGCGTGGCAATGATTAAGCATAAGCTTGTCGCCCTGCCGAGCCAAATCTCTTGCTTGAGGGAAGGCGACATGACGACCGTTTGCGTCGATTACACCCTAATTGACGCGGAAACCGGCTACTCGACCGTATGTCGCGTTCACGGGCAGGGTCAGGACAAAGGCGACAAAGGTGCCTATAAAGCGGCGACCGGCGCGGAGAAATATTTCTTTCTCAAGGCGTTCATGATCCCCACTGAAGACGATCCTGAAAACGAGGGTCCGGCGCAAAGACCCCAACAAGCCAAGCCCGCGCCAGCACGTCAGGCTGCACCGCCCGCGCGTCAAACCGCTCCGGCGCAGGCAAAGCCCGTGTTTTCAGAAGAAGACCAAGCCAAGGCTCAGGAATTGATTGAGGCTATCATTGAGAAGGCTTCATTCCCTGAGCTTCAAGCATTTGGTCTGACGATCAAGCCGACCATCGAAAAACTTCCTGCTGATTTGCAGGAAAAGGTCCGGGCGGTTTATCTCGCCGAGATCACCAAGTTCAGAAAACTTCAAAAATAGGGGAAGCCATGAACGTAAACAACGTAATTATCTCTGGCAATCTGACTCGTGATCCTGAGCTTAAATACACCCCGTCCGGTAAGGCTGTTGTGCAATTCACCGTTGCGAATAACAACAAGTACACGCGGGACGGGCAGGCGGTCGAAGAAGTCTCTTTTATCAAAGTAACCGCTTGGGACAAAACCGCCGAACACGTTGCTCAGTACCTTGCTAAAGGCAGCGGCGTTTTGATTGAGGGTCGTCTGAAGCAGGAGACTTGGGAAAAGGACGGTGAGAAGAAAGAGAAGACCGGCGTTATCGCAAGTCGGGTTCACTTCACCTCCAAGCCCAAGGAACGATCCAGTGACTCGGGCAGCGCGAATCAGGTCTCGCTCGATATGTCCGGCTCAGAACAAGCACCGTTCTAAAAAAAATGACGGCGGGTCGCATGTTTCGCGGCTCGCCGTCAACTTAAAGGCAATTTAAGAATGGCAAAAAGATTTGTTGAGACGACTGCTTGGGACGACCCTTGGTTTAGAAATTTACCGGCAAACTATAAGCTTTTTTGGCTTTATCTTTGTACTCGTTGTGACGCTGCTGGCGTTTGGAAGGTTGATCCTGAAGCCGTTAATTTTTTTATTGGCGAAAAGATCATTCTTTCAAAAGCGTTGGAGCTTTTTAACACAAAAAACGGCGAAGAAGGTAAGACCAGAGTCGCTATAATTGCGCCCGGAAAGTGGTTTTTGATTCACTTTATCGATTTTCAATACGGCAAACTGACTCCAAACTGCCCGCCGCATCGTAAAGTCATTGAGGCTTTGGCTTTACATAAAATTGAACTTCCTTTTAATGACTCTCAACCAAAGGGTTGCCAAACCCTACAAGAAGAGGAAGAGGATAAGGAAGAGGAAGAAGAAAAGGAAGGTGAGCCCAAAGTCGCTGAGGTTCGGCGCGTGGTCGCAGTTGCGTTTGACCCTATGACCGAATTTCCGAAGGTCTGGAAGCTTTACCCGCGCAAGCTTGGATTTAAGCAAGCGCAGCGGCATTTCAAAGCCTCTGTAAAAACGCCTGAAGATTTGGCGAATATCAACAAAGCTCTCGCGCGGTACCTCAAGCACGCGTCCGATAAAGACCCTGAATTTATCCAGCATGGCTCAACGTGGTTTAATAACTGGCGCGATTGGATCGACTTTAAAGAAAAAGACATTCAGAAAGTGGATCGTGTCACAAATTGCTTTATTTGCAGCGAAGATATTCCTGAAGCGCAGTATGCCTCTCACCTTCAGGTGCACGAAAACGAGAGGGCTGGAACCAAAAGAGCGGGCTCGGTGTCGTCCTTAATTGCTGGGATTTCATCGAAGCTCGATGCAAACCAAGGAGCAAACGTTAGATGAAAGTTGTCAAACTAGATACGAAGCTCGACCCGACGAAAATCGCCGACGCCTTTTTGTCGAAAGAGCCGAGCGCGGAAGAGCACAAAATCTTTCAAGACCAAATGGAAGAGTGGGCTAAAGACCAATCCCCCGAGAAAGGTCCGCGTCCTGAGCTCAAGCGCGAGCGCATGAGTGTCACCGAGTTTTTCCGAGACGTCGTGAGTCAGGCGATCCGTCAGGTTCACAAATCCGCGACCGTCGAACATCTTCGCCGCAGCAACAAAATCATCGAAGAGTTCAACGCCGTTTCTGCGGACCCGTCGAAAGAAGGCATTGTGACGCTTTCGCCGGACGATTTCGACTACGTGCGGAAGGCTTTCCGCAAGGCTGACGATTGGAAGAACACGCCGGAAATCGCAAAAGCGATTCTCGCCGTGGACGCCCAGATCGAAAAAGCCGTCGAAATCGAAGCTTAAGCGGTACCCAGAATGAGCTTCACACGGATCACTTTCAAGCCTGGAGTCAGGGAAGCCGAGGCTGCGGCTCATTCTGGGTTCTGCCGCATCAAAAGCTGTGTCTTTAAAATTCATAGCTTCCATCATCGGCTGGCAAATACCAAGCCGAATCATCAGTTTAATTGTGCTGGCGTCTGCGAGTATCACCACGTCAACAATGCGACCGTTCCCGGTCTGAATGTTTCAGAGCGAGAAGCGGCAGCATACGAGCAGTACCTACAAAAACTAAGGGGAAAATAATGTCGTTCATGAAACGTGACGGGATGACTGTCATTGGTTCGGCTTTAGAAGGGATGCGCCGCGAGATCGGGAATCTGAAAACCGGCATTGATCTTTGCGAACGCCAACAAGAAGCGAACAAGAAAACAATCGAAATGCTTTCGGACGTCAATCTCGGTCTGTCAGCCAAAGCCGCAGGAGCGCGGTCGTTGGTTAGTCAGTTCGACAGCCTTATCCCGGTGACGGTGGATTAAATGCAGCGGGGCACGTCGGAAGCCCCGAGCGACCAAAGGCTAAAAAGTATTTTCATACCTGAAGTCTATGGAGATTGGATCGAGCGTGAACGTCGCGTTTCGGCTTACTACCGAAAGACTTTCACGCGGACCGAGCGCTTGATCCTATTCTGCATGGTGGTTTGCGATTGGTCGCGGCGGGTGATAGAAGAGAAGACCGGAATTTCACAAAGACAAATCAATAACTTCTACGAACGAGTGAGGGAATGGGAAAATGGCTAAACAGATAAAGTCCTCAGAAAAAGCAAAGCCGCCGGTGGTTGATCCGGTTGTTCAGGGTCCAGCTCCGGTTGATGCACCGCAGACGACCAAGCCAGCGCCAGAGAAAGCCCCGGTGAAGGTCGAGAACCGGACGTTCCGCAAGCGACCGGTTCAAATCAGCGCGTTTCAGTGGTTTCCTGAGCTTGGTGCGGTTGGTGGTGTTGAGTTTATGGAAAGCGGTCCAAATCTCGATAAAATTCCCGTTGTCAACACACTAGAGGGAGTTCACTCGGTCAAATCCGGTGATTGGATTATCACTGGCGTCAAAGGCGAGAAGTATCCTTGCGACGCTGATATCTTCGCCATGACGTACGAAGAAGCAAAAGAGGGCGAGCTGCCCGATCCGACGAAGCTGCCCGAGAAGTCCGAGCGCAACATGACTTGGTTGATCGTGCGTTTCGCCAATGGCGACAGCTTTAAGATCGCAGCCAAGTATCTCGCTCAGAAAATGGTGTCTTCCCTTAAAGACTCCAAAAATCCGGTGACTTTTGAAGAAGCCATGCGGTCGCCCGCTGCGCTCGTCAAGTTCTCCTCTGAGCAAGTCGGATGGAACGAGCTGGCGATGGTCGCGCTTGGGCATCAGCCGCCCGCGCAGACGGATCGCCCGCTTGAATGGGCTCAAGCCTTCAAGACGGTCGAGATCGAGCCGGAGCCGAAGCCAGAGAAGCCGTACGTGCCGCCTGTGTCGGATCTTAAAACCGCACGGCAAGAGGATGCGGCAAAGAAGATCGGGAAGAGGAAAGAGAGCGACGACGATCCCGACACTTGGGAAGAGTAATCCGAATGTCCCCCGGGAGTGTTTGAAATCTCCCGGGGGTGATTGACCATCCTTAAAAACCGGAGCGAAAATGCGAATCGTACATCACTTCAAGCAAGAGAGCGAAAAAGAGATCCAACAGGCAATTTGCCTTTACCTACGGATGAAAAGGCATATTTGGTGGAGACAGAATAACGTTGGGGTCTACGACCAAAAGAAAGGCATCTATCGCTCGAACCCAAACACGCTTCGCGGAATTCCAGATATCTTTGTGATCGACGGTCATCGGATTCTTGCGCTTGAAGTGAAAAGTTCTGTTGGAAAACTCTCGCCAGAACAAGCTCAATTTGACGAAATGTTTCACTGTCCTCCATGCCGAGAATATCGAATTGTCCGCAGCGTTTCGGATGTGATCGCGCTTGGATTATAAAGATGGTCAAGCGTCTCGATCACAACGGTGAGCCGATAGAGAAGCCTAAAAAAGAGCGCAAAATCGAACCGATTTCTCAATGGAAAACTGCTCCGCTTACCATGTTTCAAAATCACTTCCATTTTACGTCAGACAAAAATAATTTGAATTTCTGGCAGAGGTTATGTATACTATTTTTGTCAGACAGAAAACCGAAGTAAAACGGAGGTGGTTGTGGGAATGAAAGCATTGACGAAAAGAGTGAAGGCGGGGCTGAACGAAGCGGGGATTCATCTTCTAGGACTAGACAAAAAGTTCCTCAAAGTCGGCGACACCGTTATTTGGCGCGGCGGCTGGGGAAAGAACGCTCCGCAAGACGCAGTAATCACCGGCATTCGCAAAGACTGCTATGTCGGTAAAGAAACGATGGTTGAGCGTGTGCCTTGGTCAGACTGCTCCGACCGCGACGTGATCGTTTGGATGGACAACGGGTTCTGGGCTTATGGCTTCCAACTTGAAAGGAAGGTTTCCCATGTTAATTGACCTTACGGTTTATTTTAACTGGCGTCGTTTCCTGCCGGACGGCGCAATCGGCGACGGCTGCTTTTGGTTCCAGATCTTCGGCGTCATGGTGTTCGTGCACCCCCATAGAAGCCATGTTTGAGCAGCATAACGGTGTCTTCACGATTTATTGTGAAGAGCGTGGCTGCTCGGAGAGCGAGTCATTCGACACCGATAACGACTTCCGGTCGTTTATTGATGAGGCAAAAGCTGATGGCTGGAAGGTCTATAAAGACGGGGATAATTGGGCGCACAAGTGCCCGAGCTGCGTCTTGCGGAGCGTTCTTTCCCCAACTGTCAAGCCAGCAGTAAGGCAGTATATTTTGAGAAAAGACGCGGAGCGGTTCCAATGATGGCGACCTTTGAGCAGTCCGTAATTTGCGACTGCCCGTCAAAGCGTGTCGTTTATCTCTCCGAAGGGCTTGACTCGAAATTCGTAAACGGTAGGTGCACGAGCTGCAAGCGGCGTCACAGCTACCCAGCGGACAAGGTTCCGAAGCCCAAGAAGGTGGGCGCGGCGCAGCGCGTCGCACCAACCGAAACGCCGATTCCAAACAACGACACGAATCTCGACCTGTCATTGGACAATGACTGCGTTCGGCTCAAGTGGAATGGCAAGGTTTTCACAATTGGCAAGATTCGCGGCAAAGAGTTTGAGAAGTTCGAGAACGGCAAAGGCGTCCATGTGGCGACCGATAGTTTTGGGATGCCTTGGGCGCTTATGAAGTTCTTGCAGTCCAAAGGGGTTCTTTACATTCACATTTTCTACGGCGGTTACTGGTACAACACGACGGTCGATCATTTTATCGAAAAAGGATTTTTCCTTTACTTCAAAGGCGCGGCTGAGAAACGCATTTACTTAAAACGGAGTGACTTTTCATGAGCATTTGCACCGATCAAGCAATCCTTCGCCAAGTCTCGCGCGACACTACTATCGAAGAAATCGAGCGCACCGGACTTGCCGAAAAGATGTTTGACGCCTTAAACGGCGCTTGGGTCCAAGGTGTTGGGATAGCCGCGATTCAGGTCGGCGTACCGCTGCGTTTCGCATTTCACTTCGTCCATTACGACGAAAGCCAGCCGGACAAGTATCGCATTGATCGTGAGAACCCCGTCTTTTTGCTCAATCCTAAAATCATCAAGGGAATCAACTTTGCGAAGTTCCCGGGTGAGGCGTGCTTATCGGTCCCGCATCAGAAGAAAGATACGATGCGTTACACCGACATTGTTTACACAACTTTCGAGGACGGTAAAGAAATCGTGAAAACCGCGATTGGCTTTGAGGCAGTCGTGATCCAGCACGAGATCGGACACATGGACGGGAAGCTTTTCTTGGACCACGCCAAAAAAGAGCCCGGGCGCAACGAGCCGTGTCTTTGCGGCTCTGGAATCAAGTACAAAAAGTGCTGCGAATTGACCAAAGGCAAGCATCTAATCAAGATCCAACCACAGAAAGCCGATGGACCAAGTGCGGCTGATTTAAAAAAGGCGGTAATCAAACCATGAGCGCAATTCCTCTTCATCAAGGCATGAACCCGACCATTGATCCGGCACAGGTCGAAAAGATCTACCATTACTGCCGCCGCTCGGCTGAGCGGTGGGCTCCATTCAACCGCTTCACCTACATGACCCTGCACGATCACATCATTCCGACGGTCGTTGAGACGGACAACCCGCTCCCCGCGTTCGCCAAGGCTCTTGAAAATCGCGTGCTTGAGGAATACAAGAGCGTGCGCGAGTTCTACGAAAAGAATCGGTCGGGTCGGATGAAGCGCCTCAAGTGCTGGCTATTTCACAAAGATTCGCACGTCCACGGGACATATCACATCATCGGTCAGGAGTTTTATTTCCGAGACTGCTGCCGATGCTCTGTGATTGATGAATTTAAAACCAAGCAAAAGTAAAAACGAAAAGGGGAAATCATGGGACTCTCGACCATAGAAGAAAAACTTAACAATCAGGCTGACGCGGAATTGAGGAAGTTGGTCGATCAGACATATCCACGGATCACGCCGGACGGACTTTATTCAATCTCAAATCTGAATTTGGATTTGAAGGTGGGCGGTGAAGTCGTCAGCTTCGGAGTCTCGGATCTTATCGGACAAATTCGCAAAGCTGTATTTGACCAAAACGTCAAAAAATGGCGACAAGAAGCAATCTACACGTTTCTCAAAAACGTCGAAGAAACCAAGGGTCAGCTCGACCAACTCTCAGCCGAAGATATCAAGTCGTAAACCACAACCAATAGGAGACGATCATGCTCGACAAGTTACCCGAATTCACCCAGCTCATTGACGGCTCGCACAAGTACACCGATGTTTTTACCGACGGGTATGTCGGACCCGGAAACGCGCATCACAATTATCTGATTCGCCAAAAACCGGTCGAGTCGGATGGATTGGTCCAGAGCGGACCGCCTTTTGTCTACATCCGGTTTCAGGACGGTCCGATCAAGGAGTCCGGCGTCAACGGAGTCATGGACGAGAACCTACTCGCAATCGTGATCGACCGGCTGCAAGGTTTTCAGTCCGGCAAATTCGCCTGCGAAGAGAACCAGCGAGCCCTAGATTTTATCCAGCTCGGGCTTCAGACGCTTCAGCTTCGGACTCAAAATCGCGAAAAGCGTGGAGTGGAAGGAACACATAAAATCTAATGGCTCTTTCGATGAAAGAGAGAGCGCGTCGGTGGAGAGAGAGACACCCCGACCGCCGAATGCGCGACAACTTACGACGGAGAAAGCGTCGTGACAATAGAGACAAGCAGGGTATCTGGGGTGTCAAACATCGACTCATGACGCTCAGGTGTCAGCGACCGGATTATGACGGGATCGAGGTTCGGATCACGGTCATTGAAATTGCAAAGCTTTGGTTCAGAGACAAAGCTTGGATGCTCAAGATCCCGCACTGTGACAGGATCGACCCGGACGGGCATTACGAGTTTGGAAATTGCAGATTTATCGAGCGCGTTGAAAATCTAGAACGACGTCGTTTTGGAAGCGCGGTCGAATCGACAGGGCGAGAGCCCGGAGAGGATGGATAGCATGGAGTACGTGAAAGCATCGAAGCTTGAAGAGATCAAGTTGAGCGGCGTCGAAGTTGTCAGTGTCGAGCGAAATACCTCGGATAGCTTTGTTTCCGTTCACCTGAAGGACAAAGACGGCAAGGAGGTTATTTTCCGTCAAGGGCAATTGTATTCCCTCGACGTGTTTATTCAGCGCCCGCCGAAGTTCGAGAAGAAATGGGTCGTCAAGACCAAGAAGCCGGGCATTTTGTTTCAGGGGATCTTTGATTCTGAGATTGAAGCTCGTGACGCCGCCGCCGAAGCTTTTGGTGTTATGAATTTTGACACAAAGCTCAAAGACCTTTGCGATTTTGTTCAAGAAGAAGTGCAGGTTAGCTAACATGCCTCCATTTGACCTCGACAAAATCCAAGACGAAATCGGCGCATGGAACGATAAAAACTTCCCCGACGGCACGCCTGACGACGTGCTGATCGGGGCGACCGAAGAGCTGGGCGAGCTCGCTCATGCTCACCTCAAAGGCAAGCAGGGGATTCGCGGCACGACGCAGCAGCATTATGACGCCGCGTGCGACGCGCTGGGCGATATCGCGATTTACCTCATGGCTTACTGCCACAAGCGCGGGATCAGCTTTGAGGGCTGCATCGACGCGGCTTGGGATCAAGTCAAAAAACGGGATTGGACAAAAAATAAGGAAAACGGCGAATGATGAACGAGCGAAAGCAGATCAAGAAGGCAGTCGAAGAAGCTCGGATTATTCTTGCGAACGGTGGGATCAAGACCGATCACTTGATCGAGCTTTCGCATTCGTCGTGGGAGATTGAATCAAATTTGGAACCGGGCGAAACGATGGTGCATTTGCCGAGCCTCGGCATGTACGCAGCGTTTCGTCTGCCAAAAGCGAGGGTGTCATGAGCTTCCATGTTCCAAACGAGTATCGGCTTCGCTCCGGCGAATACGGATCAGATGACTCTATCGGCAATTACGGCGCGTTCTATATCCCGTATTACGGTCGGCTGCTCAAAGTCTTGGCGTCAGAGGGCGCGGGCTGGGAGCACGTTTCGGTATCGCTTCAAAACCGGTGCCCGAATTGGACCGAAATGTGTGTGATAAAAGACCTGTTTTGGGATGATGAGGACGTTGTTGTTCAGTTCCACCCGAAGAAAAGCGAGTATGTGAACGTTCACGCTTATTGTTTGCACTTGTGGCGACCGGTTGGCGTGACGCTGCCGACGCCTCCAAAGGAGTTAATTGGATGATGGATTATTCTGAAGAGCTTAAAGACCTTCCGCAACACTCTGGGTTTTGCGAATGTTGTGGTGCCAGTAAAAAAGACCTTCTGAGCCTTGGGCTCGTGGTCAATATGTTTGCTATGGACGGATTATCTTTCGCGATGTCGCTCAAGTGCTTACTTGCAAATAAGCGACTGATGCGTGCGCTGAACGTGGCTTACAACGACTAATGAAGCCCGTTCACCAAAAAACCCGCACAAGCTGTATGCAAGCCTGCGTCGCGTCGATTCTTGAGCTGCCGCTGTCAGCGGTGCCTTTCATCGACCCGGATGCTGAGACGCCATATTCTTTTATGGGCAAGTGGCGTGAATTTGTCAGGCATTACGGATATGACTTGCTGTTTATATCGAAAAGTGCGCCCGGATTTGAGACAGAGTTTCACCCGCGCGGCTACTCGATTGGGATTGGTGAGGCTAAAAACGGAGAGGATCATGCGGTAATTTTGCTTGATTGCAACGCGGTGCACGATCCGTACCTTGGCGGTGAGCCGTTGAAAGAAATCAAAGGGCACATTTATTTTGTCGCTATGAACCCGAAGGGGCTGCTCAAATGACGCAGACCGTCGTCTGTCATTGTGGCTCGACCGCTTCATTGCGCTCAAATGCCTTGCTCTACAACGGCAAGGAATATGGCAACGGCAAGGCTTGGATTTGTGACCGCTTTCCAGAGTGTCGCGGATCAGTCGGCACTCACCCGGACGGCAGACCGCTTGGCACGATTCCTGACGCTGAGACGAAACGGCTGAGGATCACGGTTCATTCCATGATCGACCCGATTTGGCGGCAGCTCGGAAAGAAGAAACTACGCGGCAGCGTCTACGGATGGCTGAAGCGTATCACCGGCTCGCAGAAGGAAATCCACATTGGCGAGACGACAAAAGAGGATTGCTTGAGGCTGATTCAGCTTATCAAGGCGAATCCTTACACGGACAAAAGCTATAGGGAGAAAAAATGAGCCAGCCGATCCGATTTAAAGTTTGGAACGAGGTTTTAAAGCGGTGGGTCGGCGGGGATTGTTATATCAGGGGCGGCGACGGAATGCTTTTTCATTGGCAGGATGGAAAGATCGCTGCTGGCGCCCCTCACTATAAGGTGATTCGATTCACCGGACTCAAGGACAAGACCGGGAAGGAGATTTGGGAGGGGGATGTTGTTCGGTGGTTTTGGGATTTAAATCCAAAAACAAAAATGCCGGTGTACGGACCTGCTGGCGAGGTTGTGCTTGGTCCTTTGAATGAGGATGGGAAAGAAAGAACGGGATGGTTCGCTGTCGATTCCTTTATTGATTCAGATTGCGAAGTCATCGGCAACGTGTGGGAGAACCCGGAGTTGGTGAAGCCATGACACAGCAGAGAAGCGCGGAGGAGATTGCTGAAAAGATCATCAAGGACTATCGAACTATTGGATACGGTGAAGTAGTTGAAGCCATCAAATCGTACGCCGCCCAAGA
>ERZ724522.911-NODE-911-length-17356-cov-4.842957_pt1 | contig 17356 bp, 33 predicted proteins | sample MGYA00376055_ERZ724522 | MGnify/ENA primary metagenome ERZ724522 (study PRJEB28724, sample SAMN07190884) | wastewater metagenome | isolation source: effluent of sewage treatment plant in Hong Hong | place: Hong Kong | collected 2016-03-17 ... | reverse complement strand
TGATTTAGAAGAATCAAAAATATAATTAAATGATGATGGATCTCTATTAAATCCATGATAAAGTTTTAACTTTTCATTTTTAATTTTTTCTTCTTGTTTTATGATTTTGCCTCTTTTTTTAATTTTATCTAATACTGATTTTGCATCAAAATCATCATCAAACAAGTTTTCCATCCATAATTTAAAATTTAACATAAATTATTTATCCTCAACATTTCAAGTTTGATTGTACAATGATTCCTTAAAGGAGGATTTAATGTTTAAACTTTCAGATGTATTGAATTTTTTCAAATATGTTAACATTTTAGAATTAAAACCTTCATCTGTTTTAGATGATTTACTTATTTTTTGTATAATTCTTAAAAACTCAAACAAATTTCGTTTTGTTAAAATAGATAATTTAAAATACGAAGTAGTATTAAAGGAATAATTATGAGTGCTGTAAAAATTGCTCAACAAATAATAGAACAATGGGAAAATCATGATATTTATCGAAGTTCAAATGCGGATAAATTTCTTTGGAGTTCATCTGAACCAGATGAGGTTTTAGTTGCAAGAGAATTTCTTAGACTTTTAGATGTTTCAATACAGGCACAAAATTCTGATTTTCAATCACATGCTGCTAATGGCGCATTAGAATCCGCTATTTCTTATTACAAGAACATGGAAGAACTTATCAAAAAAACATGAAAGTTTATTATGTCTCTTGAAAAAGAACTTAAATTAAAAAAAATATATGTTATTTTAGGAGCAGGATTTATCTAGCTTACTCCTGAAATTGAAAAAATTATATTGGAACTTGAAAAACAAACAGACTATTCTCCAAATGATTTTAAATTAAATCCGCATAGTCATTATGTAATCGATAAACAGTGTAATAATATTTATTGTAATGGTAATTGTACTTTTTGTAGAAAGTAATTTTATGTTAATGGTCAAAGATGAAGTTAATCCAAACATTGTTTATAATTATAACAGAAATGTTTTTCCACATTTGGAGTCAAATGTTAAATCGGATTATGAAAGTGCTCGTTGTATGAGTTCTAGTGAGAATGCAGCTTACTATAAAGACAAGTACAATACAACTTTGGAAATTAGTAGATTTGCAAGTAAATTTGACAATTTATATAATGAAGCATATAATTTTGCTCGTTCGTCTGAAATTGGAAACAAGTTTATTGATGTTTTCAATAAAGTACTTGGACTTAATGATTTTATGCCAATTGCTTTTGGAGCAACTCCAGTATTAGATAAACTTGAAAAAGATAATTATTCAGTTCCTAAGTTTGGTGGATTTCCAAACTATGATTTTACGTATCACAAAGATCCAGTTGGAAACTATCCTAGATGTAGAAATTGTCACAATTATATGAAGTTTTTATGTCAAATGAATTCTAATTTGATTGATTGCTTACATTATTTGACTTGTAAGCCTTTAAGATTCAATCAATCAGTTTCTCCATACGGTTATGGTAGAGCACTGGAATCTTTTTTAAGATTAGATTCTCAAAGAGTTTTTTATGCATTTTATTGCAAATGTGCTGGTTCTGATAATTGCAATTTATGGGGTGATTTTTGTTTGTTTTCTAATTATACAATGGGAAGTGATGAAAAAAGAGATGAATCAAAACAGGAATTGCTTAATCAATTTATGATTGATAATAAACTTATGGATGATGAAAACTCCATGAGAATAGTTGATTTTGTACCATTTGTTGATATGGAAAGTATTCCATTTGATTTAGATGAATCTATTCTTTCTGATGAAGAATATGATGATTTTCAAGAATCATTTACTGAGAGGTTTAAATATAACGATGGATTTTTTGGAGAGCCACATTCTCAACAAAGTCCAAAAAGACCATTTTCTAATTTTCAATTTTATGATGAAGGAAATTGGAGTTTGGGAAGATCAAAAAGAATGGTTCCTTTTTATAATTGGAGTGACTCGGAACAAGATATGACACATCAGGTATATGTTGATTTACAAGATATTTCATCAATTGGCTACACAAGAGGAATCTTAGATTCTTCTTGCACATAAAGTTTGATTGTACAATGCAGATTCAGTTAAATGTTGATTTTTTAATAAATAGGACTTGATATGATCAAAACTACCGATGAAATTAATCCAAACATTATCTGGAATTTAAATACAGATATCATTGAAGAGGTTAGTAAAAAAGTAGATGATGATAAAAAATTATTTGAATTACATAAAGATCATGCATTAAATTCAAAAAGCTTTATGAGTAATTTAAAAGAATCTTCAGGAAATTTGGAATTACTTAAAAAATTTACATCGCTTTACAAAAAAGCTTGTAAATTTGTAAGTTCTTCAAAAATTGGTAAAGATTACATTAAAAAATGTGAGTTAGCGTTTGAAACAGAAAATTTTATTCCACTAGCTTTTGCTTTTAGTCCAGTATTAAATGAATTAAAAGAAGACAATTATCTAGTACCTAAATTTGGAGGATTTCCAAATGCTAATTATATTGATATGACAAAATATCCAAGATGTAGATATTGTCACAATTATATGAAATTTTTATTTCAAATTAATTCTGAAATTTTTGATATCTTACATAATTTAAGAAAAAGTGGAGATTATTCACCATATGGTGGAAATAAATCCGACATGACATTGTTTGGTAAAATCATGTGTAAACGAGTTTTTTATTCTTTTTATTGCAATTGTCAAAGTCACTATAATAGTAATTATTGGGGTGATTTTGAAGTAATATCTGCCTACCAGTTTAGTGATAAGTTTTTTTATCCAAAACAAAACAGTCAAGAAGACTTAAATAAGTTCATGATTAAAAACAAACTTGTTTCAAACGAACCAGTTCAAGAAATTGTAGATTATAATCTTGAAATACAATTAGATGATTGCGACTTTGTTAAAGACTATAAGTTTGAAGAAATGTTTAGGAAAAAATTTCCTTCAAATGGTAGTTTTTTAGGACAAGCTAACTCTCAACAGGTCCCTAAAAGACCATTTTGTACTGAGCAATTTTATGAATCGTATTTTGGCAATATTGGTAAACAACGAAGAATGGTTCCATTTTATAATTGGACCGATTCAAAGCAAGACATAACTTATCAAAGTTATATTGATTTTCGCCATATTGGTGATACTGGAATTACACATGGCGTTCTAGATTCTTCTTGTACTTAATTGGAGATTAAAGATGAGTATTGAAAACATTAAAGAAAAGTTAAAAAAACTTTTGTCAATTTCGAAAGACGACTCTGCTTCTGAAAATGAAATTGAAAGTTCTTTAAGAATTGCTGCAAGATTAATGCAGTCATATCATTTAAGTGAAGAAGATTTGTTTGAATCTGAAGAAGATCAGGTTTCTAAAATTGAAAAATCAAGTTTTAAAAGCATTAAAACATATGTTGGTGGAAAGAAATTTAAATGGGAAACTATTTTGCTTTCATATGTTGCAAGACTTGTTGGTGGTGTAGTTATTTATACTGGTCGTAGAGAACTAAAAAAAACACCTTCTGGCTTATTAGTTAATGGTGGAGAAAAAGGCGTTAGTTTCCACTTTACTGGAATTGCAGAAGATGTTGAAATTGCAAAACAAATTTTTGATGAATTAAGATGTGTAATTATTTCTTTGGCAAGAATGAAACATGAAAGTGTATTTAAAGGTGACGGTGCAGTTTATGCAGAGGGTTTTGTTAATGGATTAAGTTCAAAACTTAATGTGGAACAACATAAAATTGCTAATGAAAATAATACAGATAGAGGTTTGATTTTATCTAAAAGAAGAAATGAATTGATTAAAAGAAAAACTGAATTAGCATATAATTTTCTTGAGAAAAATAGCGTAAAATTGGTTAAAAAGGGAAAATTGCGTGGAGGAACTGGAACAGATAAAGCATTTGAAGATGGTTTAAATGATGGAAAGAATTATGATATTTCTGTTAATAAAACAAGGAAATTAGCATGTTATTGAAAGACGTAAAAGTTGGCGAAAAATTTTTCTATAATAATGAAGTTTTTACTAGATTATCTTGTGAGAATAAAATTACAATTGTGTACAGATGTGTATTAAATATTATTGCAATTAATAGTGATAATACCAATGTGGTATTGATAGATCAAAACGAACATGTAAAGGAAATTTTATGAAAAAGATTATTTTTGGTGTTTTATGTTTCTTGATTTTTAATCAATGTGTGAATGCGAGTGAAAAGTTTTTAAAATTTGCTGTAAATACTCCATATGTTGATAAAAGTCAAAAAATTGAAAGAAAATTATTTCAAGAATTAAGAGAAGTTGCTCAATTAAACAGTTCTAATTCTGTAATTACTATTTCGGAAATTCCTATTTCCGAAGAAGCTGAAATATTTACAAAAAGTTTTGAAAAAACAAGAGGTTATCAACCAAAATTATTTAAGATTAAAAATCTAAAAAATGAGTATTTTTATTACATGAAGTAATTGAAGTTTGATTGTACAATCTGGTGATAGCTTTAAAATAAACTTTTTAAGGAATTCCAATGTCATTAGATCAAAAAATTCAAGAATTTGTTGAACACTTAAATGCTGTCACTTCAGCTTATTATCAAAAAAATTATCAAAACTTAAATCCACCAACTTTTGTTCCAATTGTAAGTAACAAATGGTGCAAAATTTGCAGAAAAGATTTTGGTGGTGTTGGCATGTCTGCTCATTCATTTATTGCTCTTTCAAGTTTTGAAACTAAAACTTTAGGAAAAATAAATGAAGGTGATATTCATAAAGCGGCAAGCTGGAAACTACCAGCAAAACATGCAAGAGGAAATGTTTTTAAAGATAATTTTGGTTCTTGTCTAACCCCAGAAGGTTATGTTCATTATATAAGGTAATATTGAAGGTTAATAATGTCACTTAATTTGAGTTTATATATCAATCTTCCAAATGGTGAAGAAGAATATTTGGATGTTCTTTATCAAACTCCAACTGATTTAACAATTAAGGTGTTAAATGAATCTTCTTTTGATTCTCAATTAGAATTATATTTTGAATGGATTAAAAACCACGTTTCAGAATATAATACTGTAGCAGCAAGCGAACACATTAAAAATTTAAAAGATATTGTAAAACAATACAAAGGTAAAATTTGCTTTAGTGTAATTTAAGTTTGATTGTACAATGTATTGAAAGGTTCATTATATGAAAATTCACGAAAGTAATTTGGCTACGATTGTTTCTTTAGCTTTAATTGAATTGAAACGACAAAATTCAAATCAAGGCTTTAAAAGTACATTAACTGTAATTACAGAAGAATTGCTTGAGTCTTTAAAAAAACAAGAACGAGTTGAAATTGTTTAAGGATTTTATCAATGAAATTTGAACTTGGTCAAAAAGTCAAAGTAAAAGTTGGAGAAACGACTTGGACTGATGGAATTTATAAAGGTCGAGTTGTAACTGGATTAAACTATCATAAGGTTTTGGTTCGAAATAAAATAAATTATTTTCTTTGTGATTCTTATTCTGTTAAGAAATTTAGTCCAATTGATCAATCAGTTATTGATCAATTTTATTCGAACAATCATTCAAAACTTATTGAGTTAATTAATCAACTTATTGACCAATCCAAATTCAATTTGTCCGATGTGGTTGTTGAAAATGAAGAAATTCTAACTAAGTGGTCTAATATTTCTATTTCTCCATCTTTCAAAGAAATTGAATCACTTGTTGAATTCAGACAAGTTGCTTGTTGGAATATTGATAAAACAGTTTATCATTCACTGTCAGACGATGTAAGTGTATATACATTAGAATCTTACACTGATAATTTAAATGCAGCAACCTCATTTTTCGAAAATTCAATTATTGAATTTGTTAAACAAAAGACTAATGTTTTTAAAGAATCCTTTTTGGGAGAACAATTGTGATTTTTGTCAAAGAGGGTCATAGTAAAAAAATTCATTATTTGGGACGTGGCATTGTTCAAATTGAGTTAAAACCAAGTGTATATAGTTACACTTATAATCGTTGTGGATTAGTTGAGGGAAGTGATATACTCAGATATGAATCTTGTAAAATTCTTTGTGAAGAACTAAAGAAAAATTCAATTGATCATTCATATTTGATATATGAAGATGGTTTGATTTTATCTAAATTGGTTTTAGAAGACGGTTTTGAACCAAACGATATATCAGCACAAGAAAAAATGAAGCTTCCAAAATTTGCTCCTATTGAAGTTGTTGTAAAAACAGAACATGTCGGAACACCAGATCATAGATATTATGAAATTGGTAAGTATCCAACAAGATTTGGATATAAAATTGAATCAAAATCTAAATATCCTAAGCCATTTGTTAGATTTGATTGGCGAAATCCAAATGAAGATCATGAAGGAAAACGTCTTTGTGACGAAGTAATGAGTGAATCATTTGCTGATTATTATATCAATGTTGAAAATGCAAAAAATACAGCATTAAAAGCTTTTAATGTTTTAAGCAACTTTTTGGAATCTAAAAAGATTCAATTAATTGATATTTGTTTTTTTATTGACCAAAATGGAACCTGTATTTTTTCTGAAATCAGTCCAGATTGTATGCGAGTAAAAAGTTTGGAAAATAAAGAAAGTTTGGATAAAGATATTTGGAGAGCGGGTGGTTCTAGTCCGCTTTTAATTCAAAAATGGACCAAATTTCTGGAGATGATTTCGTGAAAAAAATTTGTATTGATGGAAATGACGGAACTGGAAAGACTTCATTAATTTCTATTTTGAAATCACAATTCCCAGAATTCGAATTTCAAGATAGAGGATTGCCATCAGCAATCACAGTAAACAAAATTGCAGAACCTGCTGATTTGACAATTATTTTAACATGTCCAGTTGAAGTTAGTTTAAGTAGATTAATTAAAAGTGGTGCCGATATGAATGAACACTGGCACCAGCCAGATATTTTAAGTTATTATCATGAGCAATTTTTAAAAATTGCTCATGATAATAACTGGTTTGTTGTTGACTCTTCAGTAGAGTTTATTTCAGTTTTACAAAAAGTTGTAAAATTAATTGAATGTCATAAAGTTTGATTGTACAATGTTGTTATACTTTAATTTGTTCTTATGAACAAAAAGTAGTCCAAATAGAAAGTGTTTCAAATGAAAACAGGATATAAAGGCACTTACGATTTTACTTGTCTAGGTCATAAATTCGAAATTGGTAAAACCTATGAATTATCAGGAACTCCAGTTCCTTGTGTTTATGGATTTCATTATTGTGTAAATCCAAAAGATGTTCTGGAATATTATCCAATTAAACATAATTTTCGATTATTAGAAATTGAAGATCTTGGAAAATCTGTTGTTGAGGACGATAAAACCGCAACAAACAAAATCCGTATTATAAGAGAAATTCCAAAAGAAGAATATTATCAATTATTTAGAATTATAAATAACGAACTAACAACTATTGATGAATCTGGTGTTATAAAAAAACAAACATTTGATGAAAGAAATAATTGTATTCATTCTGAAGATTCAAATGGTATTTGGAAAAAATATCAATATGATGAAAAGCATAATTGCATTTATTACGAATCATTAAACAGCTATTGGGAAAAACGCGAATTTGACAAAAATAACAATATGATTTCTTTTGAAGATTCAACTGGCGTTTTGAAAAAATATGAATATGATGAAAAAAATAATTGTGTTTACACAACTGGCACGTCTGGTCGTTGGGAAAAACGAAAATATGATGAAAATAATAATTTAATTATTATTGAAATGTCAAATGGTTATTGGGAAAAACGAGAGTATGACAAAAACAATAATCAAATTTATATTGAAAATTCATCTGGATCTTGGGAAAAGCGAGAATATGATGAAAGGAATAATGAGACTCTTTCGCAAAGTTCATCTGGCTATGTCGTAAAACGACAATTTGATGAAAATAATAATTGTGTTTATATTGAATATTCAAGTGGCTCTTGGATAAAACAAACATTTGATGAAAGAAATAATCCAATTCATGTTGAACATTCAACTGGTCGTTGGGAAAAACGAGAGTATGATGAAAGAAATAATTGCGTTAATCATAAATGTGGCTATAAAGTTTGATTGTACAATGTTTGAAAAACTTAATCATAAACTTTATTGAGGAAAAACAAGTGAAATTTAATTTCTTTTCAGATCCATCACATGGGTGGTTAAAAGTTCCAAGAACACTTCTTATTAAGCTTGGTATAACTAATCAGATTACACAATATTCTTATCAAAAGAAAGAATTTGTATATCTTGAAGAAGATCAAGATCTTACATTGTTTTTACAAACAATGAAAAAATCAAATTTAAATTTTCAAATTTTGAACATGAAACAATCAAATAAAAGTTCAAAAATTAGATTATATGAAAGATTTGTAGCATGAAAAAAAGAATGTTAATCATTATTGATCCGCAAAATTCATTTTGCAAATTTGTTCCACAAAAAGAACAACAGATATTGCATGATGGAGAACTTTGCATTCCTGGTGCATGGGAAAGCATGGCAGTTAGATTGCCAAAAATGATTAATAGATCAAAAGATTTTTTTAACAAAATCAAATTATCTAAAGACTCACATACATTTAATAATGTTACAAGTAGACATTTGTACAAGAATAAATTTGGAGAAAACCCTGATCATTTTACGGTAATGAAATTAAACAGTTTTGGCAATATTATAGGATATAGATTTGATGTATCAAGTAATACTCTTGTTGAAATTGAAGAATATTTTGGAGTAAACAAGCAGATACACAAAAAGATTATTACTTATTTAGGTAAATTAGAATTAAGCAAATCGAAACATTCACATGTTATTTGGCCACAACATTGTTTAATTGGAACACCTGGTCACAACGTTGTTGAACCATTGATGGAATCGATTTTAAATTGGGAGAAATCAAACTTAAAATCGATTGAAATTCATGAAAAAGGAAAACATGAATGGACAGAACATTTTTCTGCTATTAAATCAGCAGTTTCTGTTCCAAGAGTTCCATATAATTATAAGTTTTTTAAATTTTTCCGTCAAATGGATGAAATTGTTTTTGCTGGAGAAGCATTAAGTCATTGTTTGAGTGAAACAATTAGAGATGTTATTGAACATTATAAAAAATATTACTATTATGGTAATCAAGTTAAAAGATTTATAGAAAAATTTGTCATCTTAAAAGATGCATGTGATAATGTTCCTGGATTTGAAAAACAAGGTGAAGATTTTCTAAAAGAAATGGAATGTTTGGGAATGAAAGTTTCTACAACTACAGATTATATTTGAAGTTTGATTGTACAATACATGTATAGTAAGGATTTTATGATTAATTCATTTGATGAAATCGAAAAAACACCAATTCATGTCTTGTTAAAAGGTAAAACACAATGCGTTCTTCAGTCTGATAATTGGTTTACAGTTAAGTGGATTCCAAAAAAACAAGCTTTGATTGGCAATAACATTAAATTATCAAATGATCCTTTAAATTGGATTATTATTCAAGCCTTTCCTGTTTAGGAGTTTTTATATGCAAGAATTAAATCAATTTACTGGTACTGAGAATTATTTCTCCTTCAATCCAATATTTGGAAAACATGTTATTACAGATGGAGTTAAATATCTTGCAGAAAAAGCGCAATGTTATTGGTTGCTGGATGCAATCGCTTCGTATCATGGTACAATTATTAAAAAGCTTCCAAATTCAATTTCATTCCAAGTTTGGAGACTTGTTGTTAACAAATCTAAAGGAAAATTGCAATTAGTTGAAAATGAAAAAGTGTTAATTGAACAAAAAATAAAATACACAGATTTTCCAATGGATAAAATCGTTTTATATGTAGCACAATCTGGTGCTAATCAATTTGTTATTATGTTGCCATCTGAATATTAGGGAAAAATATGAAAAATCCAATATTATTAATTAAAAATATTTGTCAGTCTCTTAAAGTAAGATTAATCTCATTTCAACAAAAGAATGAATTAATTCTAGGCTCAAATCATTCATTTTTCAAAATTATTGAAGAAGAATTGAAATCAATTTGTTCGTTGCTGAATAATATTAATGTTCACATTGAACAACATGAACCTTCAACAGAAGAAATAGTTGATTATTTTATAATTTCTAGAGGCGAAAATTTTACTTACAATGTAATAAATTCAGATGGAAAAGTTTTTTGTCAAGTAAATATGGGAGAAGATGAATATGTTTGTGAAACTTTAACGAAAAGAAGAGCACAATGGATTGCAACACATTGTAATCTTGGTAAATTTCTGGAATCATGAAGTTCACATTCTGAAAAAAAGACATATAATTTAATGTTTATTTGGGACTCTAGCTCAATAGGTTAGAGCAGCGAACTCATAATTCGTTGGTTCCCGGTTCGAGTCCGGGGAGTCCCATTTTTTTAAGGACATTATACGTTTAAACTACTTTTTGGATTATCTTTGATTTCTTTTTATTTTTTAGTCCTGTTCAATAACGGACCAGCACCAGACAGATTTGTTAAACCAAAGAAAGTTGATTAAAATGAACGCTTCATTATTGGATAACGATAAGTATAAATTCACAATGCAGGCTGCTGTGCTAAAGAAATTTCCAAAAGCTCGTGCCCAATATGTGTTTAAGTGCAGAAAAGATGTCAAAATCAATACGGAATTTTTAATACTACTCCAGTCAAAAATTGATAATTTGGATGGACTTTCTGCCACACAAGAAGAACGTAATTATTTGTTGTCGCAAATTAGTGTTAATGGATATTATGATTACTTATCTAATTACAAACTAGATTCTTCACATGTCTTGAACAACATTCAAGAATTGATTGTAAAATCACAAAACAAAGATGTATATCTTTCTGAATTGGAATTATCACCAACTGGTAGGTGGGTAGATGAAATTTGGTGGGAAGTCCCATTGCTTTATCTAGTTTCTGAGTGTTATTTTAAAACTTGTGATACACTTTGGAGTATGAATGGTCAGAAAGAAAAATTTATCCAAAAAGGAATGGATTTAACATCGAATGATTGTAAATTTGTTGAATTTGGAACTAGGCGAAGACGAAATTTTGAAGTACAAGAAATGGCTGTTTCCATTTTAAAGAACTTCGCCAAATTCGCTGGTACAAGCAATGTTTATTTAGCGAAAAAATATAATGTTCCTTGCTTAGGAACTCAAGCACATGAATGGACAATGGGAATTTCTGGTCTTGTTTCTTTGAAAAAAGCAAATAAGTTTGCAATTGAATATTGGAAGTCTGTTTATCCATCATTGCCAAATATCTGTTTGCCAGATACATTTACGACTGATGTATTTATTAACGATCTAGTTTCAGATGATCTGTTTCATTTGTGTGACGGATTTAGACAAGATAGTGGAATTCCAATGGAATTCTTTGATAAATTTTATAATTTATATAATTCAAAATCCAAGCACCTAAACATCATGTTTAGTGATTCTCTTAATACTGAAAAATGTGTTAAAATGCAACGACAAATGGATGGCTTAAATTGTTCTGCAAGCTATGGAATTGGAACTTTTTTAACAAATGATTTTGATTCTAGTCCAGCACTTAATATTGTTATGAAATTGGCTGCTGTAGCAGAAAGTGAAAATCATCCTTGGGTTGATTTGGTAAAATTGGGTGATGGTCAAGGAAAAGAAATTGGCAATAAAGATGCAGTCTCTGTAGCAAAATATACATTTTTTGGAAAACCAATTTATAATTAAAAATTGTAATGGAGAATAAATATGTGTTTGTATGTAAGGGAAGTTCCAGCGTCATCGCAAAATGCTATTGTAGTCAAAACTAAAAAAGATCTTTGTAGAGATATTCTTCTTTATGAAGATTCTTCATTTCGCACACCATATTTAGAATATAAAGTTCCTTCAAATGGTTTGATTGTTAATCAAAAAAAATATTCTTTAAAAAACGTCTATTATGATGATCGTATTACTGGTCATTGCGTTCATTCATATCACAGAAAGAATATAATTCTGTATAATCTTTATGATTCATACGCAATTGGCGTAATTGCATATGGTAAGCATAAAGATGTTGGATCAATTGCTTTATATATCCCAGATGCAGATGTAGATTCTACACCAAAAATGAAAAATGAAATTTTAAAATACTTGAAAGGAAAAAATCATAAAATGTCTGATATTTTTAATTTTTTTCCTAAATTAAAAAACAGAATAGATTGCTTTAAGGCAATTGGAATTGAAGTTTGATTGTACAATGTGTTGATGTTGTTCACTTTCTATCTTTTTGTAGTATGTTTTGGAGTTTCACTATGAAGATTGTTTCTCGAAATGAAATGCGTAAGATGTTGTTTAATGTTCGTGGAAGTAAGCCGATTACAATTTCCACAAAAACAAAGCCATCATTGGTTGGCGGAAAGAAGTGTCCTTTTGTTGGTGTTGAAAAAATTGCTATCATTAACGTGATGATTAATTTTGATTATACCAAGTCTGTGAATAGACAAAGAATGCGTGAGGGAAATTCAGAAGAATTTGTTGCTTCTGAAAGAAAGTGGGGTGCAACACTTCACACATATAATGAAGTTTCTGGTGGTACTCGAAACATTCCTTTTGTTGCAAAAAATGTAGATTCTGATGTTATTTCAGAGGAAGATTTTATGAATCTTCCAGATTCAGATTTGTTTCTGAATGTGAAAATTGAAAAAAACGTTGGATATGAATATGTTTTGAATGGTGAAGTTCAGGATAAAGATGAAGTTAATAAACATCTTCGTCCTTCAACTCCATCCTCAAAACAAGATGTTGAAAAAGAAATTATTCCAAGAAGTTATTCTTGGGTAAACGTTACTGAAATTGTAATGTCTGGCGAGGTTTACAAGATTGCTGGTTGATTTTTGATTCTAGGAATTAGAAATGGTGTGTTGATCAATATCAACACACCATTTTTTAGAGAGAATTTCAAATGAAAACAGGATACATGGCAATTTATGATTCATCTGTTTTATCAACAACAGATGAATCATCATTTTGTTATTTTCATAACATAATTGATGTTGTGCAATTTTATCAAATTACAAATGATTTTCGTTTATTTGAAATTGAAGATTTAGATAGTAATTCAATTACTAATGAAAAAAATAAAAAAGTATTAACAAACAATATCCGTATTATAAGAGAAATACCAAAAGAAGAATATTACCATCTATTTGGAATTAAAAACAACATTTTGACTGTAAAATTTCCCAATTTAGGATTATATTGGGAAAAAAGAAAGTACAATAACAACAATAATTGCACTTGTTTGTTAACTTCAGAGTACTTTTGGGAAAAAAGAAAATATGACAATAAAAACAATTGCGTTTTTATGGAAAATAGTGATAAATTTTGGGTAAAAAGAAAATTTGATGAAAACAACAATGAAATCTATTATGAATCTTCAAGTGGTCGCTGGGTAAAACGTGAATTTGATGAACAAAACAATGTTACTTATTATGAAGATTCATTTTTTGGAATTGTAAATTAAAACAAAAAGTTTGATTGTACAATGACTGTTTGTCACTTTTTAAATTAGGAAATTGTATGAATAATCCAACATTCCATTTACCAGTTCCAATGAATACTAGAGTTATTGTTCCAGATTATTACTTTAAAAATAAGAATATTGCTGGCACGGTTGTTGGAGTTTCATCAATTGGTTTTATTTTTACATACATTGTTTTGTTGGATCAACAAATTGAATCAGAACATGGATATGTTAAAGCAATTGTAGTTCATGGACCTGAACTTGTATCAGAAGATGGAAAAACTAATTGGAGAATTAAAGAGTGAATATTAAAGTATATGATGGTGATGAATCTTCAATTAAAAAATTACTTGCTAAAAACGGAGTTTTCGTCACTAGCAGTTACGATGATGTAAATGTGAATTGCGGAAACTTTAGATATGTTGTTTTGTTTTTCAACTCAATAACTCATTTGCTTTCAGCAAAAGATGTTTTGTTTAAAAATGGTTATTCCTTTGTGTAAAGATTAAAATTATGGGACTTAATTTCAGACTTTCTAAATCATCTTATGATTCAAGTGGCAACATAGGTAGAGGAAATCCCAATCCAAATCGATATTCAATTACAGAATCAATTGAGATAAATGATTTTCTTTTAATTAAAATTAATTATTCTGATTGTTTAAATTATGAAGGTAATAAAATTCTTCTTTATAAAGGTGTAGATTTAACAAGTCTTCTTTCGCAAGGATCAATTGATCCTCATTTTAGCGAAAATAAAAATTATTATTCTCCAATTGCAAGATTTGAACCAACTGATAAAGGTTGGAATATGGCACTATCAATTATTGAAAGACAATAAACATGGGATGTTTTAATGCAATTTGTGCAATTACTGGTCTTCCTATTTTTGATAGGGATAGTGTAAAAATTTCAATTATTGGTGAAAGCAACAAGCAAGATAAATATTCCAGAGAAAATGATGGGTCAAGATTTAGATTTTTTGTGTTACCAATAAGCGGCAAATACAATGAATATGGATCAATTGATTTTGATAAAATTTCTGAAAATGATAAAATTGCATTAGATATTAATATGGCTCTTTTAAAGCCAGGATTAATTAAAGCTTGGGGATTTGAACAATATAGAAATCAAGAAATTGAAGATTTATCTTCCTCACAATTATTCAAGTTTATTGCAGAACAAGATTTGATTTATTTTCCATCAGAAGCTTGTAAAAAGCTTCCAGAATACAAGGAATTTGAAGAGAATAGACCTATTCATGGTATGTTTTTTAGAAAAGATGAGTATCCTAATACTGGTGGTGGGAATTATTTAAATGTTTGGTTTTGTCATGAATTCGCTTGGAATCATGTTCAATCATTAACTCATTCTGAATTTGATTTTTCTATATATGAGAATGAATTAATTGCAGCACTTCATTCACTTGATGAAATTGATATTTATTTTGAATCACGATACAACTGTAAAATTAGAGATTTTTATAGTAAAGAAGGAATTTTGGATGAAGAAACCAGAAAAAAAGCTTGTTATGAGTTTTCAACATTAACTGGTAATTGTTTTTCTCGTTTGAGAAGAGATATTGATTTTGACTTATTTTATGCATTACGTCGTTTAAACGAATTTGATCCAAAAACTTTTTCTTTATTAAAAGAAAATCGTTCGTTTTTCAAAAATAAGATAATTGATGCTTTAGTTTTTGGAAACAACTTGAGATATCTTGATAGAGAATTGTTGCCAAGAGAATTTGGTGGTCAATCCTATCGAAAAGCATTAGAATTTCATTCTAATTTTAACAAATTAATTCAGCAACATATTAAAAAGAAAATGAAAGAATTTGATTAGTTTGATTGTACAATGTGTTTTTGTTATTCAAACATGAAGGATTCAAAATGCAATTTTTAATTCAAATTGTTGATAATTTTAATCATAATGTAAAAACAACAGGTGGTAAAACACTTTTTGGATTAGTTGTTTTTTCATTTTGTTTAATGATTAGCTTTAATATTTACAAATCTTTGTATGAGTCCAAGAATGCTAAAAAAAGCTAAATTTTTAAAAAATGGAGATTTAATAAAACATATCAATGAAGTAGTTGATTGTGTTGTTTTAAGTGCGTTAAAATTACCATCAAATAAGTGTTTAGTTCACACTAAAAGTGGTAAAGTTTATACTTGGTGTAAAAATACTTTAATTTCTTTAGGAGAAAATTCATGAGTCGAGTAACTGTTGTTTTCAGTGGAAGTTTTGTTGTTAATTCAGAAGATTTGGTTTATCAGCATGTTGAATCAGATAGGGTGATTTCGCATGATGAATATCTTGGTTTGAGTGAGCAAGAAAGAGATAATTATTGTATGATGTCATTTACTGATGCAATGGAATCATCAGATGATGTTTCTTTTGAAGAATTGTCAGTTATTGAAGAAGGCGATTTGGTTGTTGAAGAAGATGAAGTTGAAGAAATTGAAATTGCTTAATGTTTTTTAAAATTTACAATAAGGTGTTTTTAAAATGATAAGATTAGAGAGAGATCCAAAAGAACTTTTTCGAATTTCTTTTTCTTATTTGGATGATGGAGTTTACAAATGTTGTGGCGATAGATTTTCTATTGCTGAACATTTGAAAGATATGCCTTTGCATCATGCTTGGACACTTACTTATCGTAAAGATAAAAGCACTTTTGCTCTTCCGCATATTTACGGAAAATATTCTGATTATGTTTGGATTAGTTCGTTGGAAAAGATCGGCTTTGACAGGTTTGGAAGAGGTGTTTATTGTAATGCGGTTATTTCTGAAGATTTTAAAAGAATTTTTCCAAATAAACTTCCAAAGAAAAGAATGAAGTGTCTTGTGGAATTACAGCAAAAATTTGAGCAATCAGAAAGACCAGTTAGAGTTTCTAAAGGAAAAAGAAGATGGTAAACACATCTTGTTCAATATCAATTTTTAATTGAAATTTAATTTCATTATTTAAATTCTAGGAGATATAAAAATGTCTGATGAAGAAACCAATATTTCTTCAGAAATTCAAGTAACAAAGAGAAATCTACATACTGGAATGTTTTTAATAACCATTATTGGAATGTTTTTAACTTATTGGGCTGTAAAGAATATTTCAGATAATTATCTTGCCGCCAAAGCAATTGAAAATGATTATTCTTCTTTTACAGAAAATGGTGAAATTCTTTGGAAGAAAAATTCTGAAACTAAACAAAATTCTCAACCTCAATAATTGGATATTTACATGAAAATCGGATTTACTTGCAATTATTGTTTGCTTTGTGATAAATTGAAACAAGGTGTACAATATGAGTACAATCACAATGTATACAAATATTGTGTACAGCCAATCAATTTATTGTCATATTTTACAATAAAATCTGGTTTTAAATTAATTAAAATCTTGGATACAGGAAACACAAATGAAACAATTGGGGAAAATGGTTTAGTTCAAGATTTATTTGAAACCAATAAAATTGAAGTGTTGGAAGTCATTTCTGATTTAGAAAAATTACAAGAAATTTTATCTACTTCAATTAAAGTTGAAGGAAATTGTTGCAAGGTAACATACTTGAATGGATTTTGGTATCAAACTGAATTAGATGAAACTAAAAGTTCTTTCAAATATACTGATTGTACAAGTTTGATTGTACAATGATGTTTAGTCATTTCAAGGTTTTGTTATTTATTTAAAATAAAGGTTAATTATGAACAATGATATTGTAGTAATTCATGGCAGTAATCCAGAAAATGATTTTGAAGTTACATATGATCGATTTGAAAGTTTGCTCAAAAGTTTGAAAACAGTTAACTTCAATTGTACTGCAACAGTTGGTTCTGAAACCAAAACATGTGAAGAGTGGCAT
>ERZ724522.908-NODE-908-length-17422-cov-17.019693_pt1 | contig 17422 bp, 23 predicted proteins | sample MGYA00376055_ERZ724522 | MGnify/ENA primary metagenome ERZ724522 (study PRJEB28724, sample SAMN07190884) | wastewater metagenome | isolation source: effluent of sewage treatment plant in Hong Hong | place: Hong Kong | collected 2016-03-17 ... | reverse complement strand
TTACAAATCATTACCATCTTAAAAAGAGGTAAAAATTCTTCGCCATCTGCGTACAAACCACGAATAAAGATTTTGTCATTACCCGATAATTCTTTGGTAGCTCCAGTATTAATACGATCCTTTTTGTTTGGTTCTTGTGTACAAACTAAACGTACTCCTTTGTCAGTTCGAGCCAATTCAGGACAAGCTTGTCCTGTTTTAGTTTTTTCTCCTACGAAAACGGAATTGGGTACTTCTTTGTAATATTCACCTAACATTTTACTAAATAATTCCATGGTCACTGATTTTCCAGCATTACCTCGTCCAGTCCAAAAGTAAACATGTTTACGTTTATTTCCTCCCACTAACACTTCTGCCATTCGATCCAAAAAATATTCCCGAATGCTATCATCGACAAAAATTTTTTCAAAAAAGGTTTGCGTTTCAATCACCCAAGGATCATTTTCATTAAATTCTTGAAAGCAAATGGGCATTTGATGATAAATATAATCTTCGGGACGACCTTCACGAAATTTATACTCTTTCAAATCGTACACACCATTTTTGAGTCCAATTAAATACTTATTTTGACCAATCTTCTTCATAAATTCGTGATCATAAAACACTTCGGCACATTCCTTCATGATTGAATTCTTAAAAGAATTTGTTTTCAGCTTGAAAATCAAGTCGGAAATAAGTTTGGTTTTAGCCTGATAGTCTTTGATTTTGGCTTCATTACCTTGCAAATTCATTTCATCGAAGTAAGCTTTAAGGAGCTTAGTGTAATGCAGAGCAAGTTCATCGGAAATTTTCTTACTCAATTCAACACCTTCTTCACAAGGAGTCCAATGATGATCGCGATATTGATACCAAATATTCTTTTTCTTGGATACACAAACAAATTCTTCTGAATATTGCTCATATAAAGCCTTGGCTAAATCGTTGTGCGTGCGAGAGATAGAAGCTTCATCAATACGAGCCGTAAATCTCTCTGCCATTAAACTTCGATATTCATCGGGTGAATCAAGCTTGGCATAATGTTTCAAAGAACCAACAGTATAATCTCCAATGTACATTTTCGCCCATTCTTTCATATTTCTGGCATCATTGAATTTTTCAGAAGACTCTGAAAAACTATTCCATAATTGTAGACCTTCTTCCGAACCTTCACTAATGGCTTTTAAGATCCAACCAATTTCAATCCAGGAATCATATGTTTCTGCTCGAACTGGGTCCAATAAAGGAACAAGAGCTCGAGCCAATTTCATACGTTCTTCATAATCAAGATCGGGTTTATGATCATTATGCTTCTTTTCAACACTCACTTCAACTCCAATATCTCGTGCATCAAAAGTAGGGAAAATCTCTACAATATCACGATAAGTTGGATTGACACTGAAAATTCGAGGATAATGAAATTCTCGATTTTGTGTAATGTCAATTGGCTGTTGAAAATGATCGTACAATTTGTAATCGCGAAAAGCTTCTTCCAACGAAATTTCAACTCCATTCATACCAAACGCTTTTGTCACACGATAAGAACCAGAAAATTCATTCTTGCGCGAACCATACATCATCCAAGGTTTTGCATGATGCATTTTCTTGGAAATGTCCAATACATCACTCGTATTGACAAAACCGAGATTAGCAAACATTTTCACTTCATTCACCTTATCGACAATGCGAGGAATAAGATAAGCGTCCATCATTGATTTCTCACAAAAATAATTAATAAACGCAAGATGAAAGCCTGATTTCATATAATCATCACAAACATATGGCGTTTTTTCTAAAAGAATACAAATTCCATGTTTCGACTCAAATTTAAGCGTTAATTGTTGCATAATTGCTTGATAAGAAGAAATAACATAACGAACTTGCTCTTGATTATATAAATAAAGAGGTTGATATATCACATTTCCATGCTCATCAATTTGTTTAAAGGGAGGTGCATTCAAACCTTCAACGGCTTTCTTGTATAGTTCTTCAACTTCAACCAAGGTTTTCTTCAAATCAGCATCTACCACTAACATAGAATAATCAAGAGGCATTTCACCCAACCCTGACATCATGTTCGGATCATTCCAAAGTCGCTCACAATACAATCTCATAAATTCTTCTAAGGGGCGTCGGTCAAATAAATACCGACCTTTCGGCCGGAGAGTACTGACGAAATTATAAGGAGTCTCTCGGTCAAGGGTTCGAAACCCTTGAATGAAAGATGCGAGGACTGGATCCATTTTAGTTACAAATATAAAAAATTAAAATGATATCAATTTTTTCCTCTCTAATTAAACATTCTTCGGATTCTTCGAATTGGTTAAGCATTTTTTCTTCCAATAAAATGTTCGGTCGACCAAAAGTGAATGATTTGAATCCGGAAAATCTTGAACCAATTAGTGTTGGGATTAAACCATATGAACAACGGATGGCACCTCGTAATGACCGTGTTGACACAGGAGAAGTTACACACAATATGGAAAACGGTGAAATGGCAGAATATATTCGAAAAATGCCCCGTGCCAACAATCCAGCCCAAGGAATGGGACAAGCCGGAAGTGTCTATTTGAACTCAGCCTTGAAACAACCTACTGGAATTGGTCGTGGATTGATGGCACGAGAACCTTTTTACCATCCTCCGGGAGGTTTTACCTTTGAATGGAAAAACGCGCGCTTACCAATGGATTATTATGCACAACAGCCTCGACCAAAGGTAGCGTTTGAATTTCCTGCAGAAACACCTTTCGAAGATATTAACCATCCTCTCTCGGCTAATCAACGAGCTTTGACCAATCGAGTTGCTACGACTGTCACTCCTTCAGCCGTGTATAATTTGTCTCAACGAGTTGAATCTTCATTGACTGTTAAACCAAGCGTTACCTTTAAACCTTATTCAGCAATGGAAGGATCGGTGGCTCCCACCGAAGAAAGTACTTCCACTCGAGTTCGTACCATTAAGTACGTTCATGACCGCGATTTGATTACCTTGTTAACTCCTGTCCACAAAACAGTTATTTCAGATGGTGAAATTACCATTCCTTTAAAGTTAAAAGATCCTATGGCGGTTGCAATGGCGGCTGCGGCTCATTCAGTGATTGAAATTCCTTTCCAAGGAAAAACCATTAAATTGAAAGACTACACCTGGACCGTACGACAAGCGAGCATGACGTCTCCAGTTGAATTGGTAATCGAAAGTAAGACCAAATTGAAAGATAAATACGATCTTAATGTAACAATGGATGCTACTGCAGTGAGCAATTTACACAAATATGCTCATAATGAATTAGCTTTATTGGAAAATAAATTACCCGAAGTTATACTGGCTGACATTCCTGTTAGCAATTTAACAGAAAATTTGGCTTATGGAGATCCAAGTTATGGTATTAAAAATCGTTATCATTATTCTGCCACTCCCACCATGTGGAATATTCCTGCTGCCAATAACCTTCCTCCAGTACAAGGATTGTTTGAAAGTAAGCGAAAGTTGGCGGCTCAAGTAGATCCGGTGATGGTCAATCCATACGGACCACCATTGTTGTATTAATTTCCCAAGGGAAATTAATGCTGAAGAATAATTTAATGAGTAGATGGATCAATTATATTCTCTTGTAAAAGAATGCCAAGAAAGGCGTCATATCCAGACTTAAACCCAGCTGGTTTAATTCCTTTTTTAATTTCAAAACCATATTCAATTAATTGAGTGTAAAAGTCAACATCTTTAAGCTTTTTTTGACTTGAATCAAACTCTTTGTACGCCTCATAAAGAGTGAGTTTCTTGGTATGAGACAATTGATAGGCAAATCTTTTCTTTTCTTCAACCTCTTTCAATTCAATAACTCGAGATTCTTTTGACAAAATAACACATCTTTCTTTTAAAAAACGAAGGACTATTTTTTCCTTCATTCCAAATATATTTTGTTCTTCATCTTTTTTCTGTTCTGTCTCACAGTTATTTGCCACTAAAACGTGTGTTTTATCTTGGTCAATAATAATATAAGATTTAATTCCTGAGGGAGTTTCTGAAACTTGAAGAGTAATTTGTTGTGGTTGTTTTCGTTTAAAGTCTACATTTTGAACGATAGACACAATCATTTGATCGCGATCACCTTCAAAATATTCCGCTCCAATATCAATTCTTGGTTTAAATTGTTGTCGGAAAAGAGTGAGTAATTTCTTTTCATCTTCATCACAATTATTCGACAAAATTTGTAACAACAGTTGACTTCCTTTCGGATATCCACACATTCTCTTGTTGTGGGATTGTTTTGTTTTTCCCAATTTAAATATAGGTTGCTGCAAACGGAGAAATTCTCTTTCATGCAAAAGATAAATATATTCTACATCTTTTGCATCAAGAGATGTAATTGAAATATTTTCTTTGACTTCCATTTAAAACCTTTTTGTTTATTTCAAACAATCAATTTATTTCACCAACGAAATTGTATACAATGACTTTATCTCTCATTCATGATCGAAATGATATCTTAAAATTTGCTCAACTTCTTGAATTAAAAGGTGAAACGATTCTCTTTTGTTGTGACCGTAAAAAATATGGAGGTAGCGACAAACGAGAAAAAATTCTCAATGCTTGGATTGAAGAACCGAGAGACTTTTTAGAACAAGTTGAAAATCTAGACTTTATGATGAGAAATTTTCTATGGAGTGTTTCAGAAAGAGATAAATTTGTAATGTATAGCAACACAAATTGTCTTGACCGGAAAAAGGCACAAAAGAAATTTTTATCTGAACTTCTATCGGCAACTCTCAACGGAGAAGAAGTCAAGATTCAACGGAAGTGGCAAAGTTGTCTTCGCCGAAGTCGAGTAGAAATGAAATGGTATTCCATTGATCTTGATACAAAAGAAGAGAAAGAATTTGATTTCATTCGTCAAAAACTGAAGAACCCCATTATTATTACAACCCGGGGTGGATACCATTTTTTGGTCAAAAAATTACCACGCGGTCTTCCCGCGGAAATTTCCGTTGGAAATATCGATTGTCCTATTCCCGGTACGTATCAAGGAGGTTTTAAAGTTGAATTTTACGAGGATCCAGATGAATTTGATTACGAAGAACATCTTGAGTAGATTTCTTCCAGGTTAAACATCTACAAATTGATTAAACATTTTTTTAGAGGATTAAAAAACCTGGGTAGAAATAAAAGATGTGTTACGTTCAATTGGGAATTTACTTCGAAGATGAAGGAAAAGAAGAAACATTGTTAGTGTGGGTTCATTTTGAAGATAAACAATCTAAAGAAGACGCTGAAATTGATTATTGGGATCCTATTCTTTCGGATCTTCAAGAGCATCTTAAAAGATCGATTGAAGATCCTGAATCTCAAATTGAGGTATTAAAAATGCAAACAGAAAAGCCTGATGTTGACAAAATTCTTGAAACTCTCGATTAATGACTTCTTAAAAAATCCAACGGATTAACAATTCCTTGAACTGCTCCAGGAAAAAATTCATACCCGTCAACCTCCACAAGAGGTAAATTTAATTCTTTTTTCTTCATTACTTGTAAATGGAGATGGGGAAACCAACCTCCATTTACTTCTGGAGTACCAATTTCACCAAGTAAAGTTCCTCGAGAAATAGTATCTCCTTGCTGCAACTTGACATTCATGAGATGTCCATAAAGAAAATAATGTTCTTCCGAATCAACAATTACCTTGGTACCCCATCCATTCTTTTTTGAAGTATCTTCAAAAATGGAACAAATCTTTCCATCTGAAATTGAATTCACTCGAGTACCGGGAGCTAAATTATTAAAATCAATACCGAGATGAATCATAGTTTTATGATCTTCTTCGAAACCTTCCCACAACTGACTTCGATCTTCATAGAATCCACCAAAGGTTCTTTCTTTATTTTTAGAAGCAACTTTTTCCAACAAACTCAGTTGGTCAGAAATCTTGTGCATATTCAATTCTGGGAAATGAGAAATGTATTCAAAATTTAAATTTACTTCTTTCCAAGTTCCAGTACATTTGGGAAACAAAAGTTGAAAATTCATTGACACCTTTCTTTCTCCAAAGAGAAAGAAATATTTAAGTTATTATTGAGTTTTAAAATTTTTTGAAAATAAAGGTTCTTTACTTTCTGTCCCCATTTTCTCTGAAGAAACTTTTGTATGAAGAGTAGGCCCGCAAAAATCAATAATTTGCCCAATTGAAAAAGTGGCCACTTTTGCCCATTTAATTGTAGGATCGCTTTCTCCAGTAATGAGAATTTCCTTTCCAGATTCTTCAAACGAGGAATTCAATGATGGGGCAATTGCATCATTACTTGAAAAGAGCAAAAACACTTCTTTTGTTTGTACATCTGGAAATGAAATACATTGCTGTTTTCTCCGATTATGAAGTGTAACCTCCAACGAGATTTTGTTGTAAAGATGAATGTATTGGTTCATCTTCTCGACAACGGGTAAAATAACAGCTTGGTCTGGTTTTGTTAAAAACTCGGACGCATATCGAGGATGGAGGAGAGATACAAATGTGGCAGCCGTTTCATCGGTTGGGTCATATCGAGATAAAGACATCTCTCCTTGATTTGTACTCTTTCGCTGGAGAAGAAAATTCATTTCGGTGCAAGAAAAGTAACTTTTCTTCGAATTAAAATGAGATAACTTCCCCCGTAAAAAGTTTCAATTTTCTTTTCCCACGGGAAAAGAAATAATTAAAAAGGTGACCGCCAAGAATCCGAAAAAATTCTTTTGGTTCTTTTACTCTTTGAAAATGGGGGATATTGTAGATCAAAAGGATTGTAGGTTGATGCACTAACATTCGCCGGAATTGGCTTGTATTCATTCGTTCTAACAGGAGTTGCTACAACTGGTTGAGCTTCCTTTTTTGATGTAGTAAGAATATTAATACTGGCAGAAGGTCCACGAGATTCTCGCAGCCATTTCCTCTCTCGAAGAGGATCATTTTCCTTCAATTCGAAGGCAGGAAAATCTCCCCGCAACGAAGGAAGATGGTCACTTTCATCATCAAAAAAGAGTTTGTATCTCCGTGAATTGAGATCTTGACAGGAATAGAGGTGATAGTATTTTCCTTTCATTTCCTCAACTTTAGCCAACAAAATATATTTCATTATCCGACGGAGGAAACGAAATAAATTGGTAGCATATTCATCCTCCTCTCGAAAAGCGAGGATTTCAATTCGCGACTCAACTTGAAGCAAATAAATGAGAAACATTATATTATTTTGGAAAAGTGAACTACTTGAAAAGATTTAATTTGTTCGTGAGAAAAATCATTTTTCGTGAAGAGAAAAATGATTTTACATTCTCACTCTTAAGATAAAAGAAAAATGGAAATTCAAGCTTATGAAAAGTTTATTTTAAGTATGGTATTTTCTCCCAATGGGAAGTGGCTCGTCAGCGGGTCCTCTGACCGTACAGTCAAAGTGTGGGACACTAAAAAATGGGTGTGCTTCAAAACTCTTGATTATGAAGGTTATGCAAACAGTGCAGCTTTCTCTCCTGATGGAAAGTGGTTCGTCAGCGGATCTGATAATCATACAGTTGAAATTTGGGATACCGAGAAGTGGGTTTGCTTCAAAACTCTTATTCATAAAAATTGGGTAAACAGTGTAGCTTTCTCTCCCGATGGGAAGTGGCTCGTCAGCGGGTCCTCTGACCGTACAGTCAAAATTTGGGATACTGAAAAATGGGTGTGCTTCAAATCTCTTGATTATGGAGGTTATGTAAAAAGTGTAACTTTCTCTCCTGATGGAAAATGGTTCACCAACGATTATAATAGAAGATGGTTAGTCATTGGATCTGGTGATCAGGGAATTAAAGTTTGGGACACTGAGAAGTGGGATGCAAAAACTCTTAATCATGAAGGTTGGGTGAATAGTATAGCTATTTCTCCTGATGGGAAATGGTTAGCCAGTGGTTCTAACAATTGTACAATTAAAGTATGGAATACCGATGAGTGGAAATGCTTCGAAATTTTTAAACATCAAGATTGGGTACGTTGTTTGTCTTTTTCTCCAGATGGAAATTGGTTCGTCAGTGGATCTGACGATCGGACAGTAAAAATTTGGAATACAAAAGAATGGCTTTGTGTGAAAACTCTCAAACATGAAGATTGGGTGATAAGCTTGACTTTTTCTCTCGATGGGAAGTGGTTAGCTAGTGTTTACAACCGTGGAACTTTTAAAATCTATAATTTAGAAGATGAAATTGAAGCCATTAAACTTGACGTTCTAATTGCTTCAGGTTTAGCCAGTCAAGGAGAGTGGACCTCTTTTTTATTGGAAGGTTTATACGATCCTCGTTTATTTACTTTTTTAATTAGACCTTTTCTCTCTTCGTGAAGAGAAAAAATGATTTTATTCACTTTTAACTTCAAAAAAGAAAGATGGAAATTAAAGCTCATGAACAGAGTATTTTAAGCACGGTTTTCTCTCCCGACGAGAAAAGGTTGGTGGGTGGATCTCTTGATGAAAAGTGGTTAATCAAACTTCGGGATATAACAAGATGGATTTATTCTAATGTTCTTGACCGAAAACTTTTTGTGGACACTATAGCTTTCTCTTCTGATGGGAAGTTCGCAGCAGGTAGTTCCAGAGATCGAGAAATCGAAGTTTGGGATATTGAGAAGTGGGTTTGTTTAAAATCTCTCGATCGGCAAGATTGGGTAATTAGCCTAACTTTCTCCCCTGATGGAAAGTGGTTAGCCAGTGGAACTCTTAATAGATCTCTCAATGGACCTCTCGATGGTGTTATCCAAGTCTGGGACACTTGTGAATGGGTTTGTCTAAAATCTCTTGATCAGCAAGATTGTGTGAATGGTATAGCCTTCTCTCCTAACGGAAAATGGCTGGCAAGTGGAACTCGTCATACAATCCAAATTTGGGACACTCAAGAGTGGGTTTGTGTGAAAACTCTCAAGCGTGATAATCATATCGGCAGATTAACTTTTTCTCTCGACGGGAAATGGTTGGTTAGTGGATTTGATCAACAAACAATTAAAGTGTGGGACGTCCAGGATTGGATTTGTCTAAAATCTCTCGAACATCAAGGTTGGGTGAAAAGTATAATTTTCTCACCTAATGGGAGGTGGTTAGCATGTGAATCCGATGATTATCGAACAATTAAAGTCTGGGACACGGAAAAGTGGATTTGTTTAAAAACTCTTGAATATCAAAAGTCGGTATGTCGTATAACTTTTTCTCCTGATAACAAACAGTTAATTTGTTGTTTCGATGATGGGACTCTTAAAATCTATAAGTTAGAAGATGAGGTTGAAGCCATTAAACTTGACGTTTTGATTACTTTAGGTTTGGCCAGTCAAGGAGAGTGGACTTCTTTTCTATTAGAAGGATTGTATGATCCTCGTTTATTTACTTTTCTCGTGAGACCTTTTCTCTCTTCGTGAAGAGAAAAAATGATTTTTCTCTTTGATTTCAAAAGAAAAATATCAAATGGACGCACTTCTCAAGAAGAGAGATGAACTTGCAACCGAAATGTTTTTTATCTCATCTTTTCTCCGTTTAATTGAAGCTTGTCAACAAGAGAGTAAATTGAAAGTAAATATAATTAATTCACATTGTGCACAAATCGTAGATCCGAGACTTTGGTGGACCGTCTCCTTGACTGAAACTGCTATTGTGGTAGTTTCAAACAATACCAAAGCGCAAAATAGCTTGGTTAGAACTTCAGTTCTCTCAGAGAAACATTTTTCTCCACAACAATCAAATGCTGAATTGATATTGTTGTTATATTTATAATTCTTTCTCTTTGGAGAAAGAATGTTTATTCAATTGCAAAATGTTTCATTAATTCAAAGTTACTTTGCATTAGACCAATTATTTCAAGTAATAAGGCGGCTTCAAAATTATCATCGGTAAGAACAAATAGAATCTCTCCTTCCGAAGAAAGAGTATAATTTTGCAAGTCGACATTCCATCTATCAAGATCGCACAACCTTTCTATCTTTTGTCTCTCTTCGGAAGAGGGGGACTTCCCATACAAACATTCTTTTACGAATTGTTTGTCTTTTTGTTGATACAATTTCTCGACGGGGAAAGAAAACATCTCCATTTATTTTCCTAATTTCTTTTCAATCTCTTTTTCAAATTCTTTGGCCAAGGGATCACACTCGATTTTTTCTGGCATTAAATTGTTCAAATACAAAGAATCGAGTGAACGACACCTTGAAAGTACCACGTAAGCCATGTTTTTACTAAAAATACTAGAACCAAGATCAGCAATCACTAAATCAAGTGTAGCTGACTGCGATTTGTGAATAGTCATACTCCAAGCTAAGATCAAAGGAATCAATACACGGGAATATTTACAATGGTCATCTTCGTAATCAACTCGAATAGGTAAAATCAAATAATCTTGATGGCGAAAACGAACTAAAACTGTTGAATCATGACACTCAAGAACTACTCCACGTGAACCATTAATTAAACCTTTTTCAGGACAAAGATTATAATTTAGCATTACTTGAGCACCTTTTTTCAATCGAATACTTCGTTGATAACGAGAATCCATGATTTGAGCGTATTTCTCTTCTTCTCCTGGAGCATTTTGATATTTCCGATTAAACGAATCAAAAGCAAAGTATTGATGTTCTTCATCAGGTAATTTGTACAATTCTTCTAAATTCATTCCTTCAACATCCATTTTGCGGGAAAAGAGTCGAGTTGGGCGAATTTCCCCTTCTTCATGTGACATTTTAAATAAAGAACATTTTCGAGTCTCTAATAGAGCAATATCTTCAGGTGTTTGTTCACCTAATCGAACTCGTAAAAGAAGCTCAAAATATTTCAAATCGGAAACAAATCTCCAAGGATGAGTGAGTCGAATGAAATCAAATTTACATTGTGTAAACAAAGGTGACATGAAACAATATTCATCTTCAACAGGAGGTAATTGACACATATCACCACAGAAAATGAGTTGAACTCCTCCAACTGGGGCGTTAGACATTCGTATTGATTTACCCACATGATCAAGAAGATGGAACAATTTTTTACCTAACATGGAGACCTCGTCAATGATGAGTAATTTACATTTTCGCCAAAGATTACGACGAATTTCATTCTTTTCAATCTTATGAACATAATAATCATAGGCACGATTACCAATTTCCAAACCACCCCAAGCGTGTAATGTTGTTCCTTCGATATTCAAGGCGGCTACTCCGGTAGTGGCTGTGACTGCAATACAATCAAAAGCCGGTTTCATGCTTAATTCACGGACCAATCTTTTCAACAAATAACTCTTACCTGTTCCACCTGGTCCAGTGAGAAAAATATTTCTTCCAGCGAGCACTTTGGCAAGTAATTCAGCATAAATTTGTTCAGCACGTGTTTGCTCTTCTGACAAACCTTTTTCATCCATTACTTTTGTGAAAGAACGAGAGATGTTTAACCTCGAAGGATGTTTAATTTTATTGAAGTAATTTCAAAGAATCACTTTTTCTTCGCAAAGAAAAAGTAGTTGATGTTTGGACTAATTTTAAAGAAATATGTAAACACTTCACCGGTTAGACAAGGAATACAGATTTTAAAGAGAATTCATATTTAATTGATGAATCCGATTCTCTAAAATTAACAACCAATTCAACACCAGGATATCCAATTTTGTTATAAGTAAGATAAACGCCTGAAATTTTAAGCTTAAAATTTTCAATCTCTAATGTAATAATAAGAAGAATGTCTTCAATTTCACTTCTTTTTAGTTGCACATCATCAGACTCGGGATCTGCAGATTTAATCTGAAATTTATATTTAAATTGTAACTGCCATGTGTCATTTTTGATAATTGATTTAATTTGATTTTTAAGAGAATTGGTGATACCACTTGCAGTCCATTGAATTGTAACCAATTTAGATCTCTTAAATCTGACAATTCCTTTCCATTCTTTCTGCAATTTTGTAATTGAACCAATTTTACCTGTATGCCACTCTTCAAAATCCTTTTCTTCTTTCTCTTGTTGTTCCTTCTTTCGTTGTTCTTTCTCTCGCTGTTCTTTCTCCCATTGCTCTCGGGCTTGTTGCGAAAATGCTGAATTGGGGTTAGTACCAAAAGCAAAAGGACCAGAAGCGGAAGGACCAGAAGAAGAATTCATCAAGTTTGAAGACTCTCTGAAGTAATGAAAAATTTGATATACATCAACAACTGTTTTAATAAAAAATCATTTTTTAGCATTTGTAAATATAACTTTTTCTTCGCGAAGAAAAAGTTACTCGATAAGAGAAATTCGATCCATTGTTATACGAGGTTTAAGTTTAGGTGTACTATCTAGAGTGTACTTTTCTAATTGAAAAGTAAGAACAATACGAGGAAAGCCATCTGGGTGATATTTCAATAGAGTAAATGTAACACATAGTTGAAAAAGAATAAATTCTTTTTTGATGATAGTACAGATATTATCAAATGTTTCTTTCTTCAATTTGATATGATGAAATCCCGGATCTTCAGATTTAATATTAAAATAAAAAGACTTAGTCTTCTTATGCAAAACTATTCCATTTTTAATAGAGTCTTTAATAATGTAAGTAATACGATTTACAATTTGTTCTTCACTTGCATCAATCTCAACTGCTTTATCCTTTTTACGTCGACTGTAAGTCATCCATTCTCCATGAAGTTTTTCAACAGGGCCAGTCTTTCCAACAAACCATTCATCAAAATCTTTGTCAGAAGACATCTTGATGTATTTTTATCTTCAATTGTAAAATTAGTAAAATAAATCATTTTTCTTTCTCCGCAAAGAAAGAAAAAAGAAAAGATCTAATTAACAGAAACAATCTTGGATCATATAAACCTTTTTGGAGAAAAGAAGACCATTCGCCACATGAACATGCCAGGCCAACAGCCAAGATCTCATCCAGTTTTAAAATGCTAAATTGATCGCGAATTTTTACATTAAATACCATACCCGGATTCGTGCTTCCCGTCGCGATAATCCATTGTCCATCGGGAGAAAGAGCAATACGACTTATTTTATATTTAACGTCAATTGCTTCTACACAAGTCCATGTTTCAGTATCCCAAAGTCTGAGTTGACAATCATCAGCACCACTAAACATCCAATGAGTATCAGGAAGAAAAAGAAATGCAGTAACCCAATGATCCATTTCTGGAGGAGATATACTACGTAATATCGTATATTTTTCCAAGATTAAAGAACTTTGAATCTTTTCTTCATCTTGAGACTCTTCATCTTGAGATTCCTTTGTTTGTTTTTCAAATTGTTCTATCAAAGACATATCTAAAATGTAAATTTTTCCACAATACGATCCAGAAACAAGCCATTTTCCATCACGAGACCATGTCGGTGAAAGACAGTAATTATTTTTTTCCTCTATTACTTGAAAAGTTTTCCAAGTTTGAGTTTCAAAAAAGGTAAATTGATTTGTCGAAGTAACTAATAGCCAATTTCCACAAGGAGAAAAAGTAACATCCTGTTGAGAACTAAAATTAGCCTTTCTTTTTAAAGTAGTGAGATGTTTCCAAGTTTCTGCATTCCAAATACTGATACTTCTATTCCCTTGATCCACAGCTAAATACTTCCCGTTTGGAGAAAATGTCAAACTATTTGTCCACGAACACATTTTATCCAAACACCTAAACAGTGACAAACTTGAGAATTCATCTGATATTGTTATTTCAAAAATAACAATGGGACTGTCGTCTGAAATAGTTGTAACTAACCATTTTCCATCAGAAGAAATAGCTGCATATCTTCCCAAAAAACATCTTTTACTGTTATCAGGAAAATATTCGGAACAAGCATCACCCCAGTAGAGAGTATCCCACATCTTTAAACCGCAATCAGAGGTAGTTATAAAAGATGATCCTTTTGGAAAGAATAATAACTCATAAATATGAGATTTATGGGCCTGAAAGGTGAGTTGAGCCATTGTTCACTTTTTCTTTCCAAAAGGATCGAGAAAAAACTCATTTTTTGAAGAAATTTGTTTATCAATTTGGAGAAATGAAAATTAAAAATCTTTCTTTTTGAAAACAAAATGAATGTCATTCTTGATTTGGATGCGACCATTATTTCATCTCTTGAGCCAAATCAAATTATTGAAGGATTAAAATTCCATGTCATGACTGAAACACAAAAGGGAAAAGTAGTTCCTGTTTTTAATGTCTACGAAAGACCTTATTTACAAGAGTTTCTCGATTTTCTCTTCGAGCATTTTCGAGTAGGAGTATGGACAGCCGCTACCAAAGATTATGGCAGTTTCATTGTTGAGAAAATTATTCTTCAAGGAAAGCCGGAAAGAAAATTAGCTTTTTACCTCTTTGATTATCATTGTGATTACGCAGAAAGCATCTATGGTAAAGACATTTTGAAAAATTTAAATTTAATTTGGAAAATGTTTCCCTCTTTCACACCACAGAATACTATCATTCTCGATGACAACGATGAAGTTTATAGTAAACAAATCTGTAATGCATATCCAATTATTCCGTTTGAAGCTGATCAGCCCGAAGCGGCTGCTGATAGTGAACTCTATAAGCTACAACTTCAATTGAAGAGAGTTGTCCCCTCGGCCTGTCCAACACAACCTTTACTTGATATCAATGTGATGAAAAGTGCAATTCAACGAATGGAAGATGAATAATTATTTTTTCTCTTTCTTCCCAAAAAGAAAGAGAAGGGATGTCTTTTTCTTATATGCCAAATTTTGATATTCCGGAAGATCCCAATCGGCAAATTCCCGCTGGCGGAGATTATCCCACTAAAGAAATGCTATCCGGACCTTTACCAAGTCCAGAAAAAGTAATGTCCTCTTTTCAAGAACCTGCTGGATTTACCACACCATATAATCCATATCCGATAAATTATCCAATGGGATATCCGATGAATTATCCAGTTCAAGAAAAAGCTAAAGTAGAGCCTCCAACCCCATCATTTGGAATGATGGGATCTTGCATCGATATTGCCAATCATGTTCAATCTTGTCCTGTTTGCTCTCGCCTCTACAAATGTGACAATAGTATCCACTTTGTTATTATTATGATTTTACTCATTTTACTCATTTTCATGGGAAAGAAATATCTGGAATAAAGATTTTACTCGTTTCTCAAAATGAGCGAAAAACTGTTTCATGAATGGTATCTCTTGAAACAAAAGATTGCCAAACTTTCAGCACAAGAAGCACAAATTCGCGAAAAAGTTCAACAATTGATGGAAGAAAAAGGTGTCGAACAGCTAACTTCAGAAAACTATTCTGTTTTTTTAATGTCAGTACCACGGAGAAATTTAAGTAAAAAGAATTGTCCTCCAGAAATTTGGGAACGATATGCGACAACTTCGGTGAGTAAATATTGTCGTTTGAAAAAAGAAAACCTTTCCCCTTCAAAAAGATTGAGAATGATCTAAGAAAGGAGCTCTAGCCACTGCGTGTTGTACTGAAATCTTTTGAGGCATTTCCCAAGCAGTACGATACAACTCCTTGAGTAAAATGGGAATATTTAACGCTTGTACTGAACCTCCTCCAAGAAGATAATCTTTCATTTGTTCATTCCACATGCCCAATTCAGTTAAATCGGCAACCAAATATTTGTTAATCATTTCATATTCACCAGTCAAATCATTTTTGGTAAAAACAAAAACCAAAGTCAAAAAGACTTTGGTTTTTCAAACTTTAATAATTCATTTGTTCATGAATATTTTTAAGAATTTCAATTGCGTAATTTTCAATATCTAAGCACGTACGCTTCTGATCAGGATTTTTGATATCAAAAGCATCGCTAACATTAATATGATGGTATATCTCCGTGTCATCATTTTTCCAAACTACTCTTATACTACAATTTCCTGAAACAGCTTTGCCAAGTTTCATAGCATACAAAAAATCTTTCTTTCGAATTACTAAAGTTTCACAAAACATAAATTCAGAACTTTTTGAGTCAGTCATTTTAAAGTTGTTCCAACAACTTTAAAAAAATTCAATTTTTTGTTTTGGATGATCTCGTCATGAACGATTTCGTCGTGAACGGTTTCGTGAAGCATTTAGAGTTTTCACATGCTTTTCGTTTCTTCTTACGCATCTAGTGCAAGTACAGCTTGTTTCATCTTCTCTATCGTCTGCTAAAATCTTTTCCAAACATTCTTCCTCATCACTTTCATCACTCTCCTCATCACTTTTCTCTTCATCACTTTCCTCATCACTTTCACACGAATATCCATACTTGTTCCATCGTCTCTTACATGATACTACTGTTAAAGGAACGAATTCTTGATACATTCCTCGACAGTAATGTGAACCATTACTTGTACAACCATCATGACGCTCGTTAAAATCCTTCATACAAGTAGCTAGGTCTAACATAACAAATTCCTTTTCAATTTCTTCTCTAAAGTAACAATCATCTTCATCATTCGCATCACGTCCAGAACAATATCCAGAATGATCGTTGCCTGTTGACAATCCCTTAACATTGTAAACGTATTCCCAAGCCATTTTAAATATTTTTTTTAAAGTTTAAAAATCAATTTTTATTTTAACCATATGCAAAGCATCTTTATTGTTGCGAATCGCAGCTAAGCATATTTCTTTAGTTTGATTTTCAACATATTGCAAAGCATATCCATGGGTTTCAACCGCAGCTAAACATATTTTTTCTGTTTGAGTTTTAACATACTTTAAAGCCATTGCATCTCTTTTAACTGCAGCTAAGCATATTTCTTCGGTTTGATTTTTAACATACTCTAAAGCACATCCTTGTTGTTTTACTGCAGCTAAACACATTTCTTCAGTTGGATTTTAACATATTGTAAAGCAAATCCAGATTTACTAACCGCAGCTAAACACATTTCTTCAGTTGGATTTTTAATAAATTCCAAAGCCAATCCATTAGTACGAATTGCAAGTGAACATATCTCTTCAGTTTGATTTGTAACATGTCCCAAAACACAACCATCACTGGAAACTGCAGTTAAGCATATTTTTTCAGTTTGATTTTTAACATAAAGTAGTACGTATCCATTTCGTCGAACTGCAGCTACACATAAATCTTCAGTTTGGTTTTTAACATATCGTAAAGCTAATCCATTGTTGTAAAGTGCAACAAAGCATATTTCTTTAGTTTGATTTTTGACAAATTCCAAAGCCAATCCGTTCTCCCGAACTGCAGCTAAGCATATTTCTTTAGTTTGATTTTTAACGTATTGTAAAGCATATCCTCGGCGTTTCACTGCAGCTAAGCATATTTCTTCAGTTTGATTTTCAACATATTGTAATGCTAATGCATTCTCCTGAACCGCAGCTAAGCATATTTCTTTGGTTTGATTTTTAACAAATTTCAAAGCTAATCCATTGTTCGAAACTGCAATTAAACATATTTTTTCTGTTTGGTTTTTGATATATTCTAAAGCTAATCCATTCGATCGAATCAAACAGTTTTGAATCTTTTAGAATACCATCTCCTTGCGTTCCCGACTATTGAC
>ERZ724522.907-NODE-907-length-17427-cov-14.390341_pt1 | contig 17427 bp, 19 predicted proteins | sample MGYA00376055_ERZ724522 | MGnify/ENA primary metagenome ERZ724522 (study PRJEB28724, sample SAMN07190884) | wastewater metagenome | isolation source: effluent of sewage treatment plant in Hong Hong | place: Hong Kong | collected 2016-03-17 ... | reverse complement strand
TTCCCGGTTTGTTCCCGTTCAGTTCCCGGTTTGTTCCCGTTCAGTTCCCGGTTTGGCGATGCATCAGCCAAAATCTGGCGATGGCTACCCCAGATTCCCAGCCCTGATCGCTTCGAGCACCGTTTTCCAAGGCCTTTGGCGCTGCAAACGCTCATAAACGTGGTGGTTTGTGGGCTGTCGTGGTGGTGATGACGTAGTTCTTCGAGGTTGATGGGCATTTCTGTGAGGTAAACGACGATCTTTGGGAGGTTGCTGGCAGCAAACGATGGTTGATGGTGGCTCGACGTCGATGGTTGATGGATGACGACGGCAGTTGCAGAGGGTTGGCAGCATCGATACAGGCCGGAAATTGAACCAGACCCCCGGCGGTGGGGAGTGGGACTCCTACGTATATCCCATTCGCGAAAATATCAATTTTTCAATTGCGTTCGCGGGTCCGTTATGACATACTGAGAGCAGGGCGACTAGCCGTGAAAAACTGGATTCAAAATCCTGAAGTTGCTGGGGGCTGAAGGCGAGAGCCGGGGGCGATAGCGGGGAAAACTAGTTTGGTCCTATTGTTGGCATTTGCCTAGGCGTTGCTGGCTCCCAGAGTGGCCGGCAACGTTTTAAGGGTCGGTTCACGCTAATGGTTAAGCGTTCACGAACAGTCCTGTAATTGTTGAGTGCAGGCGATAGCGGGTTCGAATCCCGTCCGGTCCACTGGGGACCGATTGGATGGCGAAAGTGCGCACAGAGTAGTCATCTGATCGGTCCTGAAAAAACTGCGGGGGTCGCGGGGGAGTCTGGCAATTTCTTTTGGAGTTTGAATTATGTGTTGGGCGCTGAGGATCAAAAGGGGTTTGCGGGGGTGCAGGCCGAGGGTAAGCCTAAGTCTTGAGATGTTCGGAAATGGCGACGGGTTTTTCTTGGACCTGTTTGGATTCTTGATAGCGTTGCCGTTCATGGATCGGTGGCTGTATGAGCCAAAGAACATGATTGATCGCTGGGGCTTTTATGTGATGGATCGATCGATCTGTTTTTGCTGGAATGACAAGACAAAACACATTCGGTTTCCGTGGGCCTGGGAGCACTTGAAGCATGAAGTGATGCGACCTGGTGGAACATGGGTCAAGGCTTCGAACACATGGGACAAGGATTATGTTCCTGATGGCAGATTGCAGGAAAGCTATCCGTACAAGTACGTTCTCAAAAATGGTGAGGTGCAGGAGCGGACAGCAAAGATTGAAGTGCATCGGCGCGAGTGGCGTTGGAATTGGCTTATGTGGTTGCCGTGGCCAGCAATCAAGCGTCAGTCGATCGATATTACGTTTAGTGACGAAGTTGGTGAGCGATCGGGGTCTTGGAAAGGTGGCTGCATTGGATGCGGATATGATATGAAGCAAGGCGAGTCGCCTGAAGAATGTCTAAGGCGAATGGAGGCCGAAAGAGTCTTCGACTAAGGAGCATCTATGCAATCGTTTCAAAAGGTAACTGTTGGGATTTTGATTGTTGCCGTCGTGTTGATTCTGGCGATATGTTCGATAGTAGTTATCGACGTTATACAAAAAGCATCGCGACCAAAAGCAAAGTCTTCGATCTCATTTGTTAATCAAGTTGACGCGTCGATTGAGTCAATTCCTAGATCGTATCAATGGAGGGTTTTCAGGGAAGATTATCTTCTCGATCATCCCAACTGCGCTGCATGTGGAACGTCCAAAGGATTGCAGTTGCATCACATAAAGCCATTCCATACGCATCCTAAGCTTGAATGCGATCCAAACAACGTGATACAGCTTTGCGGATTTGAAGGAAGCGGCTGCCACTTCTACATCGGCCATGATCCAGATGGACCGCATGGCCCAAAGAAACCGAATTTCAAGCTGAGCAATCCAAACGTAGTTGCTGATGCCGCTATGAAATTTGGAGATTGATATTCTGGGTCTATTGTGATATGCTTTTGTTTTCAACGCGGATTAACTGAGGACTAACAATGTTCATGATCTCGAAACTACTTCAACTGTTTTCAGACATACTTGTTGAACTCAAAGCTATTCGCAAGATTGTTGGGCGTCGTGCTCCTGGTTTGGTGTTTCTAAAAGCTATTCGAGAGGAAAAAGGCATGTTGATTTTCACACTGGCATTGCCAGCCGCAGTCGACAAAGATGTTTTAGAAGGTGGAAAGCGCAAGGTTGTTGTTTCGGTCGGTGGAAAAGATCCTGTTACGCTTGAGCTTCCTGGCAATGCTGTTGCGACTGAAGAACTTTCAGGAAACGACAATGATGCAGTCGTCGGAACTCTTGTTGACATCGACGATGCCGGAAACGAATCGCCTTCGCGAGAATTTTCGTTCGTCTTGGTAGATACCATTGCACCGGCACAGCCAGGTGAGGTAGGATTAAACGTAGTTCGCGAGGAATAGTCGTTAAGACTTGAATTGAGGGACTAGTGGAAAGCTGAGGCCCACCAACTTAATTGTTGGTGGGCCTTTTCGTTTTAGCACCTAGTGCGGTTGCTTTCGATTTTATTTTGGAAAGCAAGCTTCCAACTTGACGCCATGTTGTGTGCAAATGATTCAAGGTGATCTTGAATTGTAAGCTGCTCAAGCGACACGGCTTCTTGAGCGTAGTGCTTTCCACGTTTCGAAGATACGCTCCATTCAAAAACAACTGAATGGTTTTCTAGTGAAAACATTCTCACTACTCCGAATCCAAGTTCTTTTCGAAGTAGGCCGAACAGTTCACCGGCTAGCCTATACTTTTCCATGTTGACCTCGTTAGTTAAGCGTCATACGACATATACACTAAATCGAAAGAGTACTATCGTCATGTAGAAGACAAACTCGGATCAATTGCGCCCGAATACACCGGAGCCAGCTCGATCAACAAGGCCGTGAAGGAGATTGCACTGCTTCTGAAGTTGGCAGCCGACGAGGGGATCGAGGTCCAACGGGTAACCATTCCCAAGCATCACAAGACACAGTCGACTCACCAACTAATCAATAGTTCTACTGACTCGATTCTGGAACAATGTACTCTTCGTATTCGTTTGTCTTAAACTCAACCCCATTGCAACGCGGGCATGGTATTCCTCGCTTTGCTTCTGTCACTGTTCGCACCTGAAACCAATCTGTGTACAAATCGCATCGACTACAGTGCATCATTACCATGCACCAATTGTCTTCTCCGCTGCCAGCGTCGTAGACGTGCATTAGCTTTTCTGGATTTTTGCGTGGCTTTACTGGCTTTTCTCCAACATCGAATAGGAAAGCAGTAGAACAGCGCAATTCACCCGAGTTCTCGGTATTGTCTTCACTCAAAATCAAAATCTCCAGCCTTGATACCGAATGATTTTTCTTCGCAAGTGCATGTATCAATTGATTCAGAACCGCAGTAAATGCAACCATGTCTTCCAAAATGACGATTGACCCACTCCGGATATTTTGAGTAATCAACAATCTCAACAATAGCCATCAAACAGTAGTTCCATGTGTTTCCGTTTTCGAGCAAAACAGAAATCGTGTCTGGATTGTTGACATTGAAATGACTGACAATTCCTATTCCACAAAAACCAGTTGTTTTCTGCTGAGACTTGTCTGTGTCGATTCGAACAACAGTGCCTTTCGGATAGGCGTTGTTTACTATTGAGCAAAGTAACTGCTTTGATGCTGTGAAGTTGGCCAGCGCTAGTATCAGATTACTGGTGTATTTCATTCGCCATCGCCTTTACCTTGTTGGTCATCTTCGACAACTTCGCCGACGTTTCCAAGTTCAGCAATGCAAAGAACGACTATGCTCAAATCGTCATTGCCTATGATCATCGAAACATGAGGTCCGTTGGGATGCCTCAAAAGTAATGTCGGTGTCACATCGTATTTGTACTCGGCACAGATCTCTTCAATCTCGCTCATCTTTTCCGAGATGCGAGCATGAAGTTCTTTTACTACGCTCATTCAATCAACCTTTCGTAAACTGTTCAGGACTTCAAGCATTGCCAATCGCTCTTGGACTGGCATTCGTTTAAGCTGCTCACGCCAGTTTTTTTGGCGTCGTCGAATCCGCTCACGCATTCTTCGGCCGTCGCCGATGTATCGGTAGTCGTGAAGCTGAACCGGCTTCTGGTAGTTCATCCAAATCCGTTCATCCTGAAGGCCTCCGCGCGTTGGAACGCGGTGGTCAATCGACTGCCAGTCGTCCAGCGGAGAGTAGAGGTCGCAGTCATATCCGCAAATCATCACGGAGTACTTGGACGCATCAAGCCGCGTCACGGTACCTAAAAACCTTTGGTGGTCACTGTCAGAAAGCTCGCATTCGTAGATTTTTCCGGTAGCTCGTTGACTCATGACGTAAGGTGGATCGCAGAACACAAAGGCCTCTGCCACGCTTTCATCAGTCGGTCGACTGACTAACCATCTGGCGTCAGGATCTCGAGAAGCGTGATTCCATTCGCGAAGTACTGTGCATCCAAGGTTGTACTTTAACCAGTCAATTCCATCGCAGTGATGGATCTCGAGGTCCCGACCATGTTTACTGCGACTCCACTCAAACCACCATTGGCAAACCGCAGGGTTAGCATCAATGACAATAGTGTGTTCTGCTGACTTGATGTTTCGAGTTACTCCGCAGTGGCCAGCAAACGGAACAATCAAGATCCGGTGACGCGGAATGAGGTTGATTAGTCGCTGGTAGATACCAGCTCCAGACTTGCCGCCTGGATAGCTGTTTGGCACTGGTTTGTTTTGCATGGTGCCAAGATCTTAGCGATATTGACCCAAAGACGCAACTAGAATATTCTGTTAGAGTCAACATTAGTTGTTCGTGGTTTCAAACGCAAAGGATAGTCACAGATGAGAAGTTTAGCGATCGTTTTGGTGTTGTTGTTTTCGGCCAGCTGTTTTGGGCAAGATCAACTTCAATTCAATGGTCGAAGCAGTCCTTACATTCGGTACTCTGACAGATATGGAAGCTTTAGAGCTTACGCAGGAGGATCGTCGTATTCGTTTCGAAGAACGTATCTTGGCGAAATGAACTCAAACAGATACGATCCAAATTCGATCTCCAATCCGTATGGTCGATATGGAAGTCAATACTCGTTCGACAGCATCAACAATGTCTATGGACCGTTTGGTGCATACTCAACGAGTACAATTTACGTCTATCCAAAGCAATAGACTGTTCAATCAGCGTTGTCGTTAAAGCGAAGGTGAGCAATGAAGCGAATTGAAGTAACTGCTGGAGACAAGTACGGCGATCTAACTATCATCAGGGAAGTTGAATCCAAAGGTAAACGCCATGTACTTTGCAATTGCTCTTGCGGTCAGCAAGCAACTACTCGCCTTGGTCACCTTCTCAGCGGTCATTCGACTACATGCGGAAAGTGTGGTGTCGAATACAAAGGCGAGAGAAAAACAATTGCTGAATGGGCAAGTCTGTACGGATTGAAAGAGTCTACCCTTCGCGCTCGACTTAAGACTATGAGCATTAGTGAAGCGCTAACTCGATCTTAATCAAATGAACTCGAGCCCATACTACGACTTAGTTCCAAAAGATCCAATTGAAAACCTCAATTGGAGAATCAAATGTCGAGAAAGAGCAATCGCAGACAAAAAGTTCCGCGATGTTCTTTATCAAGCTTGCATGGAAGATGTTTGCTTTTGGATGGCATTTGCTTGCTGGGGTTATGACCCTCGGGCAAGATTCAAGATCGTTCCATTCATTCCGTATCCGCATCAAGCATCAGTGTTTGTTGCTATGGATGAAGCGATCAACACTGCTGAGCGTGAAGAACGAATGGTTGACGTAATTCTTGATAAGGCTCGCGCTCAAGGTGGAACGTTTGGTTATCTGTGGGTTGATCTTCGAAGATGGATTAGAGATCAAATGTTCTCAGCCGGTTACGTTACCCGTAACGAAGATTTGATCGACAGCAAGACGGACTCAAACACTGTTCTTTGGAAAATGGCATGGGCTATCGAGCGATTGCCGTTCTGGATTAAGCCAAACTACGAACGTAATCTTGGCCAGCACGCATTTATCAATAGCGATAACGGTTCTCTTCTTCGCGGTTACTCTGCTGGACAAGACGTTGCTGCTGGTGGTCGTGCAACCGTTTTTACCGTTGACGAGGCCGGTGCCAGAGACTTTGTTTCTGGTGGCAAGGATGAAGCGGTTCAGGAATCGATTCAAGACGTTTCAAACTGCATTAGGCTTGTGAGCGCCAGATACGTTGACCAAGGTGTTTTCCATAGAGCCTGCGAAAACCCAGACACAGCAAAGAATGGTGTTCACTTAGTTCTTGACTGGAAAGACCATCCAACTCAAAGCAAACATTCGTACATCGTTCGCGATGGAGTTCCATTTGCGAGAAAGCCGGAAGATCAAGCTGCGGTAAATCAATACCACAAAGAAAATCCTGACTTACGGAATAGGCTTGAGAGAAAGGGGTTCAAGTACGAAGGTGTCATTAGAAGTCCTTGGTACGATTCGAGATGCTTGCGACCGACAGCTACTCCAAAGTTAATTGCTTCACAGCTTGACCGTAATCCTCGCGGTGCAGTCGGTAAAGTATTTTCTTCAGAGCTGTTAGAGAACATGAAGCTACAGCACTGCAAGCGTCCAGTATGGATTGGAAATCCAGTATTTGATTCTGAGACATGCAAGCTTGTTGGTCTAATACCAAGAGACGATGGATTGCTAAAGCTATGGTTTCTTCCTAGCGTTGATAATGCTCCGCCTGCTGGTCCGTTTACAGTAGGATGCGATATAGCATCAGGAGGAACAAGCGCATACGCTTCCAACTCAGCCGCAATTGCAATCGATAATCGAACCGGCGAACAAGTGTTAGAGTACACAATCAAAGGCCTTGAGCCTCGTCCGTTTGCGAGAAGAGTAGTTGGTTTATGCAAATGGCTTCGAAACGCTTTGCTTGGATGGGAAGACTCAGGAGCATCGGGAGGGTTTGGAAAGGAAGTTGCTGAAGTCTTATACTACGGAAATTTGTTCTATCGACCTGTTTCACTGATTGGGTCAACACAAAAAACCCGCAAGCTTGGATGGACTGCCAGAAATGAAGACAAGTCGGATATGTTCGAAAAACTCTCACTTGCCATGGAGCAAAAAAAATTCATCCCAAGATCCGAAGAGATGATTGTCGAATGCGGAGAATACGAATGGGATGGCGACAAAATCATTCATGCACCAACAAAAAATAGGGGTGCAACCGACACGAATCACGCTGATAGGGCTATTGCTGCGGCTGGATGCTGGCTTGTGTTTGATACCGATATTAACGCTGGCAAGATTGACACTAGCGAAGAAAGTAGTCATATTCCAGAGTACGGAAGCTTTGCTTGGCGTGAACAACAAGAGCAAAAGCGAAACAAGTCTGGAAGTCCCCGATATGGTATTAAGGACGTTATCCAATAGGAATTCATTCCAGAGATAAAACCTGGAGGGAGAGATTTTGCAATGAGCGAAACGAAAGGTCTAAAACAACCAGAAAAGACAAATTCGCTTGAAGATGACTTCGAAGCAAAAATGCGTGATTCGCTTCAATGGATACGAACAAATCTTCAAGCTGATGAGGCCTTAAAGTACTCGCAGGCAATTCTTAATTTAACATTGGCCAGAAACAACCTAGCACAAACCGAACAACTAAAGGAACCAAAGAAATAAGGGACTGGCGCTTCCTGAAGCGCTGACTACCAAAAGGCACAGTCGGAGTAGCTACCGACGAGATTGCCTCTAACATTCGCAGCCTTAGAGGGGCCAGCGTCAAACCCACTTGAAGAAATTCATGTGGTTGGATGGCGTCGGTCCCTTGTCTTTTTAGGCTGCAAAATGTTTGACCTTTCTAACAACGAAAAACGAGCACGCCTATACAAGGCGATCAAGTCATCGCGAGATGCTCTTGAACCGTTTCGTCGTGTCAGAAAAGAGTTGATCAAGGATTACACTGGATCTTGGTATTCCGAAGGTGGAGCCGAGAACAAAACCCTTGTCAACCTTATCAATCAGACAGCTCGGATCTATACGATCTCGCTTGCAGCCAACAATCCGCAAGTTTTGATTTCTACTCCAAGATCCGAATCAATTGCTTTTGCTCGAAGATTCGAAGTGAATCTTAACAAGCTAATTAGCGATATGGCGATTGATCAGACGTTTAGAGCAATCGTACTAGATGCGTTCTTCTGTCTTGGTTGCGGCGTTGTGATGATGCGTGACACCGATACTAGGTTTCACGGATTACTCGAGTCAGAAGAGGATGTTTGGTTAGATCCTGGTCAACCATGGTTCAATCGAGTTTCTTTAGACGACTTGATTCTTGACATGACGGCCAAAGAGCTGACCAAGATGCGGTATTGCGGACACCGCTATCGAGCTGACTACGAAAAGGTAATGGACGAGCCCCGTTACTCAAAAAAGGCCAAAGAAAAATTAAGGCCTACAAACAGGCAGCATCAAGATCAAACAGGCGCAGCCAGAGACATTGGTTCTGAACATGGAAATGCTCAAGACGATGATCTTAAGGATATGGTTTGGTTGATGGATATTTGGATTGCAGAAAACAATTCGATTGTCACCATGGCCTGCGATCAAGCTGACATCGAGCCTCTTATCGAGCGCGATTGGACTGGATCACAATCTGGTCCATACAAGTTTCTTTCGCTCGGAGACACGCCAGACAACTTGATACCAACGTCACCAGCGATCAATTTGAAGGGAATGCACGATCTTCAAAACAGGTTGCATCGCCGAATGGAAGAGGATTCGGATGCTCATAGGGTGGTTAATGTTTATCCTCCTGCAATGGCTGAGGATGCTCAGCGATTACAAAATGCCGAACGAAACAGTTGGCAACGAGGAACAGCACCGGATCAAATCAAACAGTTTGAAGTTGGTGGTGTTGATCAAAGAGACATGGCACTGGCTACGTTTCTTCAGACAGAGTTTGACAGGCTTGCAGGTAACTTGCAGGCCATGGGTGGTCTTGGGGCTCAAGCCGGAACCGTTGGCCAAGAAGAATTGATACACGGCCAGCTTTCCAGAAACGTTGCCGACATGCGCACCAGCGTAGTTAACTTTGCAGCTGGATGCATCTTGGATCTTGGAAGATTGATGTGGGAAGATCAAACGCTAGAGATTCAATCATCAATGCCAGCCGGGAACACAGGGTTCAACGTTAGTTCAAACTGGACTCCTGACTATCGAGTTGGTGAGTTTGAAGACTATGACTTCAGAGTTGAACCTTACTCGATGGTTTTCAAGACTCCACAGCAACACTTGCAAGAGTATTACCAAGCCTTGCAGCAGATAGCTCCTCTTTGGCCAATGTTCCAGCAATCTGGAGCTACGTTGAATGCTCAGGTATTAGTCAAAGAAATTGCCAGACTACTGAACAAACCTGAGATCGAGCAACTAATCACATTTGCTGTTCCAACTGAAATGCTCGGTGGAGATCAAAACACAGTTCGTTCGCCAGCTCACACAGTTCGCGAGACAGTTCGAAAAAACGTCCCAACTGGTGGAACAGCTGAGAATAGAGCCAATTCGCTAATTCAAAGCTTGATGGGCGGCGGGCAATTAAACGGACAGCAAAATTCAGCGATGCAAAGGCCTCCATCATGATATGCCACGTAAACGTTCAGTTGAAAAACAACCAATACGAATGGAGACAGGTCGAAGCGCCAACGCTTCGCGAAGCAATTGCTAAGGCTGAACAAATGCCAGATGTGGCAAGATGTCTTGAGGCAAGTATTGTTCCAGGTGGAGTTGTAACGTGAGCAAGGTCATAACAAAGTACAAGGGCAAGGTTGTAACAAAGGAAGAGTTGGACAAGCTGTTTCCTCCAAAGGAAGACTGGCTTGATGGGCCTTCCATGGCATCTAACACATACACCGAACACGATCCATTGGTTTCAGACGGCTGTGGCGTGATGAAATCGCAAGTAAATGAAACCAGAGAGTTGATCCGTAAGCATGGAATTGTTGGTGCTGCGGTTCATGAAAACGGCCAGATTCGTTTTACAAGTCGCAGAGCAAGAAGAGAGTTTCTTGCAATGCGGGGACTTCGCGACAACGACGGTTCATACGGCGACTAGTCCAAAATCATCAATAGCTACACCAGCGGAGAAACAGTAATGCCAATCTCAGATCTTAACGAAGTAGACGCTAATACAACTAGCGAAGAAATCGCAGCCTATGCAGAGCAGGTTGCTAAAGAGATTGAGTCCGATCGTCAGGGAGACAATAAATCTGACGCTGAAATCACTAACAGTCAGGCCGATTTAGATCAGACTGAAAACAACAAAACATCCGTCGAGGAAAATTCCGACGATGAAACCACCAAAGAAGGTGAGGAATCCGGCAATAAGTCAGTGTCCACAAAATGGATTACTGAAAAAGTTAAAGCCGAGGCAGCCGCGTATGGACTTAGTGAATCGGACTTAGCCGATTTTTCCAGTCGCGAGGAGTTGGATAAAGCGTTGCGTCTTTTTGACAAGACAGCACTTGAATCAGGCCGAAAGGCATTGGCGAGTTCTGAAAACGGTACCGATCGAAATGAAAAGGGCCAATTTGTCAAAAAGGAAGAAAAGCCAGACGATTCAAAGGAACCTCCTAAGAATGGTCGGTACGAAGTATCGCTTAGTCCAGATGTGTACGACGAGAATCTAATTTCCGAGTTCAATCGAATGCGAGATCACTACGAATCTCGCCTAGAAGTTCTTGAATCGCATTTTGCCGAATCAAGCGCCAAAGCTGAAGAACAAAAATTCGACAGTTTTGTTGACTCTCTCGGTCATCCAGATTTGTTCGGAACTACAGGAAAAGAGTCTGTGAAAGAACTTGAGCGTCGAAAAGATCTAATGGTCAACGTACGCGCTCATCTGATCGGACTTCAACTGCTTGGACGTCCAACAGAAATGTCTAAGGAATTAATCAACCGCGTAGTAAATATGACTTTCGCGGAAGAGATCGGAAAAAAACTACTCAAACAAAAGACTGCTAAGGTTGCCAAGCAGAGCGATGGTCGTTTGGGTGGAAGCCCTACAAAGCCGCTTCCACCATCTGACAATCCTCGAGATCATTTCGATCGAATGTACAAGCAACTCGCCGGTAAGTCATAACATAAGGAAACGTGCAAACCATGGCGTTAGGTATTGAACAGATTGACGATTTCGTTGCGTCGATTCACCAAAGATTTGCTGGTGAAGAGTACTTGGCAGCGCAAGACATCTCCTTGCCGCTTCAAGAGTACAAGTACGCATCTCGACTATTCAGCGGAAACCTGAAGAAAGACACCATGAGCACTTCACAGTGCAAATGGAAGGTGAAGGTGAACACAAATGACAACTTCCAGGTCGTCGGTTTGTTTCATCGAGATTCTTCAAGCCGCGTCAGCACTCTTAGTGAAGGTTCGTTGAAGTGGGGTTTAACCACCAACAACTATCACTACGACATTGACGAAGAAATCTTCCAGACTGGCGGAAAGCAGATCTACGATTACATCGAAGGACTGGAAACAGACTTGATGACATCGTTCTACACTGGAATGGAAGACTTGATGTTTGGTCCTGGACCGAACTCGCCTACAGCTTCTCCGTTTCCTCCAGTGTCATTGCTTTGGTGGATTACTGCAACTCAAGACAGTACAACCGAAAACAATGCACTTGAAGGATTCAATGGGTACGCTCCAGTAGGTTGGGGCGCAAACGGAGTTGGCGGGATTGATCCAACTGTTTATCCAAACTGGAGAAACAGAACATTCCCATATGCCAATGTTGACCGAGAGGACTTCATTGAAAAGATCATTGTTTCAATGGACTTGTGTTCGTTCACTCCTCCTGTGCAGCGACCTGACATTGTTGATCAACGACGTAGCGATTGGGAGTTGCTAACAACTCACAGTCGATTGGCAATTTGCCGTCGATTGCTGCAACTTGGAAATGACAACATTGGTGACGACGTTGCGGCTCACAGCGGAACAGTTTACATCCGTGGTGTTCCATTGAACTGGATTCCAGCTTGGACTAATCAATCAAGTCCAAATGCTCGAACTGATGGTATCATCCTTGGAATCAACTGGAACACATTCAGAGCTTACTATGCTGCTGGACGTCAAATGCGAAAGCGTAAGGCATTCCAGCATCCAGAAATGAGCAATGTTCGAGTTCGTTGCATGGACGACTCCGTTCAGATGGTTTGCTTCAATCGTCGAGCAAACTTCCGAGGATACTGCACCAACGTAGTAACTGAATCCGCGTAAGGCTTAATGCCTGATTGTGAAGCATGGCGAGCGTGATTGTCGCGCTCGCCAATTTTTAACCAGGGAAACAACTCCTACCCTTCAAGCTAGGAAAATCCCTCTAAATTAGGAGTGCATAATGCACACACATTTTTCGAACATCTCAACACGACTGTTATCTCCAAAGTTGTGGAAGGGATTTGGTGCTCCTCACGCAATGGCACCGTCAGGTAGTGTTTATCAAACACCAAGCGGAAATCCCGTAATTGGTTTCTTTGATGACTTTCTGACGTTTAACACAACTTCGCTGGCCGGTACATACGCCAATCTTCTTGGAACTGGATGCACTGTCGCTTCTGCGGCTGATACTGCCACTGAAAAAGGCGTAGTAGCAATTTCGATCGATGGTAACGCTGCCAACGATGAAGCAATTTTGAAGTGGGGTGGAACTCTGTCGGCTCCATTCAAGCTAAGCGGTAACGATTTAGCATTCGAATGCCGACTGGCAGTTTCAGCAATCACAGCCGCAAAGTGGTCATGGGGTGTTGGTCTTGGCCAAGCAGACATGATTACCACCGACCTGTTCTGGGTTGATACGACAGGTGCTTTGGCTGACAAGGCATTCGTTGGATTCAATCACTTGGTTGCTGAAGGTGCTGCAATTGACGCAGCTTACAAGGCTGTTGGCCAAACGTATCAGAACGGTTCTACCAAGACCAAACTTGATACTCTGCATTCCGCAGTGGCTAATACCTACGTCAAGCTTGGATTCCGCTATCGATCTAATCCTCGATCGCTCGAATTTTACGTCAATGGAAACCTAGCTGGAACAGCTTCAGCACCAGCACGATTGACGGCTTCAGAAGTTGACGCTGCGACATTTCCAAGTAGCTCGTTCCTTGCGCCAATAATTGGTATCAAGGACATCGCTGGAAACGCTGCTTTGACCATCAATATGGATTGGTGGGCTTGCGCTCAGTACGAGTAATCCTGACCGCATAGCGGACGGGCAAGTTAAACCTTGCCCGTCCTTTCTTTCTTGAATAAGCGTTAGGTTGGGATCATGGTAAGCGTAGTCTACCCAAAAACGACAGAACAGATCCAGGACATCATCTCGTCTTTGTTAGTCGCTGGCGACGGTCTTATCCTTGAGTACAACGATGCTGGAAATACGTTGACTGTTAGCGTTGATGACGCAGCATTCGTTCCTTACTCGGGTGCAACTCAAAATGTTGATATTGGTGATTATGCTCTTTCCGCAGCACGATTAACCGCTAAAAATCCATCGATCTTAGGACCAAGTCCTTATTTTGCTGCGGTCAATTCATTATCAAATGCAACACTTGAACTTCGAACAACTGGTGATGGTGGTTATACCGGACTGAATCTGCAAAGTGTTGATGCTACTGGTCAATACAAAATTGGTGGTCAAACTGTTTACGATTCAAACCGATACAGCTATCCAGTTCGAGCATATATCGGCGGATCAACCGGACCATTCCTAGACAATAGCTCAGGAACAATTAGAGCCAGAAACAATGCAGGTACAGCCGATGCACCTATAAGTGCAAGCACTGGTACGTTCAGTGGACTACTATCAGGAAATACGCTTGCAGCGGGATCAACGGGCCAAACAACAATCAATTCAAGCGGCCAACTGTTTGTAGGTGGAACACAAACAACTTTTGGTTCTGCGGGTTCAGGTAGATCATATATCAACACATCTGCCGGTTTAGTGCTTGGTAGTGGATTGCCTGTTGGATGGTCGTCAGCACTTGATGGAGGTTTTGCTGCTTTAGATACAGCGTTTAGTAGAGTATCTGCTGGAGTAGCCGCACTTGGAAACGGCACTGCTGGAAATGCTTCAGGTAAGTTGAACGCAGCTGTTTTGCAGTCCCCTATGTTTCAATCAGCTTCAACGATTGATATGTATCTTCGAAGTGGCTCGTCGGCCCTATTCGGTCAGGTCAACTCAGGCTCGCAAACTTGCTTCCGTGGTGGTCCTAGCTTGTTCTCGGTTAGTACATTAGGTATCGGTGGTGCAAATTCCCCAACTGCATATCTATCATCGAGTGGAGCAGGAGCAGCTTCACTAGGTTCAACTAGTGGCGGAACCGATGGAGCGTTGACACTTGGATCGGTTACTCTATCAACTGGCAACCTAAACTTCTCAGCAACGGCACAAAGAATCAACTTTCTAGCAGGAAATACATCAACAGGAACGTTGGATTTTTACAGAACTGGTGATACATCACCAATAATGCAACTGACACAGAGCGGAGCATCAACTGCGGCTCGATTTGTAGCTGTTCGTGGCGAAGGAATAAACGCCCAGAGCGAAGCTGGAAACACTTTGGCTACTTGCGGTCAATATGGTATTAGAGTAGCTCAGGGAGTTGGGTTTGAGTTTAGTAGTTCAACCACAAATACCAGTTCGGTTGTTCACCGTATCGCAAGAGATTCAACAGCAGCAACTATTGATAGCCGGTGTGACAACGGGTTTAGGTCAAGAAACTTTGCGAATAGTGCTGATGCTCCATTTAGTGCATCAAATATCACAGCAAGTGGATGGATCAAGTTTGGGGCTATTTCGCTCTCGGCAGACCCGACAACGCTAGACCTTTCGAGCGGTCAGGCTTCTCTATACAAAAACACAACCAGCGGCAGCGTTAAGCTCTGGTATAACGATAGTGGCACAATGAAGAGTGTCGCGCTAACTTAGAAAGAACCAACATGACAGAAACCAGAAGTGGTGAGCCTTACTTTTCCCACATTCGCCTAACTGTTATTCCGACTCAAAAATTTTACCCAACTGGAAAGCAGCTTGAAGACGGATCGATTGAAGCTGTTCCTGGTGTAGAATTTCCTGGAATACTGTTTGAAATAATCCCATTCATTTCAGCCGACATTAGTGGGCCAGCGTTTCCGCTCAGCTTTGGAAGCAAAAAGTTTTTTGAAGATCAACTTGCAAGGGCAAAAGCGCCAAGTCTGCGAGTCTCCGAACTCACTGCAAGAAATGAACTTGTCCTTTCGGACATCAAAGATGCCAATGAGGTGCTTAAGACAAACCCAAATGATGCGGATGCAATTGCAAAGCTTGCCGATGCCGAGTCAAGAAAGCTAAATGCTTCCGAGCGATCTGAGCTGGCTACGATGGAGAAAAAGGCTGAGCAGTTAGCTGAAGAAGTGGCCAACATCGAGAAGATTTTGAACAACCAAAAAAATTTGTGGGTTGAAGATCTGTTAAGTGCCGGTCATCTCCCAGCGCTTGACGAATTGTTTGTGGAAGTGTTTTCAGATTCTCTTGATACATTTGAGCAGTGGAAGCAGTTGGTTCAAGATGGCCAATCTGTTGGTGGCATTCCTGTTGAAGTCAAGATGATGCAGTGGGAGGCCAAATTCCCGCCAAACGGACAAAAGATTATTGAGCTGATAGTCGGAGTGTTCACCAGCGAAAAGGTTGCTCCAGCTCAGTACAAGATAACGTTTGACGATGCTACAGCGTTAGCTATTCGGCAGAAAGAAATTGACGATTTAACTAGCTCAATCGAAGGTCGTCAGGCAATGTTGAATGCGATCCCTCAAGACGATCCTCAAAGATCTGCTATTCAGTCTGAGATCGACAACTACACAGCACAAAAAGAAGAGAAGCTTAAGCAAAAGGCTTCTCGAGGATCTATCAAAGACGTTCTTTCTAAGAGTTCGGTTGAAGCAGGACTTCCAAAGCTGTTGATTACTGCACTGCAAAAAATGAAGTCAAGCATGTATCCAAACCTTAACGTTGAAGCATCATCGGCAAAGCTGATTGCAAGGCTGGAAGCACTAAAGAACTCTGTCTAGGAAAACGGTTGCCATGAGTTTTACAGATTACTTCAGGTACACTGTCGGTTCAAATATCTACGCCAAGCCATTGCCATTGAACACTTCGCCTTGGAGCGCGGATATTATTGCTGGATCGGACCCGAACGCTTTGGGAAGCTTTACATTTTCTGGATTGACTGAGGACGTTAGCTATGAAGTGTTTGAACAGCTTGGAGTAATTCCACAGTCAACTGACTTGCCAATTGGACAGATCTACAAGGCGCTTAGTGCAACTAACATCACAACAAGCACAACAGTTATTGAAACATAATGGCAACTCGTTTAATCTCAAAATCGTGGCGCGTTGATAACGTTCTGACAAACGTTACTTCGGCAAAGCTGTCTGATCCTACTGGCACGTTCGGCGTCAAGAGAAATGACAATGACGCTGTTGTGGTTGCTGATGGAACAAACATGACTGCTACAGCTACAGGGGTTTACGAGTATTCGTTTGATGACGAGATCGGAGTTGACTATACGGCTTACGTCGAGATTGTCTATCTTTCGTCGACCTACCATTTCGAGGTCGATATTCCTGCGCGAACGTCTAGTTCGTCAATGGCTATCAGCTTTTCAACATTGCTCGAACGAGTTGGAAAGTACCTATACGGAATTCGATCGGGATTTTCGGAAGATCAAACAGCTGACATCAAAGATTGCATCAAAGATGGAATCGAGCGTGTCTATGGTGCTCACAGCTGGTCGTTTCTAAGGCCATTGGCAGACGTCACTACAACAGCTCCATACGCGACAGGAACAATCACTATTGCATCTGGAGTGGTAACGCTGGTTGGTGGCACGTTTCCTTCATGGGCTGATTCTGGAATTATCAAGGTAGACAACAGGTATTATTCGGTTGCTAGTCGAGACAGTTCAACACAGATAACTCTCGACGATAATTCAGTGACAATATCTAGCGATTCTAGCTATCAACTTGCTAGGCCTGAAATTCCTCTCGATGCTGCATTTGACTCAATATCTAATGACAGCGATTTGACGTATTACCCAAGCGAAGATGCTTGGTTTCCACCAGTCAGAATGAGAGGCGATTCAGTAATAAGAAAACTTGAGGGATCAAACCCAGAGTTTAATCGGCCAATGTTCTATTCCATTCGAACGACTCGGTTTGACCCAGCAATTGGCAGCCGAAAGGTTCTGGCAATGTACCCAGCGCCGGATAAGGCCTATACGCTTCGTGTTCCAATGATACTTAGGCCATTACCAGTAGACGAATCAAACCAGTATCCAATTGGCGGCGAAGTATTGAGCCAGGTAATCTTGAAAGCGTGCTTGGCTGCGGCTGAAAACAATTTTGAGGAACGGGACCATGTTCACGAAAAAAAGT
>ERZ724522.906-NODE-906-length-17437-cov-6.708434_pt1 | contig 17437 bp, 18 predicted proteins | sample MGYA00376055_ERZ724522 | MGnify/ENA primary metagenome ERZ724522 (study PRJEB28724, sample SAMN07190884) | wastewater metagenome | isolation source: effluent of sewage treatment plant in Hong Hong | place: Hong Kong | collected 2016-03-17 ... | reverse complement strand
GTTGGCGGTGTAATCGCCTTCAGCGCGCTCCAGATACTCCACCAGAGTTGTGTCCACTCGACAGCGAGAACGCCGGCGGCTTGCCGCATTTCTAGCGTCAGGTCGACGGGCTTCTTGAGCCAGTCGCTTAACTTCACAAGCGTGTCCATCATGCCGAGCGCCTGCCCGGTGAAGTCGGCGACGCCGGCCCATGCCTTGACGTTGGCGTCTTGGTCCTCCGTCGGCGGCATGATGGCCGCGAGAGCCGTGGCGATTGCGACCCAGAGTTGCGTCCACTCCACCGCGAGGGTTGCCGCCGCGCCCGTCATGGCATCGGTGAGCGTTGCGGGCTTCTTCAGCCAATCGGACAGCTTGACCAGCGTATCCATCATGCCAATAGCTTGTGATGTGAAATCCGCCACATCCGTCCACGCCTTGACCGCTTCCGTCTGCGTGTCCGTTGGCGGTGCGAGTCGGGTCAGCGCATTCGCCATTGCGACCCACAGCGCCGCCGCGTCTGTGGCGAGCGTGTCCACCGCTACAAGCATCTGGTCAGTGAGCGTCACCGGCTTCTTGAGCCAGTCGGCCAACTTGACCAGCGTATCCATTGTCGAGGACAACGCGCTTGCGACCGCACCCGCGCCGTCCGAAAGCCTCTTGACGGCATCCACTGTGGCTTGTTCCAATGTCGCGCCGACCGGCCCCCACTGATTGACCATAATCAAGGCAACGTTGGCAAACCACTGCGATAGGCCCGTGACCCACCTTATGAGCGCGTCGCCTTCGGGCAGTTTCGCCAGCAGCTTCGCCGAGTCGACAAATACGGTCAGGGCATCGACGGTGGACTGTACGCCGCTTGCCGCTGCACTGATGCCGTCTGAGAGCGCCTTGCTTCCGTCCACCGCGCCCGTCGCCAATGCGCCGCCGACCCGGCCCCACTCGTTCGCGATGAGCAAGGCGACGTTGGCGAACCAGGAGGTAATCGCCGTTAGCGCTTCGACGGATGGGAACGTCTGCTGTGTCCGATAGACGAGCTTCTGGTTATCGAGGAAGGCATTCAGGACCGTCACAAGCGCAGTGAGGCCGCTCGATACCGCGCCGATGCCATCCGCCAAAGCCTTTGCCCCGGCGGCCGCGCCGGTATTTAGTGCGCCGCCGACACGCCCCCATTCGTTCGTGATAATCAGCGCGACGTTCGCAAACCAGCTTGTCAGCATCGTCAACTGATCGACGTTGAACGTGGCTTGCGTCTGCCACACAAGCTTCTGGTTATTCAGGAACGTTGTCAGGACGGAGACGAGCGAGGCCGCGCCAGAGGCCACCGCGCCGACGCCGTCTGCCAGGCTCTTGGCACTTGCCGCCGCGCCTGTTTCCAGCGCGCCGCCCACCCGGCCCCACTCATTCGTCAGGACAAGCGCGACGTTGGCGAACCAGGAGTTGATCTGTGTGAGCGTATCGAGGTTGAACGTAGCTTGCGCCCGCCACATGGTCTGCTGGCTCTCCAGGAACGTGGTCAGAACAGAGACGAACGCGGTTGCGCCGGCGCTTACAGCGCCGATGCCGTCGGCCAACGCCTTTGCGCCGCTGGCCGCGCCGGTTTCCAGGGCATTGCCGAGCCGCCCCCATTCGTTCGTCAAGAGATGTGAGACGTGGGCAAACCACGAATTGATCTGTGTGAGCGCATCGAGGTTGAACGTGGCTTGCGCCCGCCATACGGTTTGCTGGCTCTCAAGGAACGTGGTCAGGACGGAGACGAGGCTTGCGCTGCCCTTCGCGACCGCGTCGATGCCGCTAGCAAGCGCCTGTGCACCGGCGACCGCGACGCTCCCCAGCTCGTTCCCCATATGGCCCCACTCGCCGGTGAGCAGGTGCGCCATGTGCGCGAAGTAGGAACTGGCTCCGGCCATCCTATCGCCGGGGAGGGCAGCCTGGGCGCGGTAGACGGCTTGCAGGTTCTCGGCTAGGCCGCGCATCGCGGCGATTGTCGAGGCGATGCCCTCACTGGCTGCCTTGATGCCATCGGCCAGCCGCCGCGCGCCCGCGACGGCGACGCTGCCCAGCTCATTCCCCATGTGGCCCCATTCCTCAGTCAGGTCGAGGGCCATTTGAGCCAGGAACCGCGAGATGGCGAGCAGCCAGGCGTGCATTGGGTTATCGCCGCCCCACAACCCGATGCCGACCACCTCGTCCCCGTGCGTCGCTACGTCTGACAGCAAGCGCAGGCTATCCACCGCGCTCTTGAGGCCATCCGATGCGGCCTTCACGCCGTCGGCGAGCCGCTTCGCCGCTGCTACCACCCGGCTACCCAAGCTCAGGCCCGCCGCGCCCCACTCCTCCGTGATGTCACGAGCGAAACGCGCCAGGAAACGCGCAATGGCGAGCATCCATTGGTGAACGGGATTGTCGCCGCCCCATAGCCCGATGGCTGTTACCTCGTCACCGTGACTCGCTACGTCCATGAGCAGCCGCAAGCTATCCGCCGCCGCCTTGAGGCCATCGGCTGCCGCCTTCACCCCGTCAGCCAGGAGCTTTGCGGCAGCGACCGTCCGCTCCTTCACGCCGGCAGCTGCAGCGGCGAACGCCTCAAACACGCTCTTGCCAAAATCAATGAGCGCCAGGGCAATCGCCATGATTTGGCCGCGCGTCTCGCCAAACAGAGCATCGAGAAACGAAGGATCGAAAGACGCCGCGAGCAGGTCCTGCACGAGCTTGAGCGTTGCGCCAATGGCCCCCGTCGCCGACTGAATGCCTTGCGCCAGCAGCCCCGCCGCCTTGACCGCGTTCTCATCTACTCCTTGCGCCGCCGCCGCGAATTGCTCGAACATCTCGCGGCCCATGTCAATCAGCCACGCGGACATCTGGAGCAACAGCGCGCGGTTGGCCTGCACTTCGTCCCACAGGCCGCTGGCGTACATCTCCCACATGCCCTTGACAGCGGAGATGACGCTGGAAATCGCCTGGCTGCTCGCCTGAATCCCCGTGGCGAGGAGCTGCGCTGCCTTGACGCTGTTCTCCTCGATTCCTGTGGACGCGGCCGCCATTTGGTCAAAGAACGCGCGGCCCATATCGATGAGGGTAGCGCTCATCTGCGTGAACAGCGCCGGGCTGCTCTGCACCGCGCCCCATGCGTCGCTTTTGCTGAAGTCCCACATTTTCGGGAGCAGCTCAACCATACTCTTGAGCGCACTCGCCGCGTGGCCTATCGCCTGGCCGCCCAGGTCCGCCGCCTTTGCGCTCTTCTCGCTCAGCCCGGCCATCGCCGTGGCCAGTTGGTCCACGAAGATGCGGCCCGTCGCGAACAGGGCCTCGGACAGCGCGGTGATCTTGCCCGCGAGAGCGCCGTCGCCGACGAGAGATGAATAGCCCTTGTCAAGGAATTCCTTCAGTTTTTCGGTGGCATCCACGATGGTCTTGAGCGTCTCGGCGGCCTGCTTCGCCATTTCCTCGGCGCTCTTCTTGGCCTCACCCGCCGCTTTACCCGCGCCGGACGCGGCCTTGCCGATGTCGCCAAAGCCGCCGGCCATCTTATTGAGGCTCGCCACTGCCGGGGCATAAGTGGAAGCAACAGACGAGGACGATGGCGGCTCGCCCATCGCGCCCATTGAATAGTTGTAGCCCTCGCCGCCGGCCTTGCCGAGCTGCATGCCAAGCTGCATGGCGCGCACTTTATTGAGCGCGTCGGAGTACATGCCGAGGATATTGTTGAGGCCGCCCGCGACGGCCTGACCGCTGCCCGCCATGCCGGTCGCCCAGATGCTCTGTTGGTTGACCATGCTCATTTGCAGGTTGGCCTCGATCTGCGTCATCTTCTGCGTGTGGTCGGCGGCGATCTGTGTATTGCCCGCCATAAACGCATTCCAGCCGGCCTGCGGGCCTTGCGTTAGGGCAATATTCATCGAACTGACGAACAGGCCTGCCTCGCGTACCATGTCGCTGAACACGAGCACGAGGGTGTCCCATGTCGCCATCGCTGCCTTGCGGAACGGTTCCCAGTCGACGCTACTCAGCCAGCCGCTTATCTGGCTCAGCGCCGTCACGACAAGACCGCCGATGTTGCTGCCCAGGTCCATCAGACCGCCTAGCAGCGCCTGAAGGCCGGGGAGCATGAAGGAGATGGCGTCGCCTATCCCAGATAGCGCGGCGCGCGCCACGTCCATCACCGGGCCGGCTTGCGCTGCCGCGCCGTTGACGATCTGGTCGAGGAGCGCGAGGAACGTCTGGAGCGCCGCCGTTGCCAGCATCACGGCCTCTTGCCACACCTGGCCGAAGTTAGCCCCCGGTGCGATGGCCTGGGCAATGGTATTGACTAGCCCGGCCACGTCGTTAGCGAGCGTCTCGAAGCCGGGCGACAGAATGGCGACGGCTTCCTGAATAGGGCCGAGGCCGGCGATGACGCCAGAGGCGATCTGCTCAATCACCGGTCCCAGCTTCGTCGCCATACCGGCGACGCCAGAAATCAGACTGTCAATCAGCGGCTTGGCTTCGTCGAGCGCCTTACCCAGGCTATCGGCGATTGCCTTACCCGCCGGGGCCAGGGCCATCTGCGCCTGACGGCCGATGAGCGCCAGCTTCTCCGGGAAGTCCATCGTCGCCTCAGTCGCCTTCTTGAGCGAGCCTTCCGTGTCGCCTAGCGCCTTTTGCAGTCCGCCCAGGCCCACGGCGCCGCTACGAATGGCATCAGCCAGTTGCGGCCCTGCCTTAGCGCCAAACGTCTCCACGGCGATCTGCGCCGCCTTCGTCGGGTTCTCGACGGCCTTGATCTGCGCAATAGCCTTCTCTAGTCCGCTCGCCATGTCTACGCCGTCTTTGGCGAACTTGCCCGCCGCGACGGAGAGGCCGCTCATCATCTTTTCGGTGTTGATGCCTGCCGCGTTTGTCTGGGCGAACAGGCCGAGGCTCTGATCAAGCGATAGGCCCATTTCACGCAAGCTGCCGCCGAACTGAGTCACCACCTGCGCCTGTTGCGACGTTGAAACACCGAACTTCTGTTGCGCCGCGTACATCTCGTCGAGGAGCGCCGATCCCTGCGACGCCGGCACCTGCCAGCCTTCCAGCATCCGCCCGAACTCGCCCGCGCCGACCGCGCCTTCCTTGTCGGCCTGGGCGACGCGCGACAGTTGTGCCGTCAGGTTCTCAAGATCGCTTCCTGTCGCCTTTGTGACCTGCTCTACCTCGCCCATGCGCGCAGCGATCTCGCCCATCGACGAACCCAGGCCGGCGCTAGACGTATAAACGTTCTGGACGCTGGTTACCATGCCATCGAGGGCCGCGCCAGTCGCCCCGACCTTCAGGGTCAGGGTATCGGCGGCATCGTCTAATTGTTTCCATGCCCCGAGCGCCGCGGCGCCTGCCGCAGCGCCTAACGCCACAGCCAGGGCCGCGACAGCGGCGGCCGCGGCGACGGCGACGGTCGCAATCCCGCCGATGGCGCTCGTCAGGCCGGCCATGGCGCCGCTTTTTGCGCCAGTGTCCTGGACAGCCTTATCGAGCTGATTGAGACTATTGAGGGCGTCGCTAATGTCGCCGCCAACCGAGACCATCAGGCGCGCGATTTGCACATGGCCTCCGCATGCGCGGCATTTGTTGACGCCGCTGCACCGTTGCCTACAATCGAGAGTAGAACACGCTTACACAACATGACAGCCAGGAGGGTGCTATGCGTTGGATACTGTTGCTTGTGATCGTCATGGCCGCCGCTGGGTGCGCCGCGCCCGCCGCGAAGCCAACGCCCGCCGACGTGATCGCCGCGTTCAAGGCCGCTGGTCTGACCGCCGACAACCCGCGGGAGATGGCGCCGACGGATTACGGTATCGCCCCGGCGCTGTGCAAGGGAACGCGCTTCGACATGGCGCCGCTCGACATGGGCGGCGTGAAGCTCCCGCGTTACGGGATGGCCTTCGTCTGTGACAACGCCGCCGACCAGACACGCCTCAAGGATGTCTACGACGGCTTCGGCAAGATCGCAGGGATGCTCGCAATGTACACCTACACCAAAGGGCCGGTGCTGATCGTCATCGACGGCCAGGCGGGTAAGGATGTTGCCGACAGGTACGGCGCTGCTTTGCCCTAGTCCCATGCACGCCTCTCGGGAAGCGGGGCGGCGCGGCTCGCACCTACCGCCCCGGTGTCTACTGCGCGTTCTTCACCCGCTGCGCGTGGATCGGGAACCACTCCATCCACTGGACGAACTCGCGTTGCGACATGCGCCGCCGCATCTCGCCCACGGTCATGCCCAGCTCGTGCGCCAGGAAGAACTCGTTGTACAGCTCCACATCCTCAACGAAAGGCGTCCGCGGCCTTCGCGCGCTCTTCTGGCGTCGTCGCGCTCAGCTCGTTGATGGCGTTGACGACGACCTGGATCGCGCCCATGTTCTTGCGCTTCAGCTGGTTCAGCGCGAGAATGTCGAACTTCGGCTCCTCAACGCCCGCGCCGATGAGCAGAAGCTCCAGTTTTTCCAGGTCGACGTCGCCGCGCTTGTCGAGCGACTTGCGGCGTATGGCGTGGAATTCCTCGCGGCTCACGCCCCGCACACGCACCTTGCCCTTCCACTGCGGCACGTAGACCTCGCGCGTCTCGATGTCCGCGGCGGTAAGGATGTCGTTGAGGCTCAGCACCGGCGCGTTGGCTTCGTCGTCAACGCCCTCGGTGTCGTCGAGCAGAATGATGTCAGGCTCTGCACTCATAGGTGTCTGTGTCCTTTTTCTTGCCATCTTGGTGTGGCTTACGTGTATTCGCCGACGGTGAGCGTCCCGGTCTTCTGCAGCTCGAGCGTGAACTCGTTGAGCTTGGAGGCCGCAACGGGCGGCTTGTAGCTCTTGATCATGAACTCGGCGGTGTATTTCACCTTGCCGCTGGTCGAGCCGTCCGGTCCCAGCTCGATTGAGCGGCTGGTGCGCCAGTTCGTCGGGCTGCCGACATAGCCGTCGATGGTCGCACTCCAGTAGCCCTTGACGCTGATCGTGCCGTCGTCCTGAATGGCGGCGTACTGCTTGCTCTGCGTGCCGAGCACCTCGACGGACTGGAGGCCCATGTCCCAGGACGGCGAAACCTCCGTCACTTGCGCGCTGATGTCCTGCGGCGTGCCGCCGGTGTCGTCGATCTTGAAGACGCCGTTGAACGGGCTGGCAGTGGTCGTCATGTCTTGTATCCTTTCTTCTACTGCCGGCAGAACGACAGCGCGTAGATGCTCGTCGCGCCGGCCTTGAGGGTGTTGACGTAGCGGATATACCGCTTGACCGTGCCGGTGACGGCGACCATCGTCGCGGCGCTCGCGGTGCTAATCTGCGGGACGGTGATGAGCGCCGCCCACGGATCGACGCCGCCGTTGTCGGCGCTATGCTCGATGGTGATGTCCTGCGTCGGGCTGGTTCCCGTGAGGCTAAAGACATGCACGTAGAGCCGCGCCCCGTTGGTCGTCGAGCCGGGCGCGCCGAGGTCGTCATGGCCGGTGCCGGTGGTCGTCGCGTTCTCCGTCACCTTTGGGCGGATGAGATAGCCCAGGTCGATGCCGCCGTCGGCCTTCACGTCGATACTGAAGCGAAGGACGTTGGACGCCTTGATCGTTGGCTTGATCGTGGCCCGTTGCCACTTGAGCGAGCGCGAGCGGTCGCCTACGGTGTCCGCGCCCTCCAGGGCGATGGTCAGGTAGCGGCTCGCGGTACTGCCGAGGACGGCGGCCAGGTATTCCTGCGGGCTGTCCACCGGCGCGCCCGCCGTGTTCCACCACAGGCCACTGAGGGACGCGCCGCCGTCGGCGATGGTGGCGGCGTACTGCTTGGCCGCCACGCCGAGCGTGCTCACATCCTCCAGGCCCATCTCTAGGCTCGCGTCCGCCGTGTCGAGCCAGCTTGTGATGTCGTATTGATCCGCGTAAACGGCTGAGTTCCAGCCGGCTGAAGAGACTGTCGTCATATACTTCTCCTAGCAGGGGCCGAGCGGCCCCGCACCCCTAAGAGGCCAGCGTGATCTGCACATACGCCGGCGCGAACCACCACAGCAGGCCGCCGGTGTCCTCGCTGTAGGTTCCGAGGTTCCGCAGCGGCCGCACTTCCACCGAGTAGCCTGCGACGGTTAGCCCCGTGATGGCCGCGAGAGCCGCGTCGCGGATCTCCTGCGCCCCGCGCTTCCCGCCCTTCGTCGGCGCGTCCACCGCGACACCCGTGAGCTGGTACAGCGCCCGCGTGATGGCTCTGCGGTTGGATAGCACCGCCTCGAAAGGCTCGGAGATCTCCTGGATGCGCAAGAGCGGCGGCAGGATGCCCTGCTTCTCGACGGGGTTGTGGACGCCGTTCGTCGCCAGGGCCTTGAACGGGCTGTTGGCGTTCAGCGCGGCCACGAGCGCCACGTCAATCGCGATCACGATGCCTGCTCCTCGATCTGCGCCTTGAGCGCGGCGACGATCTCGCCGGCCTCCGCCGCCGCCTCGCTCTGCCCCTCGGCCAGGAATGGCCGCGCCGCCATCTTGCTTGTGCCAAAATGCACATACCCGGCGTAGGGCGTATCGAACACCACGTCGACGTTCAGCGCGCCCCGGTCCTCGATGTGGCCGCTGTCACGCAGCGCGCCGGTGTCCACCGGGACGTGTGGCAGCGTCTTTTCCAGGACCAGCGCTGCCCACTGGCGGATGGCCGCCGCGACGTCGCCTTCCAGGGCCTGGGCGAGCGTCGCCGTCTTGTTGCGGTCCACCGTCGCCTTCACGTCGAACTGGCTCATACTTGCAGCCTTTCCGCCAGCACGCGCAGCTGCACGCGCAGCGTTGCGTCGCTCGACGGCACACTCTTGACCTGGTACACGTTCGCGCCAATAGTGATGCGCGCCTTCGGCGTGACAACCACCGTCGGCGCGAGGTCGATGTACACCTGGCCCGCCGCGACGATGTGGCCGTCCACGCGCACCTGCTCCGCGACTGGCACAGCACGCACCCAGCAGGGCTGGTTGGTGTACGTCGCCGTCCAGCCGTCCAGCCACTCGCCGTTGGTGTCCTGCGTGCGCGCCGGCTCTTCGATGGTGCAGCGGCTCGCGTAGAAGCTCGCTGCCCGCGCTCGCATGAACGCCGTGGCTGGCATCTCAGCGCCCCCGCCGCGCGCTACCCACGACGAACTGCGGCGTGCGTGTCGTCGCCGACACCTCGCGCAAGGCGTCGAGCGCCTTCTCGCGCAGCGTCTGCGCCAGGCGCTCCATGTCGCGGCTCTGGCGCGTGTAGCTGTAGCCGTCCTGCCCCTCCGCTGTGAGGAGCGGCAGGGCCGGCGCGATGTTGGCCGCGGTGAGCCAGACGGCCGCGCTACGGCAGCGCTGGAAGTTGTCGCCTGTCTGCGCTTCCGCGTTCGGCACGCGCGTTTTGACCTCGCGATCCGCCGCGCCGACGTTGATGTCCATAGCAATGACGGAGTCGGGCAGCGTCGCCGCGTCCAGACTCACGTCAATGGCCGCGCGTACCGCCGGGTAGTCGGCGCTGTTCAAAAGAGCCACGGCTAGGCCTTCGTCGCCGCCGTGATGTCGCCTGCAACCGGCAGCGACCATACCACGGTCATGCGTGTGCGGCCGGCGTTTCCCGCCGCCCCGACGGTCGTCACGACACCGCTGATGACCCGCTGTGTCGCGGAGTAGCGCGGGCTGACCTGCGAGTTGGCGATGTACGCGCCCGCCTTCCCGCCAGCCAGGGCGAAGCTCAGGCTCTCGCCCGCGAGCAGGTCGGTGGCCTTGAGATCGACGGCGGTGTAGTAACCGTCGTCGTCGCCCGCGTCGCCGACCTTGAGCGTCGCGCTCGTCGTCGCCGTCCATAGCGCGACGCCGTTGACGATGATGTCCAGAATCGTCGCGCCCGCCGGGACGGTCACGGCGCCGGTGTAGGTGCCTGCGCCTGTCGTCTCTGTGAACGTCACCTCGGCGCTACGGATCGGCGTGCCGCCGAGGGACGCCAGGCGGTTCATCTCTGCCGCCGTCGCGGTGATCGCCGTGCCGCCGAGCTTCAGGCTAGACGCCTCCACTGCCGCGGCCAGGGTGTCCACATTGGTTGTACCCATGTCACCCCTCCTATGCGTTGACGTTCAGGGTTGCCACGGCGTTGGGATCGAACACGCAGAAGCCCATCACCTCGGTCAGGTAGATGGCCTGCGTCTGGCGTTGCACGAACCGCTCGACCTCTTCGATGTTGGCGCCGATCTCGGTCACCTGCTCCAGGGCGAAGCGGTTGTCGAGACCAACGACCTTGAGCGCCGGCGCGTCCGCTGTCCAGCCGAGGCGCACGTTGTCACCCAGGCCGGGGTTGATCGGCGAGAAGCCGCCGAAGCCGCTCACGGCGTTGACCTGCACCAGCGGGATGTTGGCCGAGCCGGTGTTGAGGATCATGAGCTGAAGCGCCACGGCCTCCTGAACCAGGATATGCGTCAGGATGTACGGGTTGGCGAACTTCATCTTGTACGCCAGCCAGCCCTTGAGCGTCATCGTCCCAGCGGACGCGGCGCTGTCGAGCGTGGTGAGGTTGTAGTTGGTGGCCGCGCCGGACGCGCCGTCGCCGCTGACAAGAATGTCAATCGCCGCCGTCACCTTGTCCACCTCGGCCTGCACCGCCAGCCGCGCCATGTGCAGCGCGATCATGTCCAGGCGCTGGCGCCGCAGAATCTCGTAGGACGCTTCCAGGCCGCGCCCGTACTTGTGCAGCTTGATGGTATGGTCGCTGCCCGTCAGCTTCGCCACAGGCACGTCCGTGCCTTCCGCGATGCGCTTCATGCGCTGGTCGTCTGTCGACTCAGTGAGGTAGAACGCCTGGTATGCGCCGGAAGTGATCGGCGTGGTGATCGCGACCAGCTCGGCCAGCGGAATCGCCGGCGCGATGCGCTTGGCCCGCAGGGTGTCGGCGTAGGTGTAGGGGAACATCGAGCCGCCAGCCGGCGTGTCGTCCGCGCCGTAGATGGCGCGCGTGTTCACGTCCTTGCCCGTCGCGGCTCGCCGCCACGCGCGGCTCAGGAACTCAGGCGCGAGGGCCAGGGTGTTGGCGTCGCGCTCGAACTCGGCGAACGTACTGGCGTAGACGCCCAGCTCGGGCATCGACGTGGTGCGGATGTCCGCCACCTTGAGCAGCCGCCCGAAGGCGTCCAGGTTGTCCTTGTACTCGGTCGACGGGTCTTCCCGCTCCAGCCACGCGCTCAAGCTCATGCCCGCGCGGTAGGCGTTGCGGTACACGTCCGGCCCCATGCGCTTCAGCAGCTCCTGGGGTCGGAGGGTCATCGTCTGTACTGTGTCCATGTTGCCTCCTTACTCCAGGTTCACGACGACGGCGGTTGTGGTGCCGGCGTCTACGATGTAGCCGCGCGCCACGCCCAGCTCGGCGGCCGTGCCTGTGGCGACCTCGCGAATGTAGCCCTTAGCGCTCGACAGCAGACAGCCGACGATCTTCTTGCCGAGCGTCAGGCTGGCCCCAGTGCCGGCGGGTAGCGTCATATAGCCCTCATACTGGACGCGGCACACCTTGTCGCTTTCCACGCTGATGAGCTTGCCGATGATAGCCTCGCCATCGGCGGCAAGCGCGACCGTGTTGGCCGCGCTCAGCGTGACAGCCCGGCCCACGACGGCAGAGCCGTTGGTCGCCGTCGCGCTGTATGTGATTGTCGAGTCATCGATCTTGAAGGTAGCGTATTCGGCGTCCAATCCGTCATACGCGACCGCGAATCGAGGATCAGCCATGTGTGTCTCCTCTGCGATTATGCCGCGAATGCGGCGTCGGGTACGTCGTTCTTGCGCGTCGGCGCCGGGGCTTTCTCGCTCCGGTCTACCGACGTGCGCCCGGTCGGGATGGCCTTGTCCGCCACCTCCTTGTGCATCTCACGCACGCGCTTGATCGCCTCCAGGCTCTGCCCTTCCAGCATCGCGCGGTACGTCTCCACCGGGAAGGCGTTGCCGTAGGCGCGGATGCCTTCCGTGATGGCCTGCTCCACCAGGTCGGCGCGGTAGGCGCGCCCATCGTCGGCGAGCGGCCTGAGCCGCGCGATCTCCGCGCGCGCGTCGTCGAGCTGGCGCGTCAGCTCGGTGGCCCGTTCCCACGGGTCGCTGCTCACCGTCTCGGTCGGCGGCGCCTGTGGCGTCACGGCGCGCTCGGTCTCAGCGGCGGCAGGTGTGGTCTCCTCCGACTCCGATGCCGCCGGGGTCACGGGTGCAGGTGTCGTCACCTGCGTTTCTCTCTTCGTCATATCGTTCTCCTGTATCTCGACACCGGGCACAAGCACCCGGCGGCTCGGCAAGTGAATGCGGTAGCGCGCTTCGATGAGCTGCACCGCCTCGGGCCGCATGCGTCCGGCCGCGGCCTCCTGGTTGGCCTTGAGGATGGCCGCGCCCGGCGTCGCGCCGTCGAACACGGCGCTGACTTCGCTCAGCCGCGCATCCTCCACCCAGGCGAACGCGAGCTTCGTGACGGCCGGCCCCAGGCTGTCGCCGTCGTCGCTGCGCACCTCGTACTCAACACCAGGAATGTGCGGGCAGTCCCAGTCGCGCAGCATGTCGCGCCCGCAGACGGAGCAGATAAACGAGCCGCCATAGAAGCCCACGCTCACGTCCTTGACGATGCCGCTACGGATGCCATCGATGAGGTGATCGGTCGACACGCCGTTGAGCTGGAGACCTGGCAGCGTGTAGAAGGCCGCCTGGACGCGCGGCGGGTCGCCCGTGTCATTGGCGTTCAGGTACTCGCCCTGGATGCTGCGGCCAAAGCCCAGGGCGTTGAGGCGGTGGCTGTCCTGGAAGCTCACGCCCGCCTCAGCATCCGCGGCGAAGTTCTTGAGCGTCGTGCGCGGCGACATGCGCGTGTAGTACGCGTCCATGACGCTGCTACTGATTTGAGCGCGAAACACGAACGGCGTGCGCCCGTCGAAGATCGACGGGTCCATGGCGCTGGCCCGGATACGCTCCATCGTCGCCGGGTCGGGCGTGTTCGTCGCCAGCAGCCGCGCGGGATGCGCAAACACGTCCGCGTGGTCGTCATATCGGTGCAAAGCTGTCATGTCGTTACTCCTGCAGATACAAAAGAGCGCCACCGCCAGGGCTTCTGCCCCGGTCCAGTGGCGCTCATAGGCGTCTAGGTATTGGGTTGGTGCTACATGCTAACTACTCAATGCCAGTACGATACGAACTACGGCTTACCCTCGCAGCTTATGCTCGTCTACAAAGTTGCTCACCGCCATCTCGACATGCCACATGCCATCGTAGTTATGCAGTGCGATCACGTCAATGTCCCACCTATCCAGCCTGTGTGCCTCGATGTAGTCCGCCATGTCGCGTAGAGCAATCGCCAGGTCGTTCGGCTCGTGGCCGCCGCCCCAGATGAGCACGACCTGCGTCCGTTCGCTGCGGACCGGATCCTTCCTGGCCGCTTCGGTCATCGTCATGGCTCTGTCGTCTCGCTCCCGATCTCTTGCGCGAGCCGTATCGTCTCGTCGACGCGAAACGATGCCAGCGTCTCGACGTCCTCAACGGTGATCGTCACCTGGTACTGCCACAACGCCGGCGCTATCTGCCTCGCCAGGATATGCGCCACCTCCACCGGGTACAGGCGATGCAGCGCCATGCTCAGAGCGTATTCTTTCAGCGACACCTGGCTCAGCAGCGTGACGACGATGTACGGCGTGAACGCCTTTCGGTTCGCGGCCGGCGCAACAACCTGGGCCAGCGGCAGTGATTGCCGCCTGACGAACGGGCGTGCTATAGGCGTGCCTGGGACCGATTCGGTGCTCATCGCGTACCTCTACTCGTATGACGCTTGCTCCTGCAACAATTATACTACATCCGCCGCTGTTTGTGGCGTCGCCTGCTGCGCTTTCGCCGACATGTCAGCCAGGTCAAACATGCATTCAGGCCCGTCGGGCCGCTTGATCTTGAGGATACCGCGCCGACGGTCATAGCGAGCCAGCAACCGCCCGTACTTGCCCGGCTCCTTGAGGTCCTCGAATTCAGGCGTCACGGGCATCACCTTGCGCTCCCTGGCTCAGGGTTGCCCATCATGTCCATCGGCATGTTATCGCCCATCCCGCCGCCGGTGTCGCCTGTCGGTGTCGCCTGTGGCGCAGGCGCGCTGCGTGGCGTCTTTTGCGCCGCGTCGTGGCCCACGGCCATGTTCGCCGCTTCGTCCTGGTCGATGTAGCCCTGCTCATACGCGGTCTTGGCGTTAGCGAGCTTGAGCGTCAGCGTCTGCTGGTCGCGTAGCTCCTCCGCCGCCCGTAGCTCGCTGAAATGCACCTTGACGTCCGCCTGCACGCCCGCCGCTTGCATCGCCAGCGACAGGAGCGACTGAAGCAGCGACTCGCAGAGGTGTTGCAGGCTCTTGATGCCCGCCGCGTGGATTTCCCACTGGCGGTTGGCGTTGGCCTCGCTCACGCCGTCGGTGATGCCCATGACGAGCGGCATCGTCTTGAGCGACCGCACGGCCATGCGTTCCAGCGCCTCGATAAGTCCCTGCACGCTCTGTAGCGCGCGGCCCTCGATAGCGCCCACGCCGCCATTCACGGTCACCGTGGATGTGTGAATGTAGGCGTCGTCAGGCTCAAGGTTGCTATACACATCCTGTACTTGCTTGATGACGTCGGCGACGAACGTGTCGAACTCGTCAGGGTTGGCCGCGACGCCGGGGAACGCCGCGGCGAGCTTTTCGAGGTCCACCGACAGGTCGAGCCGCGGGTAGCCCTGCTGTGCCACGACGCGCCGCAGGTCATGCAAGAGGCCAATCAGGAAGAGCGACGAAAACAAGGCGGGCGTCGCGATGGCGCGGCCCTGCGGCTTCCCTGGCGCGGGGTCGACGGGCACATACCTGAACGTCGGAATGTCGAGCGGTGTCCACTTCGCGGCGATGAACTGGCCCGGCGTGTAGACGATGCCGCGTACCGGGTCGGTCGACACCTGGAAGCGGATCGACGCCGGGTCCGGTACCGCGAGGTCAACGGGGACGCGGCCCGATGCGTCGAACACGATCTCACCCGCGAACCCACCCCGTAAGAAGGCGCTAAAGAACAGCCGATTGATCTGCACGTCCGCCGCGCCATAGTTGGCGCGCAGCGTCTCCTGGAATGCGTCCAGCACCGCCTGGCCCTTTGGACTTGGCTCCTGCGTCCCGGGCACAACCGCCGTCCACTCGTAGCCGGCGTTACACATGCGAATGAAGTCCCACAGCGCCCGCGACACCTCAGGGCTCGTGTCGGCGAGCAGCTCCAGGAGATCCGCGGGGCTGACGCGGGAAAGCGTATTGCTGTCCAGGTCCAGGAGGCGCCACGTCTCGTTGGCTTCGGTGACGCCGAGGAAGAGCTTTGGCAGGCCGAGAATCTGGTACGCCGTATCGACGGACGTGCGGCCGCCGGCCTGGGTACGCGCGCTACGTGACGCGGGCGCGGATGACGGCGCGCGCGTCGCGTCCGGCGCTGCTGGTTGTGGCCGCCCTAGCAGCCAGTCAAGGAAGCTCATCAGGCTCGGCTCCATCCCTTCGCACTGCCCTGGGCGACGATGCCAAGATGCCGCGCGTCTGCCTGCTGTGTCGCAAGCACCGCCAAAGCGTAGCTATCAGCGCGGTCGTCGTGCTCGTTATTCGGTGCCCGCAGAGTTGCGCCCTCGATGGCCGCGAGCTGGGTGTAGGTAGCACTGCTGTGCAAAGTCGTCTCAGAGAGACGGAACGCGTCCGTGACCGCGTCATACATAATCGTCTTGCCCTTCGTCGTCGAGTGCCACCCTTCGTTACCGTCCAGCCCATTGAGTCGCCGCAGCCGCGAGTTATCCTTGAGCCAGAGCAGCACCGCATGGCCGTGGTTGTTGCGTTCGACGAGCGCGGCGGCATTGTTGTAGTAGCGTCCAACCGCGTCAATATGGCCGGCGAAGGTGGACGGCTGAAACTTTCCCGCCAGGCTCGCTACCTCTTCGCCTGTCACATGGTCGAGCACCGTCAACGCGCTGTCGTCGCTCGTTGGATTGCCCTCTGCCGGGTCCGCGCCTATCGCATAACGACGGCTCATGATAGGTGCCGCGTAGATTGCCAGGCCCGGAATAGACGGCGCGGTCGGCAGGCTGTCGAGCGAAAGCGGCTCGCGCTTCTGATAACACTGCATCAGCCAGATCGACGGGATGCGCTTATCAAGCGAGCGCGGCGCCAACGCCTCTTCTGGTGTGCCCGGATACTCTTGCCAGAGGTCGTCAATCGCCCCCGTGCGCGTCATGATGTCGGCCCGAACGCGGCCATACCAATCGTGATCGCGGTCGGGCCGCGCAGACCAGGGCAAGAAGACCGCGCGCCAGTCAGTTTGGCCCGCGCCCCCGTAGATGCGCTTGAACGCGCTCTGCGGCTGACTCTTGTCCACGCTAGACACCATCACCATCTGTCCCCCAGCGTCAATCGTCGGTTTGACCGCATTGAGTAGCCCGTCGAGGTCAGGCACAAAATCTGCCTCGTCCACAATCGCCAGTGTTCCGGTGTACGACCGACCGCCCGTTGTCGGGAACGCCTGCGCCCGACTGCCGTTGGATAGGCGCCAGTTGTGCTTGTCGCTCGCCACCACCGCGCGGCATTGCATCCACGACGGCAGGCGCTCGTAAATGCCCTTGAGCCGCACGTCCAGCAGCTCTATCGCCTCTTCGTCGCGCTTCGAGAAAATCAGAACTGTCGCCGCCGGGCGAAATAGCATCAGCCACAGCGCGTAGCACAGCACAAGCCACGACAGCCCGAGCTGCCGCGCTTTCAGGATGATTGTTAGCTTGTGTGCTTTGAACGTCTCCAGTGTTACCCGCTGCGCATCCCAAAGCGCGAACGGCATCCATGCGCGCTCCGTCGCGTTGTAGATGTGGCAGTAAGTTACTACAAAGTAGCCTAGATCGTCGTCGCACTTGACCAGCTCATCCAGAATGTTGTTCGCGCTCGGCAGCGCGTTGCTTCGCGGAGTTGTAATCATCAATCGAGAACCCTAGCGATCCGCTTATCTCTTGCTTATCCACAAACAGCCCGTGATGCCGGCCAAGCTGCACCAGCGCCGCCTGTGCGTCGTATAGCTCGATACGAACAGCGCCCTTGTCGCTGACGGCGTAGCCCTTGATCAGGTGCAGTTTGCCGTTGCGCTCTGCCTTACCCAGGTCCAGGTCGCCATTCGTGAGAAAGTCGGAGAACGACGCGCGGGCCTGGTCGCCAAGCCTGAGCAACACCTCGTCGGCGCCCATAGCCTTCTCTGCAATCCGCGCCTCGATGGCAGCGCGGATACCAACATTTCCTAACAAGCGTGGCCCAATGACATCCGCGGCCCCTCGGTATCCGGCGCGACGAGCCGCCTCTGACGCATTCCAGCACGTCAGGTATTCCTCGACGAACACCCGCTGCTTATTGCTCAGTGCCATGTCCTCACCGCTCCCACGTCTCTTTCGGCGTACTCACCATGCTCAGCCACGCCACGCTCGTATCCGCATCCTTCAGCGCCTTCTCCAGCTCCGCGAACTCGCTGTGCATCT
>ERZ724522.905-NODE-905-length-17438-cov-4.357246_pt1 | contig 17438 bp, 30 predicted proteins | sample MGYA00376055_ERZ724522 | MGnify/ENA primary metagenome ERZ724522 (study PRJEB28724, sample SAMN07190884) | wastewater metagenome | isolation source: effluent of sewage treatment plant in Hong Hong | place: Hong Kong | collected 2016-03-17 ... | reverse complement strand
GATTATAAATAAATATATGGCAATATGTAAGAATCAACGACCGGACCGGAGTGTATGTCAAAGTACACTGTATAGATGTACTAATTGTGGTTGGGTTGGATGTAACAGTAAAAATAAGTGTCAAAATACTGTCCAACGACCAGATGGTAGGTGTGTTAAATGTGGTAAACTTGGACAGCCGGGTGGGTTGTTTAAACCTTTGTAGAAATTGACTATTATACTATGCAATGTTGTGAAAAAATAGAAAGATGACTAATATATTATGCAACGTCGAAAGAAGCTTGATCCTATCGAATTCAAGTTAGATAAAGTTAACTTGATTAAAGAAATTTCTCGTGAAAGAATTGGGTCCGTTCCTGCGTCTAAAGTCATTAAAGATAAGACTTTGCGTAAAAAACTAAAGTATAGAGTGGATTTTACTGATTATGAAGATATACAAGATTAGACACGTTAGAACTGGACTATATTATACTCCTAACAGAAATATCAAGTTATTTGGATGTTATTTTAAAACCAATCTGAATAAAGATGGTAAGTGTTATTTGGATAGAAAACCTGCTTTACCTACTGAGATTTATAATCATAAACTCATAACTGCAAATAATTGCGAACGATATATGTCTTGTGAATTGCGACACTATGAACAAACGAAAGAATCTGATTGGGTTATTGAAATGAGAGTTTTGGAAGAAATTGAAAATGTCTGATAAAAGTATCGATGATTTAAAAATTGTTGCATCTGTTGATGTTTATACTGGTTATCCACCAAATATGGTGATAACATATAACGATATTCTAAATTTTATACATACTACAAAAAGTCAAATTATTATTTCGGAAACGTATTTTAATTATAATTTACCAAATTTTGATGATTGGTGTAATATGTTTGTAGAGCCAGTTGAATTAAAATCTAATTTTCGATTTTGGTTTTATGATATGGAAAGTGCTAATGCATTTCAACAAATGTTCGGTGGAATATTAGAAATTCCTCCAGTATTACCAACTTTTTAAGGAAAAATATAATGTCAGATTTAAATAAAATTGAAGTTGTTCCTGTTGTAATGGAAAAGCATCCTGATGCTGATTCATTATCATTAGTAACTGTGTTTGATGGATATACAGTAGTTGTAAGATCTGTTGATTGGGAAGGAATTTCAAAAGCAGCATATATTCCACCTGATAATGTTGTAGATATTACTAGACCAGAATTTTCTTTTTTGGAATCAGGAAGAATTAAAGCAAAACGTTTACGTGGTGTAATGTCGCAAGGTTTATTGGTACCAGTTCCAGATAACTTTCAAATTGGCGATGATGTAACAGAGTATCTTGGTGTAACTAGATATATTCCAGAAGCGGATAGAGAAGTTAGTTTTGGTGGTGATGGAGAAGTTGCTCCACCAAGTCCTGGAATTACATATGATATTGAATCTTGGTTCAAATATAAAAATGTATTCAAAGAAGGTGAAGACGTTGTTATTACCGAAAAGATACATGGAACAAATTCCAGATATACATTTCAGAATGATAGAATGTATTGTGCATCAAGATCTATGTATCGCAAAGATGTAGGTAATGTTTATTGGCGAGTATTGCATGATAATCCATGGATTGAAGAATTTTGTAGACATTTTCCAAATAGACATTTATATGGTGAAATTTTTGGATGGGTTCACAGCTTAAAGTATGATGCGAAACAAGGCCAGTTATATTTTCGTGCATTTGATGTCTATGATTGTGGTAGTTTCTGTGATTATGATGAATTTCGACAAATACTAAATAATTTTACCAATGATAAGAGTATTGTTCCTGTATTATATAGAGGTCCATATTCTCATTCAGTTGTGGAAAGTTTAATTTCTGGTAAATCTACCATAGCTTCGCATATTAGAGAAGGTATTGTTATTAAACCAACAACAGAACAATTTGATAGACGAATTGGGAGAGTAATTCTAAAGGCAGTTTCACCAGAATATTTAGCAAAAAAGTAAAAGTAAAACTTGCATTTATTTAATAAAGCTGATATACTAAAGATATGAATGAAATGATTGGTCTGCCAAAAGAAACTGTAATTTCTTTTTGTCAATTAAATATGATTGATTATCGAATCAGTAGAGAAGATGATCAATATTATATATTGACAAGAGATTACAAACCAAATCGTGTAAATTTATCTTTTGAAAATAATATTTTAGTTGATTATAGATTTAATTAGGAAAAGGAATATGGGTAATACAACAGAAAGTGTTTTTGGAAGTAATTCTTCTGAAATTGATCAAGAAGTGGTTCCGGTTTTAGATACAAAACGCGGCCGCGGCCGCCCTCCAAAGAAAACAACAAATGAATTAGATGTTAAAGATCCGGTTGTAACCGGAACACTAAATGATGTTTTATCTGGTGCAGGTGTAATTTCTTCAAATTCTTTAAATGTAGATGCTGGTAGTTATGCAGCAACGAAAGATTTTTCAATAACAGCACCAGTTAGTATTGAATATAAACTTGTGCATGATAGTAAGCCGTCTGATTTGGAAAATAAAGTTAATGCATTATTGCGTTTGGGTTGGGTAATTACAGGTTCATTAGTGGTTACACCGATGGGTCTATTCGTTCAATCGTTGACAAAGCTTAACAAATAAAATGATTCTACCAAAAAATACAAATACGAAACCTCACGTTATCATATTTTATAAAAATTTTGCTGGTCCAAATGTATCTCATATTGGATTAGGTGTAGCAGGATTAAACAACGCAAAAGTACTTCAACGCCAGGGTATTGGAGCATCAGTCTTTTCAATTCGGGATGCTGATGAATTGGAGAGATATATTGTTGGTGAACCACAAACAACTCATGTTGTTATTTCAGCACCATGGATTCCAATTGTTAATCTCAATAGATTAGTTCTAAGATTCCCGCATATTCAATGGACAGTTAATTGCCATTCTAATGTTGGATTCTTACAAGCAGATAGAAATGGTGTAAAGTTACTTCGCCAATATATGGAATATGAACAAGGTTCTTTGAATTTCAAAGTTTCTGGTAATTCCAGAAAATTTGTAAGATTCCTAAGAGAAGCTTATGGTTCAGATTCTATTTATTTACCAAATATGTATTATTTGGATAAGAATAGATCTGATAGACAGAATTATAAAGGTGGTACTTTGAGGTTGGGTTGCTTTGGAGCAACACGCCCACAGAAAAATCTAATGTCTGCTGCTGGTGCTGCATTAGAACTTCGCGAATGGTTTAATACTGATGTTGAATTGTGGTTATCCGCCGGAAGAACAGAAGGTGGTGGTAATACAATTCTAAATGCAGTAAGAGAATTACTTGATGGTGTTCCTGGTATTAAATTAGTATTTTCTAATTGGAATACTTGGCCAAAATTTAGGAAAATTGTTGGTACAATGCATTGCTTAATTCAGCCATCATATACAGAATCATTTAATATGGTTACTGCTGATGGTATTTCAGAGGGTGTTCCATCAGTTGTTGGAGATTCTATCGATTGGGTTCCAGATTACTGGCAAGCAAAAATGGATGATGTTAATGATATCGCAAGAGTAGCAAGACAGTTAATTACTGATCCAAAAGCAGCTTATGATGGATTAACACATTTAGAACAACATAATCGAGATAGTTTTGAAGTTTGGGAAGAATTTTTGGGTATTGAAAATACTAGATATTCTTCTGTTGTTAATGAACCAAAATATTTACTATAATTGAAAGGAAATATACAATAAAATGAATAATCAACAGGAACAGGTACCAGTTGTACCTGTAGAAATTAAAGCTTTTTCTTTAGAAGAAGCAACTGAAATTTTAAAGACTAATGATCCAACTAGTTTACCACAATGGCAACTTCATGGTTCCGTATTAGTTGTAAATAATGAAATTAAGCAAGTAATGATTAAGGTAGATCGATATAAGGAACCGACTATTGTTGTTCCTAAGCCATATATTGTTAGATAAATAATGTAATGCAAAAACTAGCACTACTTTATATTTTATTTTTAGGTTGTATTTTTGGACAAAAACCAATAACAAGAATAAACGCTGGTGGTCCAACTGTTTCATTTGAAAATGTAACTTGGATATCAGATAAGTTTTTTTCTTCCGGTGGTGTGTATACCACTACAATTTCAGATGGAATTAACCCAATTTACAAAGATGTAAGACATGGTCAATTTTCATATGATATTCCTATTCCTAATGGTAAATATAAAGTAGTGCTTCATTTTGCTGAAGTATTTGCAAATTACACTAATAGAACATTTAATGTAACTTTAAATGATTCACCAATTTTAACAAATTTTAATGTATATGTAGAAGCCGGTAATCAAGTTAATGTTCCTATTGTAAAATCTTTTGATGTTACTGTTGATAACTTATCAGGTATTAATTTAAAATTTATTCCTGTTACAAAATCAGCTATATTAGATGCTATTGAAATATATTCACCACCAGAAGTAGAGCAAGTTGTTTGGTGTCCAGGACCAGTTTTATCTAGAGTTGATGATAAAACATTTATTGTTGGAGCAAATTGGACAAAAGAAAAACCATGTCATGTTAACTTTAATATACAGGGCAATTTAGATCCAATTTCAGTTCAAACATTTGATACACCATATTTGTTAAAATTAGATGATAATTTTGTAGAAAATGATCAAATATATGTATGGGTATCTTATCCAAATCCATTGATAAATGATGGCAATTCTAGTATTGTTATTACTACATCGAATCTTGGAATAGTATCTTGTAATGATAATTTACGCTGTTCGACTACTGGACAACCAACTCTACCAAGATTTTTCCCTTATAATACATCACCAATAGGTACTTTTGATGTATTTTCTGGAAAATTAGCAGTTAAGCCTAATAATATTATGGATGGTATGAGACAAATTACAATTGGTCCAAATGCCGTCGCAACAATTTCTATAACAGATGGTGTTATGTTAATTCAAATTGATCCAGCATTACAAACAAAAATGGCATTGGAAGAAAATGCTGCTATGCAAAGAGAATTGATTAATTTACAAGTTGATAGAGCAAGATTGAATATAGATCAAATGATTGCTGATGCAATTAAAAAGGTAAAAAAGACGAATGAGTAACCGACCAAAAATTAATACATTGGATGAAGCATTAAATTATATTGAATTACATGCGAGTGATAAGCGTAGAAGAGTATTAATGGAAGATGAAGTTGAATGGTTGGAAACCAAGATGAAAGAAATTTTATTTTTGGTTAAGAAAGCAAAAAAATTGGCTAAATTTCCAACTAAATAATAGTGTTGACAGCTATCATATATAGTGATATACTGTAGTTGTATGTATAAGTTTGGAGAGTTGGATGAGTGGTTTAAATCGGCAACCTGCTAAGTTGTTTATCTTTCGGGATACGGGGGTTCAAATCCCTCACTCTCCGCCAATATTAGAATTTGAGTCAAGTAGTTTTAGGAGAAAAAATTAACAAAGTGTTGAACCAGTCTCGAAAACTGTGTGATGCTGCTAATACCAGCATTGTGGGGCGGGACCACTTTTCTCCGCCAAATAAAAGTACTAATTGGAAATATTTTATTGACAAACAGACTGAATATATAGAACGATGGAAAAAAGGTTTAGAAACTGGAAATAAAGGTGAATTTTATATTTCTAACTATGTTAGAAGATATTTATTTAATAAATATAATTCCAAATGTGCAAAATGTGGATGGGGAGAAATAAATCAATTTCATGGTAAAATACCACTAACCGTATCACATAAAGATAACAATTATAAAAATTCTGTAGAGGATAATTTAGAATTACTTTGTCCAAACTGCCATTCTCTTACAGAATTTTATGGTGCGAGAAATAAAGGAAATGGTAGAAAGTATGAAAACAGACGGAGAACTGCATATTAATAGCTTCCCGCCAAATTATAAAAATACGAGGATATATTATGAACAACCAACAAACAATTACTTTAGATGAATTGAAAGTTTTGTGTGAACTTTATGATGCAGCCGAAGGAATGAATAAAGAAAACAGATTTGAAGGAGAATGTGTTTACTTATTCATTAAGAAGTTGTTGGAAAAAGAAGAGGAACCTGCTCCACGTAAGTTTGTCGGACCCCATAGAGATTTAGATTTAAAAGATCTTTGGTAGCTAAATATTACTATGACTAAAAACGTAACTGTAATTTTCAAAAATAACAATGTAATGAAATCGGAATTATATCCAAATGTTGTAAAAGTCGATTTCCATAAAGATAATTTGGTAAGTTTCTTATATGTTAATGGAGAAATTGAATATTTTAATATGAACAATATTTTCTCCGTAAAATTTATTGCTGATTAAATTTCGGAGGAAAAACTTGACGGGGATCAGGGCCCGCCTGGAAAGCGGAGCGGCGTCTCATACGGCGCTGTGGATCAAGACCACTTTCCTCCGCTATGATACAAACTGTACTATTAGCTCTATTATTGATGTTTCAGACATCATTTTATAATCCAAGAACGTTATTAAAGTATTATCAACAAGAACCAACTAAATTTGTTGAAAATGAAATTGTTGGAGTAACTGGAGAAGTAGTACAGTCCAGAACAATTCTAAACGTTTCTTTCATTACCTTTAAGACGGATACGGATGAGGAATCGGTAGTTTGTCTTTTGAGTAAGAGCGATAAAAATAAATCCATTTTCCCTACTGTTAAGAAAGGCGAAAACTTAATGGTATCCGGAAAATTTGACGGAAGAAAAGATCATATTCGCTTGCATTCCTGTGAGATTCATGCTAAACTAAAAAAGTAGTAAGTGAGAATTATGGGGGCGTACCGAACGAGTCTTCTAAACTCGATAATCGTAATGGATGAAAATGCAGGTTCGAGTCCTGCCGCCCCTACTAAAATTAACCTATGTTTAAATTGTCAAAAAAGTACCAAAAATAAAAAATTTTGTAGTAGAAAATGTTCTGCTTCATTTACAAATAAAATTCCAAAGAGGAAAAGAACAAAGCTTTGTAAAACTTGTAAATTAACTTATATATTATCGGATAGAGATGAATGTAAAGAATGTTTTTCAAAATCTAAATTAAATATTACAACTAATACAACTATTAGTGAATTTATTAATAGACCATCGGTTAAAGATAAACATACATCTTGGAAATTTGCTCATATACGAAATTATGCAAAAAAGTTAAATAAACATAGAGTAAAAATATGCCAAAAATGTGGATATAGTCAACATGTAGAATTGGCTCATATAAAGCCGGTTTCATCTTTTCCACTAACATCTACAATTTTTGAATTAAATTGTCCTACTAACATATTGATATTATGTAGAAATTGCCATTGGGAATTTGATAATAATAAATTTACAATAAATGATATAATTCAGTATTGATGGAGATATTGTTTATGATGAGAGATTACTTTGGAAAAGAAATTAATATCGGCGATCATGTTGTAATTCCAAAACATGGAAGAACTTCAATTTATTTGGTAGATGGTATTGTTATAGAAAATACAGGTAAGTCATTAAAAGTTGAATGTAAAACAAAAAATGATAATAAATACGACCTCCGCATTTTTTCTTCAGAAAATTGCATAGTTATGCCGCCTAATATTATTGCATATTAATAAATACTTTATATGCCTGCTGCCACAAGATTAGGTGATATTAGTACGGGACATGGTGCTTTTCCACCTAGACCAAACGATCAAGGAAGTCCAAATGTTTTTGTCAATGGAATCGCATTACATAGACAAGGCGATCATTGGGTAACTCATTGTAATCCAATTCCATCCTGTCATGATGGATTTTTGTCGGCTGGTTCACCAGCAGTATATGCAAATTCAAAACAAGCTGGAAGAATTGGGGATCCAATATCTTGTGGTGATACTGTTGCAACAGGTAGTTCAAATGTTTTTATTGGAAATGGTGGTGGAGGAACTGGAATTGGTGGTCATACTTGGGGAACTAATACCAATACTTGGGGATCGGAAACTAGAACTTGGGGAAGCATATAAATGGCAGATATAACAGTAATTCAACAAACGGATGTAATTTCCAGTTCTAGAAATGTCATCAATACTAATTTCGATAATTTAAATACTCAAGTTAATAATTTAGAATTAAATGGAATCCCTGGACCAGAGGGTCCGCAAGGTCCTCGGGGTCCAACTGGTCCACAGGGACCTCAGGGACCGCAAGGTCCTCAGGGCCCGCAAGGTCCTCAGGGTTTGCAAGGACCAGAAGGACCACAAGGTCCAACTGGCTTAACCGGTCCAACAGGACCAACAGGTCCAATTGGATTAACCGGACCAGCAGGACCAACTGGAGCAACCGGACCAGCAGGACCAACTGGAGCAACCGGATTAACTGGACCGGCTGGTCCAACAGGTGCTACAGGAGCAACGGGCGCGGACGGCGCCACTGGGCCAGCGGGTCCAACTGGACCAGCGGGTCCAACGGGTCCAACAGGTCCTGCTGGAGCAACAGGTGCTACAGGAGCAACAGGTCCTGCCGGAGCAGATGGTGCTAGTGATATCTTAATTACACGAGTAAAGCCATTAGTTGCTGATTTTACAGCAGTAAATCAAGGTTCATCAACTTGGACAGATGGAACAACTGGAATAGTTGCATATGCTCCAGCAGCTAATGAAAATTGGCGAATTATGGTTAAATCTGCAATATCTGCACCATATACGGTAGAATGTGGATTTACAGCATTATCTGTTGGTATTAATTATAACTCCGTTGCATTAGTATTGCGTGACAGTTCTTCTGGTAAATTTGTTATTTTTGGATTATCTTGGAACAATAGTTGGACAATTGCGGTAAATCAATATAATAGTCCAACATCATATAGTGCTAATGAAGTAAATTGTTCTGGAGCATTATCTCCAAATATGTATTTTCGAATTGTAGATACAAATACAAATAGAGAATATTGGTATTCTTATAATGGTGTCGATTGGTTAAAAGTTGGTCAAAATACTAGAACAACCTTCATTACACCGAATCAAGTTGGTATTGCAATCAATGCAAATAACAGCAATAGTACAACTGGTAATATTATGGCTCGATTTACACATTTTAAATTATATTAAAAGGAATTTCGAATACAATGAAAAATAAGTTAATTAAGATTTTGGGTTCCATTTTTTTATGTGGGGCTTTATTATATGGGGGTGTTCGTTATGCACATGATCACACACCACATAATTGTCCTAGAGTAAAAGCAAGACATGGTGTTGCTCAATGTCATCATACAGATGATCAAGCAGAATTAAATGAATTTGAAAAAGGTAATAAGAGTAAGAAATTTGGAAATAACCCATGTACTTGTCCATGGTATTGTTTTATTAACGGATCTCCAGATCCTCTAATGGATTGGTAATTTTTATGGAAAATAAAGTAACAATTAAGTTTAAAGAATTTACTATTGAAACTGATGGTACGGTGGATATTACTATTGACGGTGATAAAATATCAGTAAAAGGTAAACCCGTTTATAATTATATTTTAGGAAATCCACAGCAACCATCAATAGTAGCACCTATAAATCCATTATCTCCCAACACAACACCGCCATATTTTCCAACTATAACTTATGGTCCGAATATTGTTGGAGGAACTGCAAAAACAACTGCTGAAATATTGAATGAAGGTAGAGTATAACTAATAAATATTATGCATGATATTAAGTTAAATAGAGAAGAATTAATTAAAACTATTAGAACTAACTTACAAGAACACATTACAGAATATATGCACGCGTATAATGCATATCTTCAAGTCTGTCGAGAATGGCTATCCAAAACAACTCTTCAATTAACACAAGATATTGATGAATCTAAATCTGTATTGCCTCCAGATATCTCAAGATATATAGCCAATAACTATACATATCGAGGTTGGGTTCATAATATTAAAGACAAGCCAATGACTTCTGGTGAACTTAGTTTTTCTGGTAAGTTGCTAGATAACGAAGTTTTTGATATTCAAGGACTACTTAATAAGGCCGATCTAATCGCACCAGAAAACCACGTTCAGGACTATATTAAAATTCTTACGATGTTGGAAATGAGTGTCGATGATGTTGTTAGTTTAACAGAAGTACAGTTCAATCAATATGTGATGGATAATTGGTCATGGACTAATAATTTTAAACATTTAAATACGACTTATTTATCTGCAATAAATAAGTAAAGTAGATAGCATAATAGTATAAGGAGAGAAGAATGATTTCATTCAAAGCTGGAGAAACAAAGAAGTTAAAGGTTACTTTTAAGGATGAATTAGAAAACGTGACACCTCTTACAGCCGCAGTTCAATGGAGTGGTCCAAATGTTAATCCTCCATTTTTAGAATTTACTCCAACCGGAGAAGCTGATACTGTATTTGTGAAAGCATTGAAGTTAGGTACTGGTAATGTTACGGCAAAAATGTCTACCGGTTTCATGCAGGAAGTTGTAGTTGATGCAGCATTTGAAATTACACCTGGTGTTCCAACACATGGTGAAATTGTTGTAGTTGTTTAGTAATTTTGGAGAGGATATCCTCTCCATTTAGCCTGGTGGCGGAATTGGTCATACGCAACAGCCTCAAAAGCTGTCGGAGAAATCTATGAGGGTTCGAATCCCTCCCGGGCTACTATATGACTGATATTGATAAGCAAATATTAAAATATTATGTAACTGATAGTCAATCAGAAAACCATATCAGATTCTTATTAAGTTATGCATATTCACCAGATTATATACATGATGTAATAAGAAATTATATAATAAATTTGCAATATGCGGTAAATAGTCCTAATAAACATCATATTGAAAATTTTGATATTATTTGTGATACATATAAAGTAGTAGTTGTATAAATACTACTGTATGTCATTAATAGCAATAGACACAACAAAATTCAAATTACCGGAAGGGCAATACGTCAAAGAAGAAACCAAAAAGGATCTTCTAGTTTTGCATTTTACCGCCGGCGGTTCTGCTGCATCTGCTTTTAATACATGGAAAAATGATAAAGACCGGGTTGCAACTGCGTTTATTTTAGATGTAGATGGAACCATATATCAAACATTTGATCCTAAATACTATGCTTTCCATTTAGGTTTCAAAGGATCATGGAAAAATGATCAAAGATCCATTGCAATTGAAATTGCTAATTTTGGTCCATTGAAAAAAGATGGAGAAAAGCTCTATTCTTGGCCAAATAATTATAAAAATTTCTATTGTAACGCATCTGAGGCGTATAAATATACTAATAGAAGCTTTAGAGGTTTTGATTACTTCGCTGCTTTTACAGAAAGCCAAATTAAGAAGATTGGAGGACTTGTGGAACACATTACAACAACATATAATATTCCGAAAGTATTACCTCCGGTCGAATACCGCGAGAAATACGATCCAACTTATTTTAGTAATTGGACTGGTATCGCGAGCCATCAAAATTACCGACCTGATAAGTTAGATATCGGTCCGGCGTTCAATTTTGATTGGATTGTTTAACTTCATCCAATTTCCCGATTAAAAATTTTTAGTGTTTGAGTACTTGACTTTGTTCTAGGTTGTGCTATACTAGTTATGTAAGCACGAAGAAGAGATCAACAGAAGAAACTCTCTACATGATATTTGAAAACTGAATAGTTGTAGATTCTGGTGTGGTATACCAGTAGGGGGCTGGGGCAGACTGTAAATCTGTCGTCCCTTAGGGGCACCGAAAGTTCGACTCCTTCCTACACCACCAGATATTTTGTTGTCGTTGCTGGAGAGGCGATCGGTCCTCTCCAGCTTAAAGGAATTTATGATACGAGCCGTTGGAAGCGGCTAGTTAGGGGTTGCGATGAAACATAGACAAGACGTGTTAAGAATAGAGTGAATCTATTCGATAGGGCTTTACCTAAATGGATGGCATTGATTTATTTCATAACCCATTACATACAGCGAACATCTAAAACGTTTCTTAGCCTAATGAAAAGAAGCGGAATACCATCCGTAAAAACGCAAATATGAAACTTTAAAGTAAGCGTCTTGCCAACATTTGGAATTCTCCACTTATTGGACCTCAGTTAAAACGACGTGCGAGGAGACATTGGAGGATGTCTCCTTTGTGGAAATTTTGCCGCTATCGTCTAACTGGAAAAGGCTCTGGGCTACGGACCCAGGAATGAGGGTTCGAATCCTTCTAGTGGTTCTATATCGCCGTAGCTCAATGGTAGAGCTCCCGCATTGTAGCGGGAGGTTGCAGGTTCGATTCCTGTCGGCGGTTTCATAAATAAATATAGCGGGGAGAACGAGTGTTCAATTTAGCAGGGAGAGGAAGTCCTCAATTAAGTCTCATAAACTTAACTCCGATGGCGCAATACCATCCTCTGCTACTATTGTATGATTTGGGTGATGGTATTCCATATGACAATTAGAACATAATAATGTACATTTACTAACTTCTTCACTTAATATTTTTAATGATCTATTTGCAATTTCTCTTTGCGATACTGTAAATGATTTTAATTTAGGATTAATGTGGTGAAAATGTAGTGCTGATAAATTTTTATTATATCCACACATAGTACATTTAGCACCAAATAATTTTATTAAATAAAGTTTTCTTTTTATTGCTTTATCGCGCTGATTTGTATAAGATTGAAATTGTTCATTTGTTATTTGGTTTTTGCAAAATTTGGAACAATATTTTCTTTTGAATTTTAATAATTTATCGTTGCAATAAATGCAGTTGCTTATTTTAGTCGTCATAAGCTTATTTATATAGCCTCGTAGCACAACTGGCAGCATTGCATCAGACTCAAAATCTGAAGGTTGTGGGTTCGAATCCCACCGGGGCTACCATAATTTACGGTTAAAGAAGAGTGATCTTCTTCCAAAATAACATCCGCCAGTTAATAGAAATTGGAACCTATATAACTGTAAAGATTGGGCCTGTAGTAGCAATGGGAAAACGTTGCGCTTGCACCGCGAAGTTCCGAGTTCAAATCTCGGTGGGTCCACGATGATGGTATGAAAATACGCATCAGGGAAATTATAGATTATCTGGTTTAATAGATCAGATTGTGACAATTCGCTAGTGGAATTGAGTTTATAATTTCAAAAGAGCACTAACGCGCGTTAGTATAGATAATATAGTTTAATAAAAGTTAATATATTCATGAGTATATTAATTTTAAAACATCAGAGGGATGCTCTCGAAGATTCGAGGTAAAGACTCGATATTATCTAAGGAAATATGTTTTGTATACAAGTTGGAGATAGATGTGGAAGAATTGGTATATTGATGTTATTAGTTTAAGGGAACACCGGCATTGAACCGGAGGATATGGTGAGTTAAACGAGCCATGTATAACGACAAATCAACGAAAGTGTCAATTGACATCCAACCACGACCGAATCGGGAAACCCTCCAATTGATTATAGCAGTTTAATGGTTAAACAACGGCATTTAGCGCCGGAGATTTTGGGTTCGAGTCCCAACTATAATCCTAAATACGGGGCGTTCGTTTAACGGCTAGGATGGATGACTGTCGCTCATCGGATAGGGGTTCGATTCCCCTACGCCCCGCTATGGCTTCAAAGCTTTGATGGTGAAGCGCTGGTCTGAAGAACCAGATATGAAGATTCGAGCACTTCTGGAGCCACCAAAATATTATGCTACAAATAGTTAAATTTGAAATTCAGGAATATCCTGGTGTTTTTATTGAATATGTTCCAGAATTTAAATCCGTTCTTGGAGATAAACCACCGTTTTGGTTTATACATAAGCACTTATCACCATGGGATAAAGATACTGATATACATGCTAGATACTATTGGAAAGAAGGATTTAGACGATGGCTTTGGAATGGTAAATATTGGGTTCCTTTTGGTATGAAGCAATATGAATCAGCATATGATGCTGAATATGATTTTTTGAATTATCACTCACTCTATAGGTAAAAGGTATACTTCGTGATTTGGGGTCATGAGTTCTTGGTTCGAGTCCAAGTAGGGTGACAATTTAAAAGTTTGCTGTAATATAGAATGGTACGGTCAAATGGCACCAGACAACACCGTATTCGTTAATCCTTTTGGTGCTAACTTAAATGTTGGCCGCACTCATTGTTCGAGATGAGTCTGGTTAGGAATATTACAGCATTGATTTTTTCCGGGATAGCTCAACGGTAGAGCGCCTGACTGTTAATCTGGATGTTGTAGGTTCGAATCCTACTCTCGGAGCCAATTTTATACTGCGTTGTCATCTAATTTGGTCGGACCGGGATTAAAATTCCGGAATGTGGGTTCGATTCCCACCACATAGTATAAAATTTATTTAGAGAGATAATTTAACGGTAAAATAGCGCTGCTAATGCAGCGAAAATGTAGGTTCAAATCCGACTCTTTCTACTAATATCTCCCTGTAGGCATAAAGGAATGCCGGCTCCATTGAGGGGCAGGATCATGGTGGGTCGCAGAGGTCGCGCGCCTCGTTGACAGCTCCGCCCATGCGGGAGACCAAATTTTGATGTCGTTTAAAACTAGCTAAGACGCCAAGGATAGCGCCTCTTGGAAATGCAGAAATTAGCACCTGCCATCAGAGCCGATTTGGAAAACATTTTTAGTGGTAGGCACCCACAGATTCCTTTACTAGTGTCTCAAAAAGGAAACCGTCGCTTCCCTAGTGCATAAAGACACGGCTATGCACCTCAGGAATAACGTCTTGTACAGGAGATTATTCTTGTGCCACTAAACATTTTGATGTAGTCTAAGCTTGCAAAGACAACAAAAATAGGCCTATTTTTGGAGATACCGCCTAAGCACCGGTCATCAAATTCAATTTTGTAGTGTGAGAAATACGGTTCACGATAATTTAATAAACTGTAACTGCTGTTGATCCAATACGTTAATTTGGAAATAACACGGTAACCTTCAGTTTACATTATCCTCTCAACCGAATGGAGTAATTACCCATTGAACAATATTTTTCACACTACAGACGTTTCCGCTTGCAATCCAACAATAGATCTGCTATAATAAAGAAGCTGAATGTAAAAAGTAAAAGAATAATAGTCATGAGATTATACTTGCAATTTTGATGCAAAACTGATATACTATAAGAATCAATAAGATAGAATAAATTATACGTAAAGTTTATGTAGAGATAATCGACAAATTAGTCATATAATTCATAAGTTACTTAAAATAATACACTTAATAGCGTTGATTATCTCTACATGAATGATGAGAAAAACAACATATGACCTCGTGGGCTAATGGTTATGCCACCAGACTTTCAATCTGGAAATTGTGGGTTCGAATCCCACCGGGGTTACCAATAAGTAAAGTAGTAACCTACATAGTGTCCTATAATTCGGACTTCGGAATCAAAATAGAAGTAGAAATTGGTTGGATTCCAATTTCCTATGTAGATTCATAAATTTTATGAGGTGAATATAATATGGTAGAATAGCTTAAACGGATAAAGACACCGGAGCTTACCGGTTGATAATGAGAGGACATCAATACCTAGGATAGATTGATGTTGGGTAATTATAATCCAAGTTCAAATCTTGGTTCTACCACCTTATTTAGCCCTGTAGCACAACTGGCAGCATTGCACCAGTCTTAGAAACTGGAGGTTGTGGGTTCGAATCCCACCGGGGCTACTATTATTAAATTGAAATGGAGAAAATATAATGTCTTTTGAAAAATTTTCCGCAACAGTAGTTTCCAGTATTTTTGTTTTTGGTATGCTTGCTGTTGTTGCTGTTGTGTTTGGCTGGGTAACAATGTTTACATGGAATGAAACAATGCCATATTTATTTGGATTGAAAACCATTACATATTATCATGGTATTATGTTGAATTTACTTTCTGGTATGTTACTCAAGTCTTCTTCTAGTCCCAGTTCAAAGTAATATAAATAACGTTTGAATGGAAAAACACAAATATAGAAGCATATTTATTTCAGATACACATTTGGGTGCACGATATTCAAACCCAGATAAACTTTTTAGTTTTTTAAAATCTGTTGAGTGTGATTATATATTTTTAGTTGGAGATATTTTTGATTTTTGGGCAATAAAAAGAAATCCATCTTGGAATGATCATTCAAATGATGTTCTTAGAAAATTTCTTAAGATAGCAAAGAAAAGTAAGGTTTATTACTTAACAGGTAACCATGATGAAGTTGTAAGAAAGTTTACACCAACATCGTTTGAAAACATTATTGTAGTTGATGAGTTTATACATACTTTACAAAATAACAAAAAAGTTATATTGGTTCATGGTGATATATTTGATTTTGTTACAGGAAATTTAAAATGGTTAGCAAAAATTGGATCAACTATATACGATTATTTAATAATACTTAATAGATTTATTCATTGGATCCAATTTCATCTAGGCTTACCATATTGGTCTATTTCAAAATTTGCTAAAAGCAAAACGAAAAAAGCTTTATCTCATATTAAAAATTTTGAAAATTTAGCTATAGATTATGCAAAGGAAAAAGGTTGCGATTTAATTATCTGCGGTCACATACATACACCTAAGTTAAGTGAATGTTATGCGAATTGCGGAGATTGGGTCGAAAACTTTTCATATATTGTAGAAGAAATGGATGGTACATTAAAACTTCTACAATATAATCATTAACTCGTTCGAACAGAAAGGAAATAAAAATAACCGTATGAAGACAGTAGTAATTCAGTTGGTATTTGCTATGATGCTGATTGTAAGTCCGATTTTTGCAAACGATCCTCCGCCTTGTTTTGTGGATTGTTGTTGCGCATGTAACCGCGCTGGAGCAATTTGTTTGTGGCAAGATGCTCATTGTTGTGGAGCTCCAATTATTGCACCAGAAACAGGTAGCATTGGTTCTTTACCAGAACCGCTACAAAAGCAAAGAAAGGCATGTTCTTTGATGAAGAATGAACCATTTGTTGCAACAGTGGCTAGTGTTAGATCTAATTTTGAACGTCTACAACCATTCCTTAATGCAGGTGCAAAGGCAAGGTTAGAACAAGTTGATTGGTCTCTATATACAGATAGGGCAGTAACTTTTAATCCAGATCGAATGAATTTATGGAAGTTACTTGTACAGATGAATATGGATACAGAATTACCAGTAAACTATCTGAATAACTCAAAGTTGTTGATGCCTCCGGTAAAGAAGAATAGCCTATGGCAAGTTGTTCTATATGTGTTGGATCCAGATGAATATTTGATTTCGTTGCCGATTGAATAGATTGTTTGTAGTGGGGTTGGATATATATCCAACCCCTCATAAATACTAGTGGGAGTCTGGTGCTAATGCTCATAAATATATGCATGAGCAAAGCTTGGAATTTAGATGAAATATTCTGTAAAGATAGTAAGTACTGTGTTAAAAGTAGCAGTAAGTTAAGAAATAAAATTATTAAGAATAATTTATTACCGTATAT
>ERZ724522.904-NODE-904-length-17438-cov-8.348156_pt1 | contig 17438 bp, 6 predicted proteins | sample MGYA00376055_ERZ724522 | MGnify/ENA primary metagenome ERZ724522 (study PRJEB28724, sample SAMN07190884) | wastewater metagenome | isolation source: effluent of sewage treatment plant in Hong Hong | place: Hong Kong | collected 2016-03-17 ... | reverse complement strand
CCGAACTCGACCGTGAGCACGACCGCCGCCCCGCTCGTGTTGCACGCCTCGACCGTCACGACGTCCCAGGAGTCGGTGCCCTCGACGGCCTTGTGCAGTTCGGTGCCGGGAGTCGCAGTCGGCGCGATCTTGATCTGCTTGCCGTTGGGCGAGCCCGAGGCGGGCACGATGATCGGCTTCGACGTGTCGATCTGCACGAGCTTCACGGGTTCACCGTCCGCAGGCGCTCACGGCGCTGTTCGTCGAGCAACTTCTTCTCGGCGCCGTACTCCTTGGCGCGCGAGTACACGTCCCACAGCCTTTCGGTCTTCCCCGACTTGACGTGCTCCACGACCTCACGCGCGATGTCGACGGCCTCGGCCTGGAGCGCGCGTCGCTTCTTCGTGTCGGGCTCGTTGCTCGCCATCGCGCGCAGGCCCACGATCGCCTTGTGCGCGTCCTCCAGCACGAGCCGACGCGAGCGCTCGTCTTCCGTCTCGGGCATCTTCTGGCTCGCCTCGCGCTGATGCGAGAAGCCCAGGAGGTCGTAGAACTGGTCGATCGACTGCGACGACATGTTGGCCTGCCCGCCGCGCTCGAACATGCGCTGACCGAACACCGGGATGTCCGAGAGTTCCTGGTCGCGCGGGATGCCGACAGCGCCCGTGCCGAGGATGTTCACGAAGTCCGTCGCCGCAGGCCCGAAGAGCCCGCGCATGGCGTGGTCGATGCGCCGCGGGGAGACGCCAGCGATGTCGCCGCCACGGATCGCAGCGCGCGTCGTGAACTCGTTGTACTGCTCCTCGGGCGAGAGCCCCTGCTCGGAGCCGGGGACGATCGGAGCGCCCGTGTAGAGATCCTTGTTCGCGAGCTGCTCGCCAGCCTCTTCGACGACAGGAGGCAGAACAGGCGGAGCCGCGCGCCCCATGAGCGCCAGCGCGTACTGGCCCGCGAGGTCAGGGTCTCGGTCGTGCAGCGCGTCGAGCATCGCGATAGGGATCCCGCCGAAGGTCAGCGCCATCTCGTTCGACATCGGGAGCTTGAACCACTCAGGACCGTCAGCGCCCTCGAACGGGATGTACCACGAGCCGAGCTTCTCCTTGGGGCGCCGCTCCTTCCACCACGGGTTGTCCTTCAGGTGGTAGTACCACAGGGCCACGCTGGGGATCGTGACCATGCCGATGCCGCGGGCGAAGAAGCGCGCAGGGTGATCCTTCGCAGCGCTCACCATCTCGCGCGGGCCAGCGACCGCCGCCGAGAGGAACGGCACGAACAGGTTGTACGCCTTCACGAGTTGCCCCGCGCGCGTGCGGTTGATCGTGACGTCCTTCGTCGCGTTCATGAGGCGTACCGCGACGTCCATGTTCATCGGCTCGCCGGGCTTCCAGCCGAGGTCGCGCGCCACGAGCTTGAGCTCGGTCTGGCGGATGGCGGGCTCCATGAACTGAAGCACCTCCATCGCGTAGTGGCCGGTCTCGCGCAGCACCTTGCCGGGGGTGATGTCGGTGACGCCGATGCCGTCGACGAGGCGACGCACACCGTGAGCCGAAGCGCGCGTCACGTACTCGGACTTGAACGCCTGCGACGAGTCGAGGCCGACGTTGTAGAACCAGTCCATCCACGGGTCGGAGTACTTGCCGCCCGAGATCGCGCGCACGAAGCTCTTGGCCCCACGCTCGAACACCGTCGCGAGGATGCGCGGCGTCGAGGCCGACGAGCGGCTGTAGAGGAAGAGCGACGGCAGGTCGTACATGACGTTCGTGAAGAGCCCGAACGCAGGGCGCAGCCCGGTGGTGCCGAGGACGATCGCGTTGCGCGACGTGACGCCAGCGCTCGCGAGCCAGCCCTTGATCGCCGCGGAGGTCTGCGGGATGCGCGCGAGGTCGAGCGCGTCGAACGCCTTGTAGAGTTCGGGGTGGACGTTGAACTCGCGCCAGCCGCCGAACTTGCCGTCAGCCGCCTGGACCTTGGGATCCCACACGCGCAGCTTCGGCATCTCTCCGCCCTTGATGTCGGACGCGGAGAGTTCGTCGAAGAGTTCGAGCACCGACGAGCGCTGCGAACCTGAGACGTCAGTACGCGCTTCGAGTTCCTGCGCGAGCTTCGAGACCTCGGGCGAGACACCGCGCGGATTGATCTCCGAGAGCAGGAAGCCGTTGCCGGGGAGGTCTGCGAGGTCGATGACCGCATCGAGCACCGCGCGCTTGTGGGCGAGACCGATGCGCCGCGAAGCTTCCGCGACCAGCGTCGGCAGCGGATCCTTCACGGGGCGCGAACTGCCCACGCGCTTCTCGCCGACCTTGCCGGTGCGTGCGCTGCCGCCCTTCTTGCCCTTCACGCCGAGGTCCATGTCCTCGAAGTAGCGCTCCAAGGGCAGGTAGTCGCCGGGGCTGTTCTTGCGCAGGAACTCGATCGCCTGCGCGTACGTCGGGCTCGCCTGAGCCATGTAGTTCTCGACGCCTGTCCACCACTCGCGCAGGCCCGCGTACGCCTTCACGACCTCGGGGTGTGCGCGCTCGGTGTCGCCGATGATCTTCTCGGCGTCGACCAGCGACATGCCGGGGTCGGTCGGGTGACGCTCGTCGGTCCACACCGCACGCGAGCGACGCGCACGGGCGTAGGACGCGAGCAGCTCGCTGCGACCACGCGCAGGGGCGACGGCTTCCTGGAGGCTGGGTCCGACCTTGTTGCCGTAGATGTCCGTGACGCCGTTGTGGATGAAGCGGTCAGCGATGGCGGGCGCGTTGCGCGCGAAGGCCGACGCCACTTGGTAGGCGCTCTTGCCCGGAGCGACGGTCTTCCCTGCGCGCGTGAGCGGCTGCTCCAGCACCTTGAGCATCGCGGCCTCGTCGAGCAGCGCAGAGCGCGTGACCGTGTTGCGCATCGTGCGCTTGAACTTCTCGATGAAGCCCTGCGCCTTGAGCGGATCGACCTTGGAGCCAGCTTCGCGCGCCGCGGAGCCTTGGAAGCGCCACGCGGTGATGAGCTTCTGGAGCTTGTCGAGTTCGCCGCCCAGTGCGCGGTTGCGCATGAGGAACTCCGCCTCGAACCAGCGCCACGCATTCGGCGCGACAGTCCTCAGCGCCTCGGGGCTCATCGCCCACATGCGCGTGAACTCTGCGAGGCCCTCACGCGCGTACCCGCCGTTGGGCACCTTGTCGCCGTACAGGAGCCTGCCGAGGTGGTCGAGCTCCTTCATGCCCTCGGGCGGCAGGCCCTTCCAGTTCTCGGCGTTACGCGCGGTGTGCATGCGACCGAACACGGCGTCTTCGAGCGCGTGCCCGATCTCGTGCAGCATCGTCACGTAGTCGTACGACTTGCCCACGCGCAGGGTGTCGGCGTGGAAGTCGTAGTAGCCCTTCACCTCGTGGCCGTTGATGATCCCGCCCCACTGGATCGGGATGCGCAGTCCAGCAGCGCGCAGCACCTTCGAGGCTTGGTCGAAGATGCCGACCTTCGTCGCCGTGTACTCCGCGGGCAGCGTGCGGTCGAGCGTGCCGTGGAAGCCGTCGCCGATGTCCACGAGCGAAGCGCCGCCTTCCTCGGGCGGAGGCGGAGGCCGCAGCTTCTTCGCCTCGTCGTAGAGGCGCGGGTCGCCGCCAACGGGGTCCGCGAGCTCGGCAGCGGAGCGGTTGCGGACGGCGACGGGGCGCTCAGGCAGCGGAGCGCGCGGCATGCCGAGCATCGTGTTGGGCGGGCCGATGTCCTCGCCACGAGCGGCAGCCGCAGCCTCGGGGCCGACGCCGACCCAGGGCTTGACCTTCTCGTCGTACCACGCCTGCTCGGAAGCGCGACGCGCGTCCTCAGCCTGCGTGCGCTCCGCTTCGAGCTTGCCCGCCTCGGCGAGCTTGGAGCGCTGCACCTCGACGTCCGCGGCTTCGCGCTCAGCCCAGCGTCGACGCGACTCCTCCATGCGCGCACGTTCAGCCGCGCGGCGCTCGGAGTCCTGAGCGATCTCCGCCTCCATCTGCGAACGCTCGCGCTCCGACCAGCGCTCACGAGCGGCTTGGTCGCGGCGGCGGTTCGCCTCGACCCGTGCGGCATCCTCGGCAGCGGCGCTCTCGGCCTGGATGCGCGCCTCGTCCTCGACGGTCATCTTGCCCGAGCGCACGCGAGACATGTTGCGCGCCTCGGCCTCGGAGAGCCCGGCCATCGTGCGCAGTTCGTACGGCGTCGGCTCGCGACCGAGATCCGCCTTGAGCATGTCGGCGCGAGCGTACGGGTCGGTCTCACCAGAGACCTTCGCGCGCATCTCCTCGACGAAGTTCGGCTGAGCCAGCGTCTCCTGCGCCGTCTCCAGCCGCGCCTGGAGCGCAGCCTTGGCCTCGGCCTCACGCGGGTTCGCCGCACCGCGCGCCTTCCACCAGCGCGCACCAGCCGCGAACGGGAAGACACCAGCAGCGCCGAGCGTGCCGCCTTCGAGCAGGTGGTCGTACCACTCGCGCTCTGCGTCGTAGGTGTGCTCCGCGATGACGTTCGACGCCGCTTGCAGCGCGACGCCAGTGCCAGCACCAGTGCCGGTCTCCAGCGCGATGTTCGTGAGTTCCTGCGCGAGCTTGCCGCCCGAGCGCGCGTTGATGCGCGAGAAGAGCCGTCCGAAGATCGGAGCCGTCGCCTCGGCCACGCCCCAGTTGAGAGCGCCAGCGATGAACGCCGTCTCGTCGTCCGCGCCCTTCTGCTTGGCGTCCGTGAAGGCACCAGCACCGGCAGCGTTCGCCATGAGCAGGGCCGGCACCGCAACGCCGCCCGACACAGCCGCGGCGCCCGCGAGACCGAGACCTTCGCCGATGGCTCCAGAGACGCCCATCGCGAGCGGGTGCTCCGCCTCGACCGCGGGATTGCGAGGGAGCATGGACTCGATGCCCGCCTTCAGGCCGAGCGCCGCCTTGTGGGCGCTGTTCGTGGCGTACAGGTCCGCGAGGTCTTCGTCGGTCGCACCGAACGCCTTGAGGATCGGCGTAGCGATGGCGTACCCCACGATCGCGGGCGCCTCGAAGATCGCCGACGCCGCCGATTCGAGCGGCTGACGCAGCGCGTTCGCAGCCACCGCAACCGCCGTCTCCAGCGCGCCGGGAGGCTCGGGCGGGCGGCTCTGCGCTACGAGGTCGCGGAACGTCCCACCCGGCCTGGTCCGGCTCTGCGCGATCAGGTCGCGGAAGGTCTGTCCGGTGCTCACGGGGACTTGAGGGCTGGGTTGCTGGACCGGCCCTCCCACTGGCGGCGGGCCTCGGAGAGCTTCTTGTACTTCGCCTGACGGCTCAAGGCGTTGAGCTGCTGAAGGTTCATGCCCATGAGCGGGAGCAGGTCCTCGATGTGCGGAGAGGGCATCTCCGAGGACGCAGACGGAATCATGGACTGCACACCCAGCGCTAGATCCGGGGGCAGCTCGCCGTACTTCGACCTGTACTGCTGCACCATCTGGTACAACGCCGCGATCTTCGCGTCAGCCCTCTGCGTCTCCCATTCCTGCCTTCCCGCTCCGCGGCTGGATTGCAGGTCTTCGAGCCCTTCAACCTGTCCCCAGACAGCGCCCTGCGCTTCATCGGGCGGCATGGCTCCGCGCGGGCGATCCACCCACGTCCGCATGTTGTACTTCTGACCGAAGTAGTCCGGCGCATCCAAGACACTCGGGCCGCTGTCGGGCGTAGCCGGGTCGTCAGGCGAGGGCGGAAGCGGAAGCTGTATCGGACCCGCCTCGCGCGCCGCGTCGTACAGCGACATGCGCGGAGCCCCAGGCCCCTGCGGAGCACCAGCCGCGGGCGCAGCGGGAGCCTCCGCCGCGGGTGCCTGCGCGGGCGCCGACTCGGGCAGCGGGTGGTCGAGCGAGTAGCCCTTCGACTGGAGGTACTTCTCGATCTCGGCCTCCGACTTCCCCTGCGCCGCCATGCCCTGCACGGTGGCCTTCACCTCGTCGAGGTTCACCTGCTCCTTGGGGGCAGGCGGGAGCCCAGCCGCACGGCGGAAGATCGCGTCCGCGCGCTCGTCCAAGACCTTGGGGTCGACCTTGCTCGTGCTGCCCGCGGGGTCGCCCAGCTCCTTGGCCGCCTGCTCGCGCGCCTTGAGCTGTAGGTTCGCCGCGTCGAGCGCCGAGAGTTCCGAGCCGTACCGCTGCGCGGACGCGCTACGCGAGCTCCCAGAGCGTCCAGAGCCAAGGGCACGGCTGAAGACCTGGAGGCCGGTCTGCGCGAGGTCCGTCGTGGAGCGCATCTGGGCGCGCTTGTCACGCCCCTCCTCCTGCTTGTCGAGCCGGTCCATGTAGGCCGACTGCATCGCAGCCTGCCGCTCGTCCATCGCCTTCTGCGACTGGAGCGCACGCCCCGTCTCAGCCGACTGGCGGAACATCTCGCGGAAGGTCTGGCCCGCCTCCTGGGCCTTCTCCCTGCGAAGCATCGCATCATCCTGTTTGGTTGATTCCTTCGCCCGGAACTCCTGCTCCGACTTCTGGCGCTCGGCTTCCTGGCCCTGGGTGTACTGCGCGTGAGCGAGCAGGCCCGCAAGGTAGTCGCGCTGCTTCTGCGCCTCGAAGCCCTGCTCCGACGCCTGCATCTCCTGCTTGGCGCGCAGCTCGCGGTTCTGGCGCATGATCTCCGCGAGCAGCGCGGGGCCGGTCGACATCGCAGCCCCAGACTCCTGGACCGCGCCCACGTAGTCGTGCAGCGCGTATCCAAGCTTAGGGGGCGCAGGCGCATTCCAGAACTTGAAAGCCATCTCTCACCCTCCGGTCGGCGAGCCGACCATCGTCCCAGGGTAGTTGTACCCGCCACCAGCCGCGCCCGCTGCGCCGCCGCCCATGCCGCCCGCAGCAGCGCCGAGCGCGCTCCCCGCGAGCTTGAAGAGCGAGTTGCGCCGCTGCTGGTCCGCGGCCTTCTTGCCGTAGTAGAGCTGGAGCATCTGCTCCAACTCGGCGAGCTTGAGGTCCGCGAGCTCGGTGCCGGTCCCCTTGCGCAGCTCGGCGAGGCCCGAGTAGAGCGTCGCCTGCGACTGACCTCCCGCTTCACCAATGGCGCCGAGGGTCGCCGCGCGCCGCGAGTAGAGCATGCGCTTGGCGAGTTCGGGCGAGAGGCCCTGCCCGTTGATGTCGCCCGTCAGGCTGCCCTGGTAGTCCGAGAAGCCGCGCGCGAGGCCACCCGCACGGTGCGCGTAGTCGTAGGCCGCAGCCTTGCGCATCATCTTCTCGGCTTCCGCGCTGCCCTGGAGCAGGCTGCTCGCGACACCCGCGTAGCCGTTCGCTCCCTGGAGTGCGCTCGGGAATCCAGGGAGGGCTCCCTGCCCGGACGTCAGGGGCGAGTACGACTGACCCCCTGGCCCGTTCACGGAGCCCTGGAAGTACCCGCCCTGCGGTTTGCCCGAGTGGCTCGTGTGGCCGCCGCCACCCAGAAGACCCTTCGCTGCCAGAAGTCCGAACATCATGCACCTCAGTTCTGATCGCCGTCGACGACGCGCCAGATGATAGCGGAGAGCTCGAAGCGTTGTCCCGCCGTGACGTCGGGAGACGAGATTCGGGCCTTGAACCAGTTGCCCTCGATCGACGGCGAGATGTCGACCTTGCCGCGCGTGTCGGCTCCGACCGAGGACAGATCGACCAAGTACGCATTCCCGACGCGATCGGTGCGGTTGAGGTCGGTGAAGAACTCCAGGAGCAACTCGCCCTGGGCCTCCTTCCTGAACACGAACTGCACTTGGAAGAGCTGCTTTCGGATGAACGGGTTGCCCATCGCGACCCAGCCCGTTTCGTACAGGAACTCCTGCGCGCCAACGGTCATCGAGGCGCTCGCGGGCACCGCATCCACAGCCGCGTCCGAGAAGAGCAGCACGTCGCCGTAGGTCGTGTACGCCGTCACGCGCCGCTCCACGCCGTCGTCGTCGAGGAAGCGCACGGGAACGCCGCGCGGGCCTTCGAGCTGGAGGTCGGCGCGATCGGTGCCGAGGAGTTGGACCGCGGTCGTGCTCGTCGTGCTCGACGCCTCGACGGTCGAGAAGCCCCACGCAGCCGGGTCTTCGCCCATGCCCGCAAGCGTCGTGCGGTCGTCGCGCAGCCAGAGCAGGAAGCCCTCTTCGGTCCCGCCCACGAGCCGGTCGATGCCGCCGCCCTTCTGCTGCACCGAGGCGATCGTCGTGACGTTCATGCCGTTGCCGCGGCTGAAGCGCAGACCGTCACCGCCCTCGTACTGCTGCATGCTGGCCCACACAGCGCGCCCGTCCACGTCGCGTGTGACGAGCACGTACTCGTTCGAGAGGCGGTTCACCGCGGCGCTGGAGCGCAGGCCCTTCACCGGATCGACGACCGTCGTGAAGAACGTGCGCAGGCGCTCGGAGACGTTCTTCGCCGACGCCAAGGAGACACCTGCCGTGCGGCTTGCGATGCACAGGCCCAGGTCGTTGTCGAAGACGAGGTAGCCGTCCTGCGCCCGCACGGACTGATGCGAGCGCGCGCCGAGTCCCGTGCTCAAGGCGAACACGTTGACGCCCGTTCCGACGTGCGTGACCGTCGCCGTCGCTTGGCGCTTGAACGCCACGAGCTGAGCGTCGAGGTCGCGCAGCGCCGTCACCTTGGCACCGGCTCCAGCCGTGAACCTTCCCGTGCCCGTGTCGTAGTCGATCGACACCGGCTCAGCCAGCTTGCTCGCGATGATCGCCGTGGGGTCGGACTCCAGCGCCGCGTACCACATGCGCGCAGCCGAGCCCTCCACGAGTTCGCAGCGCGGAGGCTCGAAGGCGTTGAAGGCGAGAGGGTCTCCCACGCCGATCTCGTCCTCGCGGAGGAAGACCTCAGCCTGCGACGATCCATTTTCGACCTCTGCGACTTGGAAGAGTTCGGTCGACGCCCCGCCCGCGAGGCTCGCGTAGATGCGCACCGTGATCGACGTCCCGCCGCGCGCGACGGGCAAGTCCTTCACGACGTAGCGCACCGCAGCCGCGCGGTTCACGACGTCCTCGGTGTTCGGCTCGACCGTGAGCAAGGGCGAGGGATTGCTCACCGCGTCCTGCACCGAGTCGTAGAACGCGACCGCGAAGTAGCGCTTGCCCGTCCACGAGTCGGCGCCCTGCGTGTACGTGAACACCGGGTTCGCCGAGTCGGTCGCCGTCGTCACCGGGCTCGTGTCGCGCGGGACGTTGAGCGTCGGGCCGTTGGGCTGCGTGCTTGCGTTGCCACCAGCGCCCGCGTAGGTCTGCGCGTCGGTCGTGTAGAAGACCTTGCTGTCGTCGTAGCGCAGTTCACCCGGCTCGCCGTACTTGGCGAAGATCGGGAACTCGCAGGCGTCCGTGCCGACGCTGATGGGATCGGCTCCAGCGGCGCCCGTCGCGCGAGACGTGTCGGTGTTCTCGAACACACGCGCGTCTTCTCCGGTCGATGCCGCGACCTGCACCCAGCCAGGAGTCGCCCATTCCCCGTTGAATGGCGTGATGCCAGAGATCGCGTCGCCCTGCACGGACGAGCCGAACGCCTCGACGTCGTACGTGCCTGTGTCGGGGAACTTGGACTGGTCGAACGTCGAGCTCTTCGCGAGCGCGACACCCGTGAAGACGCCGCCCTCGCAGACAACGAAGCCCGCGAACGACTCGGTGGTCGCGGTCGTGCCTTCGACGACACAGCGGATCTGCGTGCCCGCGGAGTTGACCGACGCGATCCGATAGAGCTTGCCGCGCTGCGACGCCGTGCCGCCGCCGACCGAGCCCCACACCCAGTACATGCCCACCATGTCGGGCGTGAAGACCGGGAATGCCTGCGTGCCCGCCGTCGCCGTGTCGACGTCGATGACGCTGTTCACGATGCCAGCCGCGGCTCCCGTGTAGCCGTTCTGCATGCAGCCCATCGGAGTGACGAGCCCCGTCGCCCCAGCGTTCTGCACCTCGTAGAACTCCGTCGTCAGGCTGACGTGGTTGCGGAAGAGCGCAGGCGCAGCCGTGTTGCCCGTCGCGGTGGACGTGCCGTTCGTGACGTTGAACGAGAACGTCGGGCCGCCCGCCGTGAAGTAGATGCAGCAGTTCTGCACGCCCGCGGCGGCGGGGTGCGCCCACAAGACCTTCGCGACGTTGGTCGAGGCGTCCGTGAGCGTGTCGCCCGCGGCGAACGATCCAGCGCCGAGGCCCGTGAACTCGACCACGCGCCCGTAGTGCATGTCGAGCGGGGACTGGTGCGCGATGTCGAGGTTCGACGTGCGCATGCGCCGCACGATCGCGATGTCGTGCATGGGGCGCGTCGAGGCCGCAGCCGTGCCGCTGCCGCCAGTCCACGTCAACGCACCAGCCGGGATCTCAGCCGCGGGGTTCGTCTTGATGTACTCGATGAACGACAGGTCGGGCGGCATGTAGATGACACGCCCCGTCGCCGCGCCGACCGTGATCGACGTGCCCGGAGGTGCTGCCGTGCCCGTCCCGCCCGTGATCGCGCTGCGACGAATGAGACCGCTCGTCCAGTGCGAGTTGACCCAGTTGCCCTGCGAGCCGTCGTTCTGCGGCCAGAGCTTGCGCACGTAGATGTAGTGCCACTCGCCAGGGAAGAAGACCGCGCGCGTCGTGCGCACGGACACCTCTTCCTTGAGGTACGTGTCGTACCACCCGAAGTAGAGGACGCCATCGCGCCACTCGATGAAGGGACCGCCCTGCGACGTGGGCGTGCCCTTGCGCCACAGGTTCACGCGCCCCGTCACCGACACCGGCTTGATGTACGCCTTGAAGCCGAAGTAGTCGCCCGCGTCCCACGCGAGAGCAGACCCGTCAGCCGCGTTGCCGAGGCTTTGGTTCCAGTACGAGTTGCCGACGCCCTGGTAGTGGTTGATCTGCTGCGACGCACCAGCAGCCGCGGCGTCGATCGGGTCGTTGACCGTGCTGTCTGCTGTCTTGCTGCGCTGGTTGGGCTTCCACAACGGGAAGCGCTGCACGCTGAAGGTTGGCGCCGTCGTCGGGGCCGGAATGCCAGCGCGCAGGCCCTTGCCGTTCGCGACCACCGCGGGCAGAGATCCCGTCGTGCAGTACACCTGCGAGCCGAACTCGGCGAACGACGCCATGTTGTTCGTCTTGCCGAGCTCATGCCACAGGGAGATGAACGGGTTGGAGCGGATGACGCCGCGCTGACCTGCGCCTGAGTCGAAGACCTTGTGCCCCACCCCCTCGGCGGATTCACCGAGGCACTGGAACATGAGCATCTGCACGCCGTCGTCGACCTCGTAGCTCACGTCGTACGGGCTGAAGTCGTCGGGGTCGGTCGTCGAAAACGTGTTCTGGCGCGAGATGACGCACTCGTAGATCGTGCCCGAAAGCCCATGCACGAAGCCCTGCACGCGCTGCGGCGAGAGGTAGTCGCCCTGCACCGATCCGTTCACGAACGTCACCGAAGCAGTCGGCGTCTTGTAGCTGTCGTGCGCCGCTCCGAGGATGATCTTGGCACTGGACGACATCGCGTTCGTCGCCGCCGCGGACCCCACCGCGCCACCGATCAGACCCGTGACCATGAGCCAGTCGGTCGCAGCCGTGATGCTCGCGTTGTTGTCCTTCGTCTTGACGGTGACCGCACTCTTGCGCCCGTTGATCTTCAGGTAGGGCACCTTGAGGATCGTGCCCGAGGCGCGCGTCGCGAGATACCAGCGGACGTGGAACTCCTCTCCGGGCTGCACCGTGCCAGCGCCCTGCGCGATGAAGAGGCCCTTCTCGGGCTTCGTGGTTCCCGTGTAGCTCGCCGTCGAGCCGATCGCGAGCTCGGGACGCCCACGCGCGAAGCGTACGATGTACGCGATGCGGTTGCCGCCCGAGGCGCTGCTGGCGTTCGCCGTGGGGTCGTCGTTGGGTTCGCCAACCCACATCGCCGTCTGGTACTCGCCGATCGTGTCGAGCTTCCCGCGGACGTCGATGACGAGGTTGTAGCTGTCCGAGGACGACGTGACGATCGCAGCCGAGCCAGCCGATGCGAACTCCAGCCGGTCCTCAGCCGTGGGCACCAGGACGTCCTGGGACGACGTATACGCGCGGAAGGCGAGGCCCACGGGCCACACTAGCCCGTCCGTCCTCCAGCGGTCGTCAGCCTCGCACAGGACGCCACGCGCGGCGGCGTACGTGACCTCGTTGTGGGAGAAGATCCCGAGCACGCCGTCGTCGCCGCCGCGGCGCGGCCACAGGGGGGAGCGCGTCCACTCGGGCAGGATCTCCGCGACCGAGGAGCGGCCCAGGGGCGAGTAAATGCGCAGCCTCCAGCCGTCGCCGAAGGGCGCCTTGTTCTCCCACAGCACGTCCGTAAGGAGAACGTTTGCGACGGTCGTCGAGGTCGGGTTGTAGGAGTCCCCGCGCCCGATCGTGAGCAGTGTGTCGCGGATGTCGTCCTTGAACGCCGTGTAGCCGAAGAGGCGCACCGAGCCCGCCGCGGCGTTCTTGCGCGTCGCGTTCTTGTAGGGCGTCGAGAGCGTCAGGCTCGTGCCACCGCTCGCGACGGACGGGACGTAGTACGCCTCCGCCTGCTCGCGCCCGAGCGTCTCCAGGGAAAGCAGGGGCGTCTTGTCGCCCGACACCACGAGGTAGGTGCCCGCCACCGCGTCGATCGTGTCCTTCGCCGCCGAGGTGAAGAACGAGGTCTGCGTCGTGGGCGTGACCGTCGTGGATCCGCTCTGCACGGTAGCGTTGCGCAGACCCTTGCCGACCGGGAGCAGGATGTCTCCCGAGTCGAGCACGCGCTGGGGGAGCGCCTGCAAGCCTTCGAGCTTGCCGTTCCTCGACGTGATCCCGCCGTTGTTCGTGGGCAGCGCTCCGGGCGCCGCGGTGCCGAACACCCGCGCCTGCATGAGCAGCATGCGCGCGTTGAGCTCGTGGACGCCAAGCCCGTTCGTGAAGCCCGAGGGCTTGCAGTTCCAGCGACCGCCGAAGGTGATGACGCTGCGGACGAGATCCTTCTTCGCGATCGTGACGTGCGCTGCGGTGAAGTACGTGCTGTACGTCGCCGAGTAGCTGCCGCCGCCCTTCGTCCAGTACGCGAACTCGCTGTCACCAGGATCGCCCGCCTCGGGCTTGAACGCCTCCTTGGGGTGCAGCGCGATGTAGACGTCGTACACGTCCTCGGTCGACGTGGGCTGGATGCCGACCTGGATCGTCACGACCTTCCCGACCCACGGCGCGTTGTAGTCGTAGCGGTTGATGTTCGCCGTCGTCGCGTCGGTGAAGAATGGCCACAGGTCCGGCACCGTGATCGGGTCGATGGGCGTTTGGTCGGAGACGTGTCCGATCTCGACACCGAAGCCGAACGGCTTGGTGAACGGCACGCCGCTCGACTGGAGCGCAGCACGGTGCGTGAGCGCGATGAGCGGCTTTGCCTGCGTGCGCGTGCCAGCCGTCGTCGAGTCCTTGATGTCCCACGAGATCAAGTCGGGAACGAAGCGCGGGCGAACACCAGAGACCGTCGTGCCGCCCGTCGTGCGATCAGGCAGCGTGATCGCCTCGTCCTGCGCGTAGAACGCCTCGGTCGGCACGAACGTCATCTCGCACGCAAGGCCCATCGAGCCCGACGCGAGGTTGTTCCTGAACTCGCGCGCGAACACGCTGTCGCCCGAGAGGTCGAGCGTCACAGCCTCGCCTTCGCCCGAAAGGAACAGCGCAGTCTGGTCGCCGATCTCGGACGTTCCGATGCCGAAAGGCGCCATGTAGCCGTTGCGCAAGCCGCCCACCACGAGTTCGCGGACGGTTGTGCCCTCCGCGTCGTCGAGCGGCCAGACCGCTTGCCACAGGCCCACGTCTGGGTCCGTGAGGTCGTCGAGCTTGATCGTGTACTTGAGGTTCGTCTGCCTGCGCGCGTCGAGCAGGTCGTCGCCGGTCTCGTACTCGATCGGCTTCGAGGCGATGGCGAACTCGCCGTTGATAAGGTCGCGCTGGTGCCAGCGGAAGCACTGGACGAGGACCGGCGTCGCGGCCCAGGTCGTGAAGTTCGCAGCCGTCGCGCCGTTCGTGATCGTGAGCCGCGCGTTGCCGCCCGACTCCGAGTACACGAGCGCGTTCATGACGCCGCCCTTCATCGCCCCAGCGGTGAAGTCGTTGGTCACGACAAGGCGGTATCCGTTGAGCGCCTCGGTGTTGTAGATCGTGCCCGCGCCGTCGCCCGGACCCTTCCATTGAGTCGTGCTCGGCCCCCACGGGCACGCGCCGCCGTTCGTGTTGTTCGTCGTGAGCCCCAGCGCAGGCGTGCCCGCGCCGTTCTCGATCGTCACGAACGCATCGCCCGACGTGTGCTTGCAGGTCAGCGTGTACGCGCCGACGCCGTACAGGTTCGCAGCCGTGACAGCCGAGCGGTCTACGATGCTGAAGCCGCCGTTGCCCAGAGGAGCGGCGTCCATTCCCAGTGGGATGAAGCCGCACGTCCTCCACGGGTTGAAGCGCTGGCCCATCCCGATGAAGTGCGGGTCACGGCCTGCGTAGCGGATGCCGTAGCGCGAGAGGTAGCGCGCGCTGTCGGACGGCCCGCGGATGACCTGCATGCCGCTGAAGGTCGCGGTGCTGTCTGTGTACGAGTAGATGTCGGGGATCGCGTGGTCTTCCGACACGAGCACCTTGAAGTACCCGTCCGCGTTCCAGCTCGTGTTCGTGCCAGCGCCAGCGGTGGTGCCCGGAGAGCCCGAGTCCATCTTGAGCTGCACCGCGACGTTGTACTTCGAGCCGGGGCGCAGCCACTTGTTGATGAAGATCGCGCGGTAGCCCTGCGTGCTGAAAGCACTCGCGCCGCCCGACGTCGGATGCTGCCCGCTCGTCAGGTTGTACTTCATCACCGCGGGCGAGTGATGGCCCCACTCGGCGACGTCGAGCCACAGGAACACGAGCGCGTAGTTCGACGGGCGGTTGGCGTTCGCCGCCGTGACGCCGACGCACTTGCCCATGTTGACCGCTGCGAGCGCCCACGACATCGGCGCGCGGTCGCCGCCCTTCTGCGCGAGGATGATGCACTCGTCGAGCGCTTCGTCGAAGCCGTGCGGCGGGTTGAATCCCACGGACTCAGCGCCGACTGCGGGAGCGTTCGCGCCGCGCGTCTCGGCTTCGTAGAGCTTCTCCTCGATCGGGATCTCGAACGCGCGACGGAACTCGAACGAACGCCCACGGCGGATGTGGAACGTCTCCGTGCCGAGCAGGTAGTCGCCCTCCGACACGAAGCGCCCGCCGATGTCGAGGTCTTCGACGTACGGGAAGTACAGGTAGCCGACGAGCGGGACCGAGCACGCTCCGCTCGCCGTGCCGCCAAGGGGCGCCGCAGCCGTGAAGAGCGGCGAGTGCGCCTTGTCGACGCGCGTCCTGATGCCCGACGTCGGGATGACTTGGTTGTTCCACTTGAGCGCGCCCGAGGTGGAAGCCACCGCGTCGGCGTGGAACTCGACGTTGAGCGCCCTCGGGCCGACGTCCTTGTCGAGGCTGACCTCGCTCGTGTGGTCGTCGATGCCGCCCTTGAGAGACTCCTGCTGGAAGTCCCGGTAGTTGGGCACTCAGCTCTCCAAGATGTCGTAGACGACGTGGACGGCGCAGTTGCCACCAGCTGTGACGACACGGAAGCCGCCGCCGACCGGCATGTCGAGCTGGTAGGTTCGGATGGTGGCCGTATCCATCGCAGCCGTGAAGTTCTTGGCGCCCGTGTGCGACTGAAGCTGGACGGTTGAAGACGCCGCGGCGGTCACGACTTGGATGTAGCGGATGATGCAGTTGCGCGGCGAGGCGAGGTTCGCCGTCGAGGGCAGCGCTCCACCAGCGGGGTCGTAGTACGTCGCCTTGGGCTGCTGGTTTTTCGTCGGATCGAAGATCGAGTCCGTGCTCGTCGTGCTCGCCGTGTCCGTGCCCGCAAGGACGTTGGTCGCGTCGTCGGCACGCCCCGACGAGATGCCCATCATCTTCCCGGTCGGGTAGTAGGTGCCAGCCGTCGCGGTGACGAACATCGCGCGGCGGTTCATGAATTCTCCGTACTGCGTCATGGCTAGAGTCTCACGGGATCGCCCAGTTGCGGCGGTGGTTGGGGTCGATGGGCGTCACGGTGGTCGTGCGGCGCCGGTAGAACGTCGGGCCTCGCGTGTCGCGCGGCGGAGTCGCGTAGGTGAGGAACTTGGCGCCCTCCTCCTGCAACTCACCGGCAATCGCCTTGAGACCTTCCATGCTGGCCTTCTTCTGGAAGCACGCCTGCGCCGTCTTCAGCACGAGGTAGCGCACGTGCTCGTCAGGGAGCGGGATGAGCGTCTCGATGCGGTCCTCGGCGGCGAACGTCGAGTCGAGCGCGGCGTCGAAGTAGAGCGTGTGCAGGCGCGACAGACTCACGATGTTCGTCGGGTCGGAGTAGACGCAACGGCGCACGAGGCCGTAGTTCGTCGAGGCACCGTCCGCAGTCGACGAGACCATCACCTCGGAGTTGATGTAGGCTCCCTCCTCGGTCTCGAACTCGCCGTACTCCAACTGCGTGGGCAGGTACACCGAGGTCGTGTCCGCAGAGGCGGTCGTGAGCCGCGCCTTGAACATCTTGGCGGGCAGCTTCGCGACCTGGACCGTGAGTTCGGGCGCTGTCGACTCGTTCCAGATGCGCAGCGTGTGCATGCCCTCCCACGTCCAGCGCGGGCGGATGTCGTGCGTGGACTTGGGGATCTCGTTCTGGAGCATCGGCGGCGTCGTCACCGTCCAGCGGTAGGGGCTGAACGTGACCTCGCCAGCGTCGACGATGATCGGGCGACGATGCACCGCGACGACCGCAGTCACCCACGTCGGGAGCCGGAACTCCCAGACGTTCTGGAGGATCTGCCGACCCTCCGACTGCTGAAGGTGCATCGTGAAGTTCGAGTACTGCTTGTTCGCCGTGACGAGCGTGCGGAACAGGCCGCGCATCTGCTGGTCGCCGTGACGGACGATGCTCGCGACGGGGTACTTGGAGCCCGCGTCGTCGAGCACGTCCTGCACAGCGGTGACGAACTGGGTGACGTTCACGACCCGCTGACCCTCGCGTTGACAGCCCGCTTGTGGTTCGTCGCCTCGATGTCGGAGTGCTTGACCGTGCGACGACGGATGTAGCCCGGCCCGAAGGTCTGGCGCACACCGTGGTCACGCGCGTCGTAGTCCTCCCAGTGCTTCCGGATGTCCTCGCGGAAGTTCTCCTGGTCGCGCTTCTGGGCGCGCTCAGCTTCTTCCGTTGAGGCGTTGATCTCCGCCTCGACATCCTCGATCGGACGGTCGCAGCGACGCAGCCTGTCGACCATCGCCGTGACGGACCCGTCGAGCCCGCGGTACGTCCCGCCCTCGCCCTCCCAGTAGAAGACGGTCGTGTGGTTGCCCTGCGAAGGCACCCAGCGCACGACGCGCCAGCGACCGGGAAGGTCCGGGGTCCGCGACGCTCCGCGCATCGGGGACCACCAGAGGTTCAAGAGCGGGTCGTACTCACGCAGGGCGCGGCGCACCGCCTCGACATGCCCCGTCGCGACCCACACCGGATCCGGTGGAGCCCAACGGGACATGCGCCAGAGGTGGCCGCC
>ERZ724522.903-NODE-903-length-17439-cov-9.243040_pt1 | contig 17439 bp, 12 predicted proteins | sample MGYA00376055_ERZ724522 | MGnify/ENA primary metagenome ERZ724522 (study PRJEB28724, sample SAMN07190884) | wastewater metagenome | isolation source: effluent of sewage treatment plant in Hong Hong | place: Hong Kong | collected 2016-03-17 ... | reverse complement strand
GAGGCGGCTTCCTGTCCCCCGGAGGCCGCCCCCCTGCCGTCCGCCCCTCCCCGCTCGGTCGCCCCCTGGCGGGTCGCCGCCGTCGCCGGGCTCCTGGTCCTCGCCTTCTTCGTCCGGCCCCTCGGGTGGGGGGCCGTCCTGGTCCTGGCGTGGATCGCCGCCTCGGAGTTCGTGGCGCTGATCCACGGGATGCGCGCCTCGAGCCGGGCCGTCCACGAGGGCGGGCCGCCGGAGGTGCGCTGATGGGCCGGAGCGAGTTCACCCTGAGCCGGGAGCGCTACAAGTACCTCGAAGACGCGATGGAGCGGCACGACGCTGCGACCCGCCCCGCTCCCCGCCTGCCGATCCCCTGCACCTACTGCGGCGGGCCGATCGGCGCCGACGAGGACGAGTGCCCGGAGTGCCGGGCGAAGGCCGTCCGGTGCGAGCGGTGCGGCGGCGGGCACCTGGCCTGCCTGCCCGTGGAGCCGGGCGGCGCGACGGTCCTTGACCCGCCGAGGAAGACGTGAGCCGCGCCCGAGACCTCCGGCGCCGCTACACGCCGGAGATGCGGGAGCGGCGGAACGCCCTCTGGTGGCGGAAGACGCGAGCCGTGCTGAGGACGACGCGTGCCCGGGAGATGTTCCGTGGGCTTGCCAGCGGCGAGTTCCACCGGGACTCGACCGAGGAGACCCAGGGGAACGGGACGAACCGCTTCGGCCGGGCGATCCACTTCCTGACGTTCCCGACGATCTGCAAGTGGCGGATGGAGGCCGAGGGGCGGGCGCCGCGCGAGATGCGTATCCCCCTCGCGCTCGGGCCGTCCAGGCTCTTCGGAGCGGCCCGCGGCGGCGGGAAGACCGACACCCTGCGGGCGGCCATTCTCGGGGGCGAGCTGCCGTGAAAGAGAGTGAGGGGCGCCCCCGCCCGGGGCGCCCCTCTGAGCCATAGGGAGCGAGAAGGAAGCGAGCGCGATGCATGCCGACACCGCGCGAAGGAGCATAGCATTGAACCCCGTGCCTGACCCACCGAAGACTACCCGACAGCTCGTCTTCGAGATCCTGCGAGACAACCCCCGGATGACCTACGGCCAGCTCTCCCGGACGCTGAACGTATCCCGGGCGCGGATCTACCAGATCGTGACCTCCGGACGCGAGGGTCCCCTCCCCCGCCCCGACCCCACACCGCCGAAGGTGTCCGACGAGAAGGTGCTCGAGACCTGGCACCGGCTCCGGCACCTGACGGCGACGGCGGCGGAGCTCGGGATCTCGCGGGACACCGCCCGCAAGGCGCTGACCCGGGCCAAGGAGCCGGCAACCCGGCGCGATCTGTGCCCGACGACCGCTTCCCTCGTCCGGGCGGTCAAGGCCGGCCGCCGGGTTTGCGATGCTGCGGCCGAGGTTGGCATCTCGTTCTACGCGGCCAAGAACCGGCTGAAACGGGCGCACGTCGCCCTGAAGCCTGACCCTCCCCCGCCCATCGAGGAGGTGTACGCGCGGTATCAGGCCGGCGCCTCGCAGCAAGAGATTGCTGATTACTACGGCGTCGGCCGGATGACCGTTTCCGACTGGCTGAGAGCGAGCGGAAAGCCGCTTCGGACCGCTGGGGAAACGCGGTTGATGATGAATGCGAGGCGGCCGCACATGATGCCAAACTCGGCCCGCGAGGAGAGTTTGCTTGATGATCCCGTGGCTCTCGCGGCACTCGTCCCGGCCGAGCGTCACGATGCGTTGCTGGAGGCCGAAGCGCTCCCCCCGCCCGAGGAGGACGAGGACAATCTTCCGCCGCATCTGAGGAAGATGTTGACCGAGACGGAGGATGTTGGGTAGGCTACCAAACATGAGCCTCACCGCAACCTCCGCCCCCACGACTTCTCCGCCCGTCGATCCGTTCCCGAGCTTCGCGGCGTGCGTCTCCAATGCCTTCGAGGAGAGCATCGCCACGAAGCCGAACCTCTTCACCACCGACGTCGAGAACCTCTACGACGAGTTCCTGGCGGCGCTCCCACCCGACCTCCGGCAGACGTACACCTGCCGGGCCTGCTCCCGCTTCGTGGAGACCTACGGCGGGCTCGTCACGATCGGCGAAGACGGGGTCACGACGCCGGTCCTCTGGCGGCCCGACTTCGGGACCCTGGAGCCGTCCTTCGCGCACGGCGCCGGCAACCTCTTCGCCACCGTGAAGCGGGCCAAGGTGACCGGGCCGTTCTACTCCAACGACACCACCTGGGGCCTCCCGCAGAACCACGACGGCAAGCGGGACTGCGACTGGCGGCACCTGCACGTCTGCATCCCGCGCTATGCCTTCGGCCCGTACTTCGCCGCTGATCCGAAGGCCAAGGTAGCCGAGAAGCGGGAGGAGCACCGGCTCCTGGGCGAAGCCATCGCCGAGTACAGGATGGCGACGGTTCAGGCCGCCGTCGAGCTGCTCCAGAGCGGCCGACTCGCCCGGTCCGAGAAGGCGCTCCCGCAGGCCATCTGGTTCGAGCGCGTCATCGGCGCAGCGAAGGGCGAGAAGCGCACCGATCGGCGCAGCAACATCCTCTGGAGGACGGCCGTCGAGGCTCCCGCCGGCTGGTGCCACGTCCGCTCCGGGCTCCTCGGCACCCTGCTCGAGGATCTGAAGGAGGGGAAGGTCTTCAGCGGCATCAAGCGGTCCTGGGACGAGAAGGTCCACCCCCTCGCCTACCAGCGCCCCACCGCCCCCGTCTCCGATGGGAACGTGAAGCAGGCCGAGAAGATCGTGGCCGAGCTCGGCATCGCCGCGTCCCTGCGGCGTCGGTACTGCCTCAAGGAGGACGTGAAGGTCCGGATCTGGGAGCCGTTCGTACCAGACAAGAGCGAGCCGGAGGGCGTCTTCAGCCATCTCCTCAAGAAGAGCGAGCCGGCCGACCACGACCTGACGGCCCCGGCGGCGATCACCTGGCGGAAGTTCAAGGAGACCGTCCTGCCGCGGGCCTCGAAGATCGAGGTGTGGGTCCCGCCAGCGTCCGGCTCCTACTGCGCCCTCGTGACGGCCGCCGACCCGGCCGCACCGCCGATCATCCAGTGGGACCACCCGGACGCCCGGAACCCCGTCACGCACTACCTGTACGTCAACGTCAACCGGAACGACGGCTCGTACCCCGGCAACTGGGGCCTCGCGGCGAACAGCTACGTCAACGTCTGGGCGATCACGCCCGGCCCCTCGCACTGGAACGCTGACCGGATCCCGGCGAACCAGCCCGAGATCGTGATCCTCCTCCTGGAGGGGGCGCGGGACATCCACGTCATGCGCGGCGGGGCCGGGGGAGGCTTCTTCCCGGAGATCCTGAAGAGCGAGCTCCACGAGATCCGCAAGACGCTCGAGCACTACGCGCTGAACGCCGTCATCGAGGGGGCGAAGGACGCCGAAGCGTGCGGCGTGATGCTCCACGACAAGGCGCGGCCCGTCCAGGTGAGGGTAACCACTCGCGGGGTCCGCGCCAACTACACCATCGACCGCTGGGACTAGGGAGGAATCTGTGGCAACGACGAAACGGAGCCCCGCCGACCGGGTGAAGGCTCTCCTGATGAAGAACAAGGCGCTGACCGAGAAGGAGGTGCTGGAGCAGGTCAAGGGCACCAGCCGGAAGGAGATCCGGGCTCTCCGGGTCTCGCTCGGGATCGACCGGCAGAGCGCCATCGCCGACGCGCGCAGCAGGCTCGCCCAGGAGCCGAGTATCCGGGCGGCTCGCCTGATCGAGGAGATCCTGGCGACCTACGGCGTGCGCCTGGGGCCGCCGGACGTGTCGCGGCTCAGGCCCGTGAAGAAGAAGACGGGGAGGCGGCCGAAGGGGAGTCTGGCGGCGGCGTTCGCTGCGATCCCCCCCCGCCTGGACACCGTCGGAGGCATCAAGTTCCCGTCCGCCAAGGTGGCGCAGGCGGTGCGCTACGACATCGTCCTCGGCCGCATCGAGCGGCTCGAGGCCCGCGTGAAGAAGCTCGAAGGAGGAAAGCGATGAAGCTCAGAAAGGTCAACATCCCGCTCGAGGCCACGACCGATCTCTCGCTCGGCGTGATCGGGAAGACGCGGAAGGCAGTCCTGTTCGACAAGACCGGCGCCCTGATCGGCGAGGTCCCCGTCCAGCAGGCGAAGCCATACGTCGTCCAGCCCATCCCCAACGCCAAGCCGCCCAAGAAAGGAGCCAGCAAGAAGTGATGCCGACCACAGCCGCGTTCAACGAGTCGCCGCTGCTCCGTATCGGCAACGCCTACGTCCGCGCCGCCGCCATCCTGTCCGTGAAGGACGCCGGGAAGGGGGAACTGTACATCCGGCTGACCGACGGCTCGGAGCTTTCCGCGCAGGGCACGCTGCGCGACTTCGAGGAAACCATCCGCAACATGTCACAGCAAGAAGGAGGAGCCGCCAAATGAGCGAACAGGTCATGACGTTCTCGGCACTCGCAGCGACCGTCGAGAACCCCTACAAGGGGAAGAACCGCTTCCTCGTGGAGACCCTGGACGAGGCCCTGGCCGACTGCGCCCGCGCGTCCGCCTCCACCCGGAAGAAGTCCTCCTTCATCATCACCGTGACCCTCCAGCCACTCGGCGACGACGAGGTGGCCCTCTCCAGCAACGTCAAGACGAAGATCCCCGAGAAGGGCGCTCTCCCCGTGAAGGCGTACCTCGACAAGCGGGGGACCCTGGTCGCCGACGACCCGCAGCAGCTCACGCTGCCCGTGGAGATCGTCAAGAAGGGAGCCGAGACCAAGTGAGGACCGACTACCTGCTCCAGTTCTTCGCCTACGCTCACCTCCCGCCGCACCTTCAGGCTGTCTCGAAGCCGTTCTGCGACCTCGCGCACGCGATGGTGATGGGCGACAACGTGCCCGAGAGCGGTACCTGCACGTTCGGAGGCCCGCTCCCGTCCAACCCCGAGCGGACGGTCGCGCTCCGGAAACTCCTGGAGGCGAAGGACTGCGCCGTCCGGGCGCTGCTCTTCAAGGAAGGTGTCGCATGAGCCGCCTGGACGACGCCATCGACAAGCTCGTCTCGCTCGGGACCTCCAGCCGCCCCGTCCTCCTGAAGCTGGACGACGGCTCCGGGCGGATCTTCATGTTCTCCGACGCCGCCAAGACCTACATCGAGCAGCCGCGCTTCAACGCCCGGCGCCGGTCGGTCTCGAACATCGCATCGTTCGCCGCGATGGTGAAGGCCGAGATCCTCCGGTACAGGAGCGACAGCGGGTCCATGGCTGACGGCCCCTCGGCCGCCTGGCCCACCGTCGTCTTCACCGACAACGGCGGCTCCTTCCACCTGGACGACTCCGACGACCGGATCACCTTCGGCTACGCCCGCAAGCTGGCCCCCGGCTTCGCCTCCGTCTCCCAGCTCGTCGGCAAGCCGATGGACCACCTGTCCCTCGTGCAGTGCCTGCAGGGCCTGCGCTCCTACATCGTGGACGAGCCCGGGACCCCGGCCGGCACCCTGATCTCGACCTTCCGCAAGGTCACCTTCGAGCGCGGCGTCCGGGTGGACTCCCAGCCCCTCGTCGTGGACAACAACGGGCACGCAGCCTACGAGATGAACTTCTCGGCCCGCGGCGGCCCCATGCAGACGTTCCTCCCGACCACGATCCCCCTCGTCCTGCCCTACGCCCGCGGCGGGAACCGCTACCCGACGGAGCTCGAGGTGGACGTGACCCTGAAGGACGCCCCCGCTGGCTCGACGGGCGGCGCCTCGCTCGTCTTCACGCTCGCCTGGCCGCTCCAGCCGGACTTCGTGGAGACGGCGATCGAGGACGAGATCAGCGAGTTCCGGGCCGAGGTGGCGGGGCTCGTCAACGACGGGCCGGGGTCGCTCGTCATCCTGGAGAACCTGTAGGGCCTGGCGCCTCGAACCTCCGCCGGCCATGGGGCCACGGAGCGGCGCCTTGATCTGGGGGGCGGTTGCGAGCCGCCCCTTTTCGTTTGGACACACCGGGGTCCGGTTCCCCCTCTGAGCTAGGGAACGGACATCCGCTCTGTGACGAGGCTTTGAAGGACCGTACTTAGGCCGAGAATTCCGCTTCGACCCGCTGCTTTTTGGGGTGGGTGCTCATGTTGGACAGACCCGGGCGCACCGGACGTCCCCACGCGAATGTAACGCGGACGGGGGCTGGATCGACCACCAGCTCGTTGCCGGGAGAAACTGGCTCGCAACCAGAAGCAGCGGTTTCGCGTGATATTCATGGGCGGAGGTTCGTTTACTCCGCATGCGGCAACCGAGCTTCTCGTCGCCCGGCATTGTCCTCGCAGGGGGGTGTGACTCCTGACCTTGACCCCTGCTCCTGCGCGCTTGGCTATTCTCCGGCGCCTCGCACGGCTGCCTCCGACCGGTGATGTCCGACTTACGGGTCATCAAGTTACCTCGTCACGCTCGACCCACCGGGCTTCCCCGAAATGTGGGGGCGGAGAGGAGGGTGGGCTGCCCTTTATCCCCTCCGCCCTTCACGTGACGAGGTGCCCCCCGGTGGAGGGGAGCTTCGCGAAGTCTACCAGACCACCTTAGCCCCGCTATTTCAGCAGGGGCTACTCCGGGGGCAGGAGCTTCTCGGCCTCGGCCTGGATCGCCTCGACCTCTTCCTGGGGCCGGTCCTTCCACCACGACGGCCGGCGGGAGGCCGACCCGAAGACGCGGGCCCGGAACGCATCCGCCCACCGCTGCCGCTCCTCCGGGGTCGCCTTCCGGTAGACCTCGAGCGCCTCGTCCACCGGCATCGAGCGCAGGGTGTTCTCGAGGACCGTCTTCGCGGCGGCCTTGTAGAGAGCTCGACGCCCCTGCTTCTCGTCCGGCGAGACCTGGTGCTCCTCGATCGCCTTCTCGATGGCAGCGTCGGCCGCTTCGTCGTGGCCCCCGCGGATCAGCGCCTTGATCTCCGAGCGTGCCTTCGACTTCTCGGCTTCGGCCTTCGTCTTGATCCCGCCGGAGGTCCGATGGAGGTACTCGTTGAGCTTCTCCTCGGCGGCGCTCCTGGAGAGGCTGGCCGGCGCCTTCGTGACCCCCATCAGGGCCTCCCCGGAACCGATGTTCGAGCCGGGGAACTTCGACTGGAGGATCTGGCGGAACGACATCGGGACCATCTGCCGGATCGCGTGTTCCACCGAGTCCCGAACCTGCTCCGCTCCGTTCCCTTCCCGGATCTGCGTCCCCCAGTAGTCCTGGTTCTTGGCGATCTCGGCTCCGATGGACACGCCTGGGGAGAGCTTGTGAGTCGCCGTCGTGAACGGGTCCTTCGCCCAGGCGTATACGTCCTTGGCGTACGTCGGGAGGAAGACGCGCTCCTCCGACCCGTCCTTGTTACGGCCGCCGGTCGGGATCGCGAAGGCGTCCTTGATGTTCGCGGGGAGCTTCCCGTGCTTCCCGTAGTAGTAGATCGCCCCCATCGTTCCGACGGTGATCGGCATCGCCAGCGAGTAGGCCATGCGGCGCGTGAACACGGGGTCGTTGAGGTTCGACGGCATGGCCGCCTGCGCGCGCCGGAGTGCCGCCTCAGCCTTCTCGATCTCGGCCGGCTTCCCGCCCTGCTGCGCCTGCGCGAGGGCGCCCTCGGCCTTCCGGATCTCGCCCCGGGCGGCGGTCTTCTTCGCCTCGACCTCGGCGTTCTTGACGCTCCTGGCCCCTGTCCGGCCGGCGTCGAAGATTCCGCCCCCGATCTCCCGGATGTCCCCGAGGTTCCAGCCGAGGGACCTGACGGCAACCTGGCCCAGATCCTTCATGGTGCGGTTCCACATGAGGTTGTCGTACCGAAGCTGCCCCATCCGGTTCTCGACGGAGTCCCAGATCCGTCCGAGGTGGTGGCTGATCTCGGCGCCAGTCGCGTCCGGCCCGAGCCGGCGAAGGACGAACTCGGCCTCCCTGGCGAACATCCCGATCTTGATGGCCGGGACCCAGTGCTCCATGATCGGCTTCGCCATCGTCTCGAGGAACGCTCCGGGAAGGTGTCCGGCGGCCCAGACTGGATTCCCACGGTTCCATGCCCGCTTCATCGCGTCCACCTGCCCAGTTGAATAGCGGACGTCTTGAGTGATGGCCCCACCGGCCCGCAGCAGGTTCTGGACCTCGGCCGGCATGGACTCGAACGAGGCGCCGACAGAGACAGCCTTCGCCATGTCCCGAATTCGCTTCCCCTCGGCTAGCATCTGGAGGGGCGCGATCGGCGACGTGAGCGTGTGCTTCAGTGCGTTCCCGTACTCCCCGTGCGCCGCCTCCTCCAGAGCGAGGGAGACCTGGGACGTGATCGCATCGAGACCCGTGAAGACGGCGTGGAAGCCGCTCATCCCGAGCTGGATCTGGTTCATCACGTTCGTGAGGCCGCGGAAGGTGCGATACCAGAGCTTGTTCTGCAGCCCAGGGGTGAGCGAGCGGTCGATGAGCGTCACGACGGGCCGCGGGGCGATCCAGTGCCCGATGATGACCTTCCCCTTCACGGGGACACGGGTCACGCGCTCCTCGAGCTCGAGCCCGGGCTGCATGTCGAAGAACTTGTGCAGCTCCGGCTTGTCGAGGAGGAACTTCCGGAACTCGCCGAGCGTGACCGGCGCGAGCTCGCGCATGAGGCCAGGCTCGGACACGTAGGCGTCGAGCATGTTGGCGATCTGCTCGTCGGCCGTCCGCACGTACTGCTTGTAGGCGTCCGAGACGTTCGGCTTGCTCTCGTACCGAAGGTCCGCGAGGTCCCGAAGCTCCCGACGGATGGTCGGGGACCCGTCCCCCGACATCAGGGCATCCCAGAGTTTGTAGCGCTGGTCGAGAACGTGCCCGACCTCGTGGGCCAAGACGCCGACGGGCGTTCCGAAGCGGGTCACCACTTTGCCGTCTCCGTTCGCCGCGATCTCTGCCCGCCCGAACTCTCCGCCGACGCCGGCCAGTCGCTCGTGCTGGATGTTCAGATCCTTGGCGATGTCCTCCATCAGGCGGAACCGCTTCGTGACGGCCTCTCCAACGGCGACGGAGGGGTCACCGTAGACCACGCCCTTCTCCGGGTGGACGATGTCGTAGCCCTCCGGCATCGGCATGTCCACCGGCTTGTACCGCCAGATTCGCTCCCGGATCGACTGGCCCTTCTCCTTCTGCCACATGAGGTACTGCTGGACCTGCGCGACGTGGTTCTTGACGATGTCCGCTGGGTTGTCGTCCGCGAGCTTCAGCCCGGTCGCGAGCGCGTCATCGAGCAGCTCGTAGTACCTCTTGTGGAGGAACCCCTTGCTGCCCTCGGCGGAGCGTCGCTCGTACCACTCGTGGGCGAACCGTGCCGCCGCGTCCGGCTTCTCGAAGATGCGCGGGAAGTAGTTCTCAAGGTAGTTCGCGCTCCCGTCGTACCCGTACTCCTCGACTTCGCGCCACGAGGCGTCGAGGATCGCGCGGAGGAGGGCCGCGTGCTTCTCCAGCTCCGGGGTCGCCTGCTTCGGGCTGTTCTTGGGGTCCTTCGGGTCCTGCCGCTCGATCGTCCCGATGAAGTCCACGGCGGCCTTCATGCGGTCTGCCGGGCGCAGCTTGTCGAAGTAGTCCCGAACCGGGCGAAGGGCCGTATCGAGCCGCGCCATCCGGAAGTCACGCTGGGCGTAGTTCTTCCGCTTGATGTCCGCCGTACGCTTCGCGGAATCACTCACGGTTGTGGCCGAGAAGACCTCGTGGATGTCGTCCAGCATCTCCTGCCCGCCGTTCTTCAGGCGAGCGTAGGCAGGCACGAGGCTCTCGGCCTTCAGAACTTCTAGTGGACCCTCTGGGGGCCGTACCGGGGGGGTACGGGGAAGCCGCTTGAAGGTCGGTACGGGGACCGCCTGCTTGCCGGTGCGCTCGGCGTACGGGTCGCGGCCGACTCCCTTGCCGGAGGAGTAGGCGAAGACGCGGGGCTTGCCTCCAGGCTCTCCTCCGCCGGGCCGTCCGCCTCCGGGGGCTCCGCCTCCTCCTCCCGGAGCTGCGCCAGGGCCCGCTCCACGATCCGGTCCACCACTTCCGGTCTGATCGAAGAGACCGGTCTGTGTGCCTTCTGACTCGAACCTGGACTCGTAGATCCGCTTGGCGGAAGCGAAGGTTTCTGCGCGGCTGGGGGCATCGGGGGCTCCTCCGAAGAGATCCGTCTGGTCCGGGTGTCCCGCCGCCTCCACCGCTCGAGCGAGCGAGTCGATGAAGCCGGCGATCTTCTTGGGCGACCGCTTGTTCTTGTCCAGGAACGAGAGGACGTCCCTCCCCTCGGGGCTGATCTGGTCCCCGAAGAGATCCTGCTGGTCGAGGTAGTCGGCGACCGAGACCCCTTGGTCCCGGGCGTGGGCGAGGTGATCGACCGCCTCCTTGATGGGGGTCGTGAAGTCCACCGGGTGCAACTCGCCGCTCTCGGCCATCGCCCGCACCTTGGCGACGCGGGGAGCGGCCGAGAGGAGCCCTGCCGAGACGTTCCGGGTGTTGTCGTCCGCCGCCTCCAGGGCCCGCTCGAGGACCGAGGTCTCGCCGTACGCCTTGGCGAGGATCGCGGCCTTGACGCGGGCTACCCCTGCCGCGCTGACGTTACCCGCCCGGTCCACCATGTCGCCGCTGTCGGCGATCTCACTGAAGAAGCCGCGGAGGAAGGGCCTGTTCGAGGCGGCCATGATGTCGCCGGACTCGGACGGGGCGAACTGGCTCAGGAGCTCCGGCGTCATGGCCCCGGCGTCCACCGCCGCCTGTTCGGCCGTGCCCATCCTCTCCGCCGTCCCCTTGTTGGACTCCTTGGCGATCGAGACCTGTTCCTTGGCCGAGAGGTCGGTCTTCCTCTCGCGGATCAGAATCGGCTCGCGCATGCCCTCCACGGCTTCAGGGGTCATCCCGTAGCGGCTCGCGTCGTCGATGAGACGCTGACGGTACTCCCCAGCGTTCCCGTCCTCGTAGGCGATCCGGATCCCGTTCGTCCGGCCGTTCCCGTGCTCGGCGTCTCGAATCCCCTCGGGGCCGGGCTCCGACGTGATCGGGGCCCCGACCGATGCCTCGGGTCCCTCGAGCAAGAGGTCGGGGTTCGGGCGTTGCCCGATCTCGGCCTGCTGGCGGAGATAGGACTCCCGCGAGCGATCGCGAGGCTGCTTCCGCTGCGGGAAGCCGGGGGTCGGCTCGCCGGTCCGCTTGTCGTGAGAGGTCCGGACCGTGTCCGCCTCCACGATCTTGTACTCGACGTCGAGAGGCTCGGTGGGGCTGACCCAGACGCGTGCCGGCTTTCCCTTCGGCGCCTCTGCCTTGGCCTCTACGGGCTCCGGCACATCGGGCTCGTACCTGTCGCCGAACCGCTCCTTGAGGTCTGCCTCCACCTGTGCCGCGGTCGGGCCGCCGGGCCCGTAGCCGAGCTTCTTGTCGAGCGCCTTGAGGTGGAGCTCCGTCTCGCGCAGTTCTTCCTTCGCTCGGGCCAGCTTCTTCGGGCTGAGGCTGTCCTCGCGAATCTTCCTCTGAAGTTCCCGCCGCTCCTCGATCGAGGCGGCCCGTTCGTCCAACAGGGCCTTGCGGGCGCCCGGGGCTACCGGCTCGGCGGCGGGCCGTACCCCAGGTTCAGGCGGAGCATCGCCCTTTGGGGCCGCCTCGACTGCCTCTGTACGGGATGCCCCGGGCGGGGCAAGCCGCTGCCGCTCCTTGATCGCGAAGTTTGCCTCGTGCGCCGAATCGTACTTGCCTACGTTTTCCCCGTCCTCGTAGAGATACCACCTCGTGCGCGTCTCGCCGGTTGGGTGCGAGTCGGACCGCTTGCGCCCCTCGGGATACCACCACCCATCGGCAAACTCAATTTCAGTGGTTGGCTCAACCGTGAACTTCGCAGCGGCCGGCGTCCGCACATCATCGTTTTTCGGGAGAGCAGGACGGCCGACAGCACCCTTGTCCTCGACCCGGCGCTCGGGCGATGTCCCCGTACGCGCCACGACGCCGTCTTCGCGAGGGGCCGGCGGTAGGGCCTTCTGCCCGCGCCCCCCGATCGCCGGGGCGGCGGGAGCAGCAGCCGCTTTCCCTGGTCGGGGGAGCTTCACCCCTGGTACGACGGCATCCAGAATCTCCTGGGCCTTAGCGAGCGTGCCGTCGCTGTAGGGGCGGTATCCGGGCGGCGGCGGCGCGAGAACGATCTCAACCCCGGGCCGCTCCGGTGTGCCAGCGAGGCGATCCGTTACATCCTGGTGGACGTCCTCACCTTCCCCGCGTTCCATTGCCGCATGCCGGACAGCAACCTCTGCGATACGGCCCAGCTCGTTCTGCCGACCGGCCCGCATCTCCATGCCCATGCGGTTCGCCCCTCGAATGGCAGTTGGAAGCCTGGATTGCTGGAGGTCTGCCACGAGGGCTTCGCGCGCCTTCGCGTCAGGCATGACTCTCTCCAGCGCTTCGCCTAGGCCCCCTGCGACCTCAGCATCCTCGTGGGCTTCCGCAGCGTACCGCTCGTTGTACAGCTTCTCCAGCTCCGAAGGCATCGGCCTGTAGTCCACGGGGAGACCGAGGAGTTCACCGGCCGGAGCCAGCTTCGTAACGTCCACCCCCTCTCTGGAGAGCCGCTCCTCGGCGGCATCAATTTCACGCTGGATCTCGTCGTAGGAACGCGGCGGCTTCTTCTCTGCCTCGATCCCGGCCTGCCTGTCGGCGATGACCTCGTCCGGCGTCCGGACGGCCACCTGGTCGCCCTCGCCGGCCATCCCCTGCGCCGCCTTCACGGCCCCCTCGATGTCGCCGGGACCCACCACCTGGGACGACTTCTCGACGCCGTCCTTCCCGAGGACGCTGACGACGGCGTTGTCTGGATGCGGCTCCGGCCGCGGTCCGCTGAAGCCGAGCGCCTTGTCGAGGCCCTCGCCGGACGTGAGCGCCTCGCGCGCCTGCTCCGGCGTCACCTTCGTGGGGTCGAAGATCAGCGTCCCGGCGGGCCCATCCACCCGAGCCAGCCCCTCGGGGACGACGTCAGGCGGCTTGGCGCCCCCCTGGACGGTGTAGAGGACCCCCGGCTTCTTCCCCGGCTGGCCCTGGCCCTCCTCCACCATCTCGAGCTGGGCGTCGGTGGTCGCCTTCGGCTCGACCTGGATGTTCTCCTCGGCGGGGGGCTTCGCGGGGGAGGCCCGCTCGGCCCGCTGGCGGTCCTGCCACGAGGGAACGTCTCCCACGGTCGGCAGAGGGGGCCTCGCCGGAAGCGTTGGAGCCGGCGGCGGCTCCTCGCCCCCCGACAGGATCGAGGCGAGGACTCGTGCGGCTTCCGGGTCAACCGGCGCCGCCGGGCGCGGAGCGTTCCCCGTCCTTGCCTGGAGATCGGCAGGCGGCGTCCGTCCTTGAGCGAGTACGTCGGGCGGCACCGGGAACGGGCCGCGAACCTGTCCCTCGGGGCCCGAGGGGATCGAGTGCATGGCCCTCTCCGCCCGGGAGAGGTCGGGCGGTCCCTGCCCCTCAAGGAGCTGGGCGTGTGCCAGACGCTCCCGAACGGAGTACGGGACCGGTGGGCCAACAGGAGATTCGAATGGCGCGAGACGCGGAACGACCCCCTCCCACCGCTCCGGCCCCATCTCAGGATCGTAAGGAGTTGGCGTGCGGCCGGATGCAAGGTCGAAGATGTCCATGGGCGCGGTGAAGCCGCTCGCTGTGGGCGGCGCGTCGCCCAGGGCCGCCAGGGGAGCGAGCGGCGAGCGCCCGATCCTCGGCCTCGGAAGAACCTCTGATTGGTTGCGGTTGAACAGTGCGTCGTAGCCACCCGACACGAGGTCCGTCAACGGAGCCGTGATTGGGGCCCGGTTGAAGGCACCGATCATCGGTACCCCCTCCTCAACGCTAATCGCCCGACTCGCCATCTCACGGTCGGCCTGCCCACGGGTAGCTTCCCCGTAGAGGCGAGCCTGCTCCGGCGATCGCCCGCTAGCCAGTCCCGGATCCAGAAAGCGGTTCCCCTCAATGGACTTGGCGATGGGGCTCTTCGCCCCAAGCGGCGTCGCGCCCATGAAGGCCCCCATCCCGAGCTGGCCGAGGTGCTGGGCAAGCTCGTTGAACGGGACCGGGTCACCACCGATCGCGCTCCCGATGTCGGTCCCCACCGCGGGGGAAGCCTCGGCAACCTGACCGACCCCCTCCCCGCTGAACCACGAGGTGATGGCGGCGTCCACCAGCGGCTTGAACGCGCCCGGGGTGGCCCTGTGCAGCACCGCGAACTCGGCGAGCGCAGGGGCCGACGAGGTGATTGCCTGGGTGACCCCCTTCGCTCCTGCTGCCAGCACGTTCGCGGTGAGCGAGTCGCTCTTCTCCCCGCGGTCCACCAGCCGGGCAAGAGCCGAGTGCTCCGTGTCCTCGGTCGCCCATTTCCCGAGGTCGTCGGCGGCACCCTGCGCCCAGTCGTGGACCTTCGTGTAGTCGTTCTCAAGGTAGCGGGCCGGGGCCGTTGCCCGGAGAGTGTCCTCGGGGTTCAGTCGGGACGTGGCCGGAGCCTCGCCGAGGGCCTTCCCCTCGAAGAGGGGTCGTGCGTTCTCGCGTCTAACCGTCCCGTCGTCTCCGCTTCGAAGGGCAGCGAGCCTGGCTGCGGCCTGCTCGGACACGGGGCGGTACTGCTCGACGCCCGCCCCGAGCGGGAGGTACGGCTCGCCCGCCTTCGGCGGCTCGTACTTCCGGACACCACCTCCAGCAAGGTCGGGCGCCGGAGCCCGCCGACGCAGGCGGGCCCGTTGGATCGGAGTCGCGTCCGGCGAGATGTCGCCGTAGCCACCGATGGCCTCCCTGGCCGCCGCCCCGGCGCCAGTCAGGATGTCCCCGACCCGACGCTCCAGCGGAGCGATGTACTTGTCGTGGCGAGCCTCCCCGGCCGCATCCTCGGCTGCCTGCGCCGCGGCTTCCCTGTCGAGGTCAGCATCGAGAGCGGCCTTCTGCCTCCCCGCCCAGTCGGCGACGTTGCCGGCCATCTCGCCCACGGACGGGAATGTGTTCTCGCGGGCCTTTCGGAGAGCCTCCTGTTTGTTCTTCCGGAAGAACGACTGAAGCTCTGGCGTCAGGAGGGCAGACGGCGCGTCGGGCTCTTCCGGGATTGCGGGCCGATTTACGGGCTGAATTGCGGGAATTGCGTTCCCCGCAATCGACGGCCGGGGAGCGAAATCGCCCTTTTCGCTCTCCGGCTTCCCGCCCAGCGCGGCGAGACGCTTCGAGGCGAGACCGGTCGGCCCGCCGAGGGTAGGACGGCTCGCCCGAGCGGCCTTCTCCTGCGCGATGATCTCCGAGATGGTGGACTGGATCTCCGCGTCATCATCGGAGTCGATCTCGTAGGTGCCGTACCCCTCGATGTCGTACTTTCCAGGCATCTAGCCCACCTTGCGCCACTTTACCCCACCGACCGCGCCGGCTTTCGGCTTCGGGGCCGCCCCGGGTGGCGCTGTGTCGGCGTCGATCCGGTCGTACTGCCGCTGCCGCTCCTTCTCAAGCTCCGCGACCGCCGCCGCGATCGACGCGGGCGTCTTCCTGGCCCCCGGCTCGGACTTCCTCGCCTCCACGATCTGCTTGTTGATCTCCGCGTCCACCTGTCGCTTCTGGGCCGAGACGGCGATCCGGTTGCCGGCCGTCAGGGCGTCGTCACCCTTCTTTTCGCGCTTCTCCCTGGCGATCCGTTCCCGAGACGCCGCCGCTGTCTCGGCGGCGGTGTCGGGCACGCCGTAGGGCTCCTCCACCGTCTCGCCGAGCATGTCCACGCCCGGGAGCTTCGGGCCTTGGAGGTCTGGGTTTTCCTTAAAGTACCGCTCCACGAGTTGCCCCTGCGCGTTGCGCGGGACCGCGGCCTGGTCCACCCGGACGGTCTTGCCGGTGCGCGGCTCGATCAGCGTCTCGAGGTGTGGCGCTGCCGTATTGCCGGCGCTGGCCGTCCGGTGCATCGCCGCGAGCGTGCTCTCGTCCGGGACGATGTACTTCCCGGTGAGGTTGTCGAACCGAAGGTTCCCAACGGTGCTGTACCTGTTCGGGTCATAGCCGCCTCCGGCCGCCCCGAACGCCGCCGGGTTGCCAGCCCTGATCTCAGCATTCCGCCTCCGGAGCACTTCGGCCCGCTGGTAGGCCGCATCCCGCTGGCGATCGAAGGCGCCTCCAAATCCCGTGCGCTTCGGGAGCGCGTAAGCCTCGTCCTCCAGCTTCTTGATGGCTTCCTTGTTCGCAAAGTAGTCGTTGTAGTCCTGAAGGTCCATCTGCTGCCGGGCCGCGTCCTGGTGGCCCGGGTTCGTGGGGTCCGGAGCCTGGTACTTGAGCACGCCGCCACCGCCGAGATCGAAGTCCCCGTTGGCCCCGGTGTCACGCGGTGCCTCGCCCCCGAAGATCCTGGCCGCGTCCTCCTGCTTCTGCTTGGCGTCGAGGATGGCCCGCTGAGTCGTGGACGGGTCGGGCCCCATGTTCGGGTAGACGGAGTCCGTCTTGCGGGTCGTGACGCCCTGCCACCCGCCCGTCGGATTGACGTGCCCGCCGGAGTAGCCCCCCACCCGGCTCTTCTTCTTGGTGCCGTACGGGTTGTAGGGCTGGCTGTTCCACCAGTCCCGAGTCGCTCCGCCGCCGATGCCGTACGGATCCTCCTCGGCTCCATCGTCGAAGCCGAAGGTGTCGAAGCCGAAGTCGCCGAATCCGGGCATGCTGGCCTCCTAGATGTTGAATCCGCCGGAGCCGGACGTGTCGGCGCCCATGTGGTACTTCTCGCGCGGGTTCCTGAAGATGTCGAGGAGCGTCCCGAGGCCCGAGATGAAGTTCTGCTGGCCTTGGCCGTAGAGCTGCTGCTGGCCCTGGAGCCCGAACTGCCGGTTCTTCCTCTGGGAGTCGGCGTACCCGCCGGCCCCCTCGAGCGCGGCGTTCTTCCGCCCGTAGAGCTGCTGGCCCATCCCGGCGAGGCCGGCCGCGCCGGTCCCCATCCGCCCGGACGCCCGATCGTCCTGCTGGTTCATGAGTCCGAGGGCCCCCATCCGCTGCTGACCCTGCTGGCCGAGCGCGGAGAGCTGCTGCGAGCGCGCCGCCTCGTCCTCCTGGTTCATCCCCGTCAGGCCGAACTTCTGGCGGTCCCGGGCCTGCTGGTCCCAGGCGTTGAGGCCGGAGATGCCGGCGAGCCGGAGCTGGGCCGCGTCCCGGGCGTTCTGGGAGGCGAGGCTCTGCGCCTGCAGGGCCCGCGAGGCGTCCGCCTGCGCCGAGGACGACTCGATCCCGGCGAGGTTGCCGAGGCCGCCGGCCCCGACCTCCTTCTGGCGCTCCTTCTCCTTGGCGAAGTCGATGGTGTTCTGCCGGGCCTGCCCGCCGAGGGCCGTGGCGCGGTCCGCCGTCTGCCGGGCGAGGGCGCCGTAGAGCCCGGCCTGCCCGCCCCCCATGGCCCGCTTCCGCAGCATCTCCGAGGCGTTGTTGTCGAAGATGCCACGGGCGGTCCGCATGCCCTCCTGTTGGATGGCGTTCTGGGTCGCCGCGTCGAAGCCGCCCTTCGAGATCATGTCCTCGTAGGCGCTCTTGGCCCCGCCGAAGGCGCTGCCGGCGCCGATCCCGCCGGCCG
>ERZ724522.902-NODE-902-length-17443-cov-4.340982_pt1 | contig 17443 bp, 38 predicted proteins | sample MGYA00376055_ERZ724522 | MGnify/ENA primary metagenome ERZ724522 (study PRJEB28724, sample SAMN07190884) | wastewater metagenome | isolation source: effluent of sewage treatment plant in Hong Hong | place: Hong Kong | collected 2016-03-17 ... | reverse complement strand
AAATTTGTTTAAAAATTTGGAAAAATATTAGAAGATGATAAAAGAGGAATTTCTGTTTTCTTCACTTGGATGCCAAAAAATCCAGATAATAAGGGTAAAGGTGGTGGTTGGCGTTGGCATAAATGGGGAGAATATCTTGGAAATGGTACTCCAACTTGTGAACATCTTGATGATGAAGATGAATTCAATGATGGCGTATATGTATATCATATGTATATTGTAGATGGCGTTAATGATAAATGTGTTGGATATTATGATATGTCATATGACGGATTTACATTTAGAAAATTTGTTCATTCTGTTGAAGAGGCAAAAATTGAATTGTTAAACAGAAAAGAAAATACAGACGACATTACATTTGGCGAATTAGTTTTATTTGAACAAAATAAGGCTTGTCTTGCTCAAAGTTCTGAACAAGCAATTCTTACAAAAAGCTTTATTGATTCATTTGGACAAATGAAATGAAGTTTTCAGATTATCTTTCAAAGATGAAAAATGGACACGAAAAACTTGTTTTATTTGACAAGAATTGGAAAACATATTTCTTGTATTTACAGGAAAATTATTCTGGCACTTTCGATGAACAATCAGAATATTTTGATAGATTAGCAGAATATCTGAATGTTTCAGATCGTACAGCACAAGATATTTGGTATTCTAATCAACGTAGTTGGTTTAAACCAGAAATGGTGGATGTTATGATTGACATGGACAAACATCCAGATAAATATTCATTTCATCCAATTTACACTTCTGGTGCATTTCTTTGGGATTCTGTAAATAAAAAGTTTCTTCCAGAAGTTTAGGAGAATTATCACATGTGCTTATCTGTAACTTATGTTCCAAAAAATCATGAAGAGTCATTAGTAATTCCTGTTTGGAAAGAGATGTTTAAAAAAATAATTAATTATTACACTCCATATTATAATGCTAAATGTGATAATAATGGTCTTCTTTATAAAGACAATCTTTATTCTATTCGTTCTGAACGGTTTAATTATCAAACAGAATCTGAAGATAAATCGCATTCAAGAAAGTTTTATTATTATGGAGATATTTTAGAACACCATGTTGTGCATAGTTATTATGAAAAACCAGATTTTAAAACAAGTTTTGTTTCAGAAATCTTTTCATCATATGCAATTGGAGTTGCTGCATATGGTGATTCTAACGATGTTGGCTCAATTGCACTATATATTCCAGAATTAGATAAATCTAAACTCAAAGGCAAAAGAGCTAATTATTTGAAAAATAATGAACATAAAATTTCAGATTTAATGAAATTGTTTCCAAGTTTAGATAAATTGAAAAATGATTTTCAGATTCTTGGATTTAAATTTTAATAATTTCTTCAAAAGAGTAAAAATATGATTTACGCTGGCAACTATTCATTTTGTCCAAAACAAATTCCTCCTTTTAACGATTTTACAACACATCCGAGAAATTTTTGCAAACTAAACTATGATGTTTTCACAAACAATCCTATTTTGGTTAAACATTATCCTTTTAATGAAGTTGTTTTGATTTCACCAAAAGGCAAGTTTAAGAAACTTTCTGAACATCCAGAAGCTAAAAAATGGGAAGATGAATTTGATGCTGGCGAGTTTTGGTCTTTTGTAGGCGAATCATGGATTGATGATTAAAATTTTGATTCGTAATAAAGAAAACGTGCTGGTTCCCGCAATTTTTAAGGGGTAATCTGCTCAGATGATTAAATCTGATAATAATCCAACAAAGATCCAGCAGTTTTCTTTATTTTTAATTAAATTAATTCAAAACAAAATTTAACAACTTATGAAGTTTGATTGTACAATTGATGTTATGTGAAAACATAACAAAAACATGGTGATTTATGAGAAAAATGACTTTTGATTGGTTTTTAACAATGTGGGGTTATTGTAAAGATTGCCCTGCTGATATTGATCCAAAAAGATGGAACGCAATGACTCTTTGGATTAATAAAAGAATTGAATCAAAAGATTGGATTGATAAAGAAAAAATTATCATTCCTGACGAATGGATTTAAGAAACTTTTCTAAAAGAATTGTGATTAAAAACATGAATAATGATCAATTCAAAAAAGCTGTAGAAATTGCAAGAGATACTAATATAGATTTATCAAAATTTGATATTTCAATATTGAACGGATTTGCACTTGCTTCTTTCAAAAAAGTAAGTATAATCATTGAAGTCGCTGCCGCTTGTATTAGGTGGCAGTGTCTTCAATTAAATGGTGGCATTGATAATGAAAATCTAAATGAATGTAAAATTCATTTTAGAACTAAAGTACAAATTGTTTGACAACTAAGTTTGATTGTACAATTCATACTTTGAAAGGATAGTTAAATGAAAAAATTTTTCAAGTGGCTTTTCCATTTTCATTATTGGAAGCAGACTTCAGAAAACAATTACATTTGTCGATGTGGTTGCAAATTAATTGATTATGGCATGGTTCAAAGTATTATTGAACCATAGGTTAAAAGTCGGAGTGGCGAAATAGGCAGACGCACAGGACTTAAAATCCTGGGTTCCGGAAGGGGCGTACGGGTTCAATTCCCGTCTCCGACATTTTTTAAAACTTTACAATTAGAAATAATTAATCTATGCAAGAATTATTTGCAGCTTACTTATTAATTTCAGTTATTTTTGCATCATTAATTACAATTTTTGATGGAAATAATCAAGAAAATCATAAAATGATATTTATTATATCATTTTTGCATCCATTATTGGCGTTAGCATTAGTTGTTTTTTTAATTTATGCTAACATTAAACAACTTCATTCATTAATGAAATCGGTTTGAAAATGCAAAATGAAATTAATGTAAAATTATATGGTCCAAAAAACATGTTGAACAGCTTTCTTTCTGAAGAAAGTTGTGGAATTGAATATTTGGGATACAACACAGATGAATTTGATTGTGAAGATTATCCTAAATATTGCATGAAATTTAAATTTGATTTTGATTATTCAAATCATTTAAAACAAATGAATGATCCAGAAGCTGAAATGCATCTTCCAGAAAAGATTTTTAAAAACATGTTGTTTGATGTTGTTTTGGTCTTTAATGGATACACAATTACAATTGAGCAAAATAATAATGAATATACAATCACAATTGGATAAAAATCCTGAATCTGCTGAATTAATTAAATCTTTAGTTGAAATGCTGCAAAGATTTGCAGTTTATGGAGTAGAATTGTGGGATGAAGAAAACTTCCGCGATGGATATAAAAAAATTCCAAGTGGACTTCTTGTTGACTGTAGAAAGTTAATTGCATTTAAAACGTGTAGTGTTTGTGCTGAAAGTTATAATTTTTTAAATCATTGTAGGTGCAAAAATGAAACTTGCTGAAGTTTATCAAAAATATGATTCAACAACTGATTTTCTATTAACTTTGAAAAATGAAGTTGTTAAGTTAGCAGAAGGAAAACCAAAATTCAAATACACAACAGAATCATATGCTGGTTGTTTTTATAACAAGAGAGCAACTAAAAACGGAATATATACAGGTCCTGACTGTAAAGGGTGTATTCTTGGTCAAGCGTTGCAAAATATGGGATGGACTGATGATGAAGAAATGAATTCATCAGCTACAATCAATGTTTTGTTGAAGCGATACATCAAAAGTGTGGATTTTTCAGAATTTAATATTGTTTTAGAACTCCAAACAGTTCAATCACAACAAGATCATACGGCTTCTTGGGGTGAAGCAATTAAATCTTTTACTTAAAAGTTTGATTGTACAATCTACTTCTTAGTTCTAGTTTCTTTTTTTCAACCTTTATTTTGGGAAATTATTTAAAATGAAAAGAGTAAGAGAGTATCAGTTTGATGATTCCGAAGAAAAAAAAGATGGAGCTAAATATAAGAAAATTATTAAGCGTCAAAAACAAGACAGAAATTCAAGAAGAGAACAGAAAAGAATGCTTTAAAGGATTACAATAAATTGATTGATTGTGGAATGATGTATATCAAAATTTGTCCAAGAGAAAGCAATTTATCTTGGATCAAGTATTGTTACATTAAATCAATTATGCCAAAATCATTTCAGTTAAATTCTGATAGAATTATAGATATCATCAACACAATATATGTTGATGATATCTATGTTCCAATGGATAAAAGTGTCCATCCTGGGATATTAACAAAGCCAAACAAAATATACACAATAACTAAAGAAATTTATGAAAGATTTCTTCAGTTTGCTATTGATGAAGGAATACCAAATTCAATTAGGTGTGTATTTTCTATTGGAAAAATATCTAACATAAATGTTAAATCAGTACATTATTTGGAATCGAATGATTTAACAATTAAGGTTGGCAGATTTTTGGATTCATCAGATTTAACAGGTATATTTGAAGTTTGATTGTACAATCAACATCAAGAAAATAACTAACTTAGTTTGCTTGGTTTAAAGGAGTATTAAAGTGAAATACTTAGAGGAATTTTGCAAGCTTGTATTATTAATTTTTGAGGAAATTGAAAACAATTTATTTGGAAAATGAATTTTAAAAGTGATAGTGATAAATCATGAAAACAATTAAAATCAAAGTTAAAACACCAATTAAAGTAGCATATGGGCATGTTCCACATATTACTGGAACTGGTGTTCATGGTGACAAACGATTGAAACGCAATAATACGCGAGGAAATCAAAAAGTAAATATTCGTAATGATTGGAATGAAAATTAATGAAACTTTTTTTTATTGCTTTAACAACTTTTTTAAGTGTTGTATTAACACTTTTGTTCGCTCAATGGTATAGTTTTCACTGTCCTAATTGGTTACTGATGGAGTCGGGACATTTGTCCGCAACGTATTTTGCAGTTTTTGCAATAACTATGTTTTTTGAAATATTCACAGGTATCTGTGTATTCCATTTTCAGAATCTGAAAAATGAAAAATTACGAGATAATCAAGTTTCAAAACACATCTAGTTTTAGTGATGAAACTCCAACAATTGTAATTGAAAATAGTCATCCCTTGTGGAATGATTTTTTCCAAAATTGGATTCAAGGAAAAAATCCAAATAATGATGAAAAATGGAAAATTGGTGTGTTTGCCGTTTTCCAATTAAAAAATAATGTTGAGCCATTAAATGTTTAATGACTCGTATCTCAAGTTATCGAAAGGAATTTTATGAAGAAGATTTTGTCAGTGTTTTGTGTTTTGTTTTGTATGTTTATTTGTGGAAACGCAAATGCTCAAGCTCCGCTCCCAGTCCCAGATGATCCAACGGATAATCCACATTCAATTGAATGTGAAAGTCTTGAAGTAATGTTGGGCGATGCCTCAGATACTCTTGAAGCATTGAAAAAGCAAATTGCTGCCAAGCAAGCAAGAATTGCTCAAGTTGATAGAATGTTGGGACGCACACTAGCTTATCGTCAAACATTTATTAATGCCGGTCAGCCAGTTCCACCAGGAGTTGATGATCTAATTGATCTTTATCGAAATAATTGGCTGCCTCAGCTTAATCAAGAATTACGAAAGCTTCAAAATGAACTTAATACAGCAACTCAAAATTGGAGCGATTTGTGGGATCAATGGGAAACTGCTGATTGTTGAAATTTGATTTTATTCTTTGAAACAAAGAGCAACAAGAATTCTTGTTGCTCTTTGTTTTTTTCGTAAAAACGAACACTTTAAAAGGTAAAAATTATGAATCAATTTTCTGATCTTCCATTTAATAATGATGCAGAAGATGACAAAGTCATTGTTAAAATTGGCGATACAGTCATTTTTAACAATTTTGACTCAAACGAAGAAACTCACTTTACAGTGAAAGATATTTGTGTTAAATTTGTTGAAAACGCTACTTGGCAACTTGTATTTGTTTTGTTGAATTCAAAAACAAATCTTGTTGAAGAAGTTCCAGAATTTATTTTTATGGATTTGTTGAGAAAAATGGAATTTTATACTCCAAGATTTCGAGAAACTGCAATTAAGTATAAGTTTCTTAAAACGAAAAGAAACACAAATGAAGAATAATGAAAGAAAAAAAAGTAATGAATTTAAATTCACTCATATCACAAATAGAAAATGGTAAAACATTTGACTATTTGTATTTTTGGATGCATGAAGAAAAAAACGAAAATATTACAAAATGTTGTTTAAGTCAATGGTATCCATCACCATTTACGGTTAATAACATTCTTTATCCAACTGCCGAACACTGGATGATGGCATCTAAAGCTAAATTGTTTCAAGATGATCAATCGTTTTTGCAAATTATTAATTCGAATCACCCAAAAGAAGTCAAAACAATTGGAAGAAAAGTTAAAAATTTCTGTGAGGTTACTTGGTCGAAAGAATGTATAAAAATTGTAACACAAGGAAATTTTGAAAAATTTAAACAAAACCCAAAATTAAAAGAATTTTTGTTATTAACAAATGATTCTGTACTTGTTGAAGCAAGTCCGTATGATAAAATTTGGGGCATTGGATTAAATGAAAATAACCATCTTGTTAAAAATCCTAAAACCTGGAAAGGTACTAATTTTTTAGGATTTGCACTGATGGATGTTCGTGAATTGTTGAAATCTTAAACCTTATTGAAGGAGAATTAAATGTTATTTCCAGCAATCTTTGCTTTTGTTTTTTGCCTAATGCTTATCAATAAAGCATATAACAAAAAACATTCAGAAACAATTAGACCAGTTGTAAAAGAACACAATCATAAAAATCAAACTCTCTCTTTTTCATTTCAAAGTTTAATGGAAAAAGATAAACTTTATCTTGAAGAATCTGTAAATCCAGTTGTTGTTGAAATGGACGGAAATATTAATCCATATATTGCAATCAGAATTGCTGCAAAAAACGCTCTTGAAAAAATCAAAAAAATTAAAAATAATGATTATGTTAATCAATTGATTGCATTGGTTAATCAACCACAATACTTTAAATCTAAAAAAGATAAACATAGAGGCGTAATAGCAAAAGTACAATATGTATATTCTGATAATCAGAAGAGTCCAGAATTTGAAATGCTTTATTCTGGAAACAATGTTGATTTCTCTCATAAAGACTGGTATTCTATTTAAAATAAACAATTTTGCATAAAAAACTGCTTGAAGATAGTAGTGTTTCGATACCCAGAAACTAGAGCAGATGGTTAAAAAGTGTCTGGTAAACACAAAAAAGCCTGTAAATGCGTTTATAATCAAAATTTAAATTCAATCATGAGAAAAAAATGAAACTATCTGAAATTGTTAAAAGCTTTAATTTTCAAAGAGAATTCGCACAACAACTAATTCAAGAAGTTCTTAATTTGGCCAAAAAATATCCAAATTTTATTTATAATCCAACACGCAAAGGATATTGTGTTTATAACGGTCCAGCAAAAGATATTGATGAAAAAATTGTAGGTCCAGAATGTAAAGGATGTATTTTTGGACAAGCTTTACAAAATATGGGTTGGAATGATTTAGATGAAATGAAAAGTCCATCCTCAATTGAGGGACTATTGAGAATACATGGTGGTATTAAATATATGGAAGATCTTAACCAAAATCCAGATGATCCTAGCAGAAAAATGATTTCAGAATTGGGAAATGTACAAATTAATCAAGATGAAGGAAAATCTTGGAGTCAAGCAGCTTCAAATATATTAAAATATTTTAAAAATCAGGAAAATTCACAATGATAATTGGTTATAAAGGTACGTATAATTACACTTGCCGAGATCATAAATTTGAAATCGGACAAACTTATGAATTGCCAAACAAACCAATTATGTGCCATTATGGTTTTCATTATTGTAAATTTCCAATAGAAGTATTGACTTATTATCCAATTAAACCTGGATTCAAATTAATTGAGATTGAAGATTTAGGTGAAAATTATTCAAACTATAATAAATCTGTAACAAACAAGCTCCGTGTTATTCGAGAAGTTCCAAAAGAAGAATGCGAAAAGTTTTTTAATCAAAAATTTGAACTTACTGAAGATGATGTTACATTTATAAATCCAGATGGATTTTGGGAAAAATATCAATTTGATAAACAAGGAAATAGAATTTACGTTACAGATTCAACGGGCAGATGGACAAAACGTGAATTTGATCAAAACAACAATATGATTTACGAAGAAGAATCTTCTGGATTTCGTAGTACATTTGAATATAATGAAAAAGGAATTGTAACAAATAGAAGAACTGAATATTTCACCAGTGATAACAAATTAGTTCCTGTAAGATAAATAAAATTCACATTGTATAAATCAACTCGCGAACTTTAATGGAAAGTTAATAAAATGAATCTACAAGAATTAGCTAGTCAATTTCCATCTTATGATGATTTTGTAAAATCCTTGATTCGAGAAGTTGTTAAACTTGGAACAGAAAATCCTGATTTTCAATATACAAATTCAACAGCATCTTCTTGTTTTTACAACGGTCCAGCACAAGCTTATAACAATTCTACTCAAAAATATGAAATAAGTGGTCCACAATGTAAGGGATGTATTTTTGGTCAAGCTTTACAAAATATGGGATGGAATGATAAAAAAGAAATGGAATTAAGAGTTGATATAGAAGTTTTGTTACACTCTAATGTTAGCGAAAAACTAAAAGTTCCTAATGAACTTTATTTAGTTCAATCATCACAAGATGTAGGTTTACCTTGGAGAGATTGTATTAAAATGTTGATGCACACTTTATGATAAACGAATAAACGTTAATTTAAAATGGAAAAATCTTATCTAATCTTATTAAAAAGTTTTAAAAATGAGCCTTGACAAATACACTTATATTGGTCCATATATTGTTGCAACAGTAAATACCAAAGAAATTGAAAGCGACTTGTGTGCAACTCATAATTTTCCAAAAGATGCAAATTTTTGTCCAAAATGTGGAAAAAATAAAAAACAAAGATATTACAGACAAACTGTAGAAGACACTCCTGATTTTTGGGATGAAGATTATTCAAAAGGTCCATTAGAAAACTTTCTGATAATTAATCATCATTTAGAATTTTCCGAACAAGGAAAAGTAAAACAATTTTACTTTCCAAATCAATTTAAAGATGAAATTTCATTTATTGACTCTTGCGAAAATGAACTAAATTTTGAACTCACACCAGAAAAAGTTCAAAATTCTTTAGATGTATTTCAAAAATTATTCGAAGACGAAATCGAATACATGAAAAAATGGTTTGATGTTCAAATTATTTATGGTGTTATCAATTATCGTTGCTAAATTGAGTTTGATTGTACAATGTTGATGTAAACAACTAACTGGAGCGAAAATGAATATTACAGAAGCAAAACTTGAACCAATTGTTGATGTCCGATTGCGTAATTTTAATCGAACATGCAATGAAGTAATGTTGTATCTATTCAGTGCATTTAAGACTGAATTTGTATCAAATCAATTTAAGGTACAAACATATTACAGATCAAATACTAAAGAAAATTTTTCAAAAGAAACAGGAATCGAACATAAGTTTTTGTGTTCAATTCCAATTGGTAGAGAAATTATACCAGAATATGAATATAATGAATGGTCAACTCATTCACGAATGGATGCAGGATCTGCAATTTTTATTTATTACGAAGTATTTGTAATAGATGGCAAAGTAAATCGTGAATACTTCGATGTTCAAACTTCTAATTTGTTCAAAAAAGATAATGAAAGATATGGCGGCGAAAGAATTTTATATCATTTAGTAAACGGAACTGGCGCTTTATTTGGTGCTGGACATGTTGAATTAACTGATAAAGCTTATCTTCAAATTCACAAACATGTTCAATCTGTACTGGAAGATGTTCAAATTTTGAACAAAATTGAAAGGTTCAAATCAAAAGGTCTTTCAGAAGAATCTAATCTATAATGGAAATCAATGAAATAATTCATATTTATTCTAAATCACTTTCAGGAAAAGTTGTAAATGAACTTTTTCAGAAAGTTACTGAAATAGAATTTAATCCAACAATTCACTATCCTTTAATATGTTTGCACATTCATTATTCAATGCTTGAAAAAGCAGAACAATTAATGAATCTATGCACTGATAAAAATGATGAAACCTATTTGTGCTTAAATGATTTTTATCAAGCAATATTGGAAGCCAATTCGTGTTACGGAATATTTCCACTAAGTATTTCATATGGAAATTGGTGGAACGGTCCACACCTATCTTTTCCAAAAGAACTAAATGAATCCAAAATAACTAAATGGAATCCTGGAAGGATCTATAACATAGTAGACGGAATTGCTTATTGTGTAATTGGAAAATTGGTTAATAATGAAATTATTTATGGCAATATAGAGTTGCCAATTGATAAATTTCCATACGAAAAAGAAAATGCAATATTTGAAATTGCATTTTATGGAAATGATTACATCATCTTATATCACAAAGATGAAATTTGGAAACGTCCCGAACAATTGGAAAAATTATATGAAATAATTGATCCAATCTTAAAAGCAACAGATCAAAAAGTGAAAGAATTCACAGAATCATTCCATAAAAATTAATGAAAGTTCTTAATGTATACTAAAATTTCAGCAAATGAAATTCAATCAAATATGAGACAAATGGTATTTGGTGTAATTTATACACCAAATTCGACTCCATATATTGATTATGCTCATGTCGAAAAGGAACAAAGGGGAATTAATATTCCCCTAGCATTAATGCTTACAAGATGGGATGGTCACATTGGATTTCCAGGTGGAAATGTCGATCCAGGTGAAAGTCTTATTGATGCATTACATAGAGAATTAATTGAAGAAATTGATTTTGATTGTCCAAAAAACAGATTTCAACATCTATTATCTTTGACAGATGGAAAATCAAGAAATATTCATTCATACAGAATAGAAAGTTCAGAAAAATAAATTAGAAACATCATTTCTAATTCTGTTAATTCACCACATTTTTTATCTGAAACGCAAGGATTATTTGCACTACAACTTGCTCATTTTAAAAATGAAATGGGAATCAAGCAAATTATGAAACATAACTTTAAAGCAAGTGCTGGTATCGAATTATTAGAATTAATTGATTACTTAGGCATTTCAGTTTGATTGTACAATGACATAAAAGTCAATAGGATGAAAATCATGAATTTGAATGAAATAATTGAAAAATATGAAACAACAGATGAATTTGTTGAAACTCTCAAACAAGAAGTAATTAAGTTGGGAACTGAGAATTCCAACTTCATTTACAATCCTAATAATGCTGGACGTTGTTTTTACAACGGACCAGCAGCAAAAATTTCTGTAGATGGTAACAAAACAATTGTTGGTCCAGAATGTAAAGGATGTATTTTTGGTCAAGCCCTACAAAATATGGGCTGGACTGATGAACATGAATTGAGTGACACTGTTTCGCTTAGAGCAATATTACATAATCGTAATATTTATAGCGAAACAGGTACACTTTTGTCAATAGTTCAATGCCGCCAAGATTCTGGTAATTCGTGGGGCGCGTCAATTCGACCATTGATCAAAAATCAAGTTTGATTGTACAATATGTTACTATCAAAGGAAAGAATCATGAAGCTAAATGATGTTGTGAACAAATATAAAAATGAAGTTGAATTTTTTGATGCCTTGAAAAATGAATTAATTAAATTGGGAACAGAAAATCCCGATTTCATCTACAATCCTAATGGTGCCGATACATGTCATTACGATTGTGGAACAGAGAATGGTCCAGAATGTAAAGGATGTATTTTGGGTCAAGCTCTTAAAAATATGGGCTGGAGTGATCAAAATGAATTGACTGTCCAATTACTAATTTGTGAGTTGTTTGACCAATTGGTTAAACCAGATCTTGTAACTGAGGATGATGAATTTATGGCTGTTCAAACTTTACAAGATAGTGGAATTGCTTGGGGAAAAGCAATTCAACCATTGTTAGAAGCCACTTAGTCACAACTTAAATTAAAGTTAATCTTCAACCAATTGGAAAATGAAAATGACTGAACGTGAAAAATTTATCCTGCGTGCTGCCCTCATTTATGCTCAATCAAATCTCGATGATGTTAATTTAGCCTTTGAACATGATGGATCGTCAGATAATCCTGAAAATGAAAAATGCTTAATCAACGTAAATGGCGATGAAGGTATGTATCTTAACGAAAACGAAGTCGCTAAATTACTCTTTACACTCCAATAACACCCGTCTGTCAACTTGAAATAAGGAATTTCAATGTTAGCTAATGGAACAAAGGTCAGATATTCTTTATCTTATCTTCAAAAACATAGAGACGCTTGGCAATCTTGTGGAAAAGAACCACAAAAAACTACATTCCGAAAATATTATGAAGCCAAAAAATCTATGATTGGAATTGTTGAATCATCAAATAATTCTGGATCAGTTGTAATTTGGAATGATGGCTCAAAAAGCGAAACTATTTCTTATTATCTTCAAGAAATTGAAGTTTGATTGTACAATTCTTATTAAAAGTAAAAATAAAAATGAAACTTGTAGAAATTCGAAAACAATTTGAATCTGATTTTGCCTTTCTTAATAAGATTAAAGAAGAAGTTGAAAAACTCGCTGTTGAAAATCCAGATTTTATCTATAACCCTCATGGCATTGGACAATGTTATTATAATTCTGGACCCGAAAATGGTCCAGAATCGAAAGGTTGTATTTTTGGTCAAGTCCTACAGAATATGGGTTGGACTGATGAAAATGAATTAAAAAATAACGATTGTATTTCTTATAATCTTGATTGTCTTGCTGGAGTAAAAGGGTGTTTATCAGCGACAGAAAACAGTAAATATTTGAACCTTTTAAATGACGTTCAACATAATCAAGATCGAAATAAATCTTGGAAAGAAGCAATTGGACCATTAAGTCAATGGGATAACAAAAATTAAATTTATTTTTTCAGGAAATTAACATGAAATCATGGCTTGTTGGTTCTATTGTTTTGGTAACAATCGTTGTTCTTCTTGGCTTAATAGGAATACAAGTTAACAAAACAGAATATATGATGATATCCTCAATTCCTGATTGGATTGAATATCCAATTGTTGGATTGTATTTCATTTTATGCTGTTTACTAATTTTTTTCGGATGTATTCTAGCAACTTTTGTAATTTATTTTATCTTTTACATGCTTCCAATATGTGTTGGAAACATAATGTTGGATTATTACCACAAATTTAATCTAATTAGTAAAGATAAAACAAATGAAAATACATGAAATAATTGAAACTTTTGAATCAAAATTAAGTTTTCTTGATTCGTTAAAAAAAGAAGTAATTAAATTAGGTACAGAAAATTCAAATTTTGTATATAATCCTTGTGCAAAAGGCTGGTATTGTTCATATTGTGGACCTGCAAAAGATATTAATAAAAAAAATGTAGGTCCACAATGTAAAGGTTGTATTTTCGGTCAAGCTTTACAAAATATGGGATGGAATGACGCAGATGAAATGATTGTAACTTATAAAATAAGCACAATTTTAAAAAACTGCATTTATCCTGAAACTCAATGCTTAATTGATATTTTTGGAATTGTACAAGCCAAACAAGATAGTGGCAAGTCTTGGGGCGATGCAATAAAACTACTACTTGTTTAACTGGAGTTTATTTTGTCAAACGAATTAATCAATATCAAAAAAGCAAGAAAGAGGATAATTAATCAGATTAACAAATCTGTAATTCCTCACCTTTATAATTCTGGTTATGTTGATGATCACAATGGAGGACCATTAAAACTCACCAAAATCAAACCCGTTAAACTTTCTTCTTGCGATGAAAAATGTGACATAATTGGAGAAAATTGGGCATCAACAGATAGTTGGAGTGGAGGTTTATGTACAACTCCATTAAGTGATTTAAAAATTGATGATTTAGTTGTAATTATGATTCACGTTTTAAATGAATCGAATTTTATTAAAAAGTAATTAAAATGTGAAAGTTCCAACAAAAAAGTGTTACCACTTTACAAGTTTGGTTCTATAATGGATAGATGATTAAGATAAAAAGAGTTCCTATTTTTTTTGGTAAATTACTCTTCATCTTAATTTGAGACAAAAAGAGTTCCTATTAAACTATTACGAAATTTACTCTTCGTCTCTTTTGGTTTTAGGGCAAAAGAAGTTCCTATAAAAAAAATTTTCTAAATTTAATTACTTCTCGCCCATTTTTGAAAAGAAAAGAAAAATCATGAAAAGTCTTGAATTATTTAATCTTGTTTTGGCAAAAGAGTCAAACAATGATGTTGTCGTAAATAACAATGGCTACGTATTTATGCCAAATACTCTTTACGCACAAAAAGCAGTTGAAACATATTTCAATTCTAAGAATTTAACACCAAAACAATTGAATGCAGGATTTTATAAATCATTTGCAAGTTCTGGCGATACGTTGAATCGTTTGATGGATCAAATCTCACATTACATTTCAACATATGGAAATATGTTTGAAGGAGAAATGTATATTCCAGAAGAAATCCACAATATTCCTAATGAAAAATTGAAGGTACGTGTGATTAAATCATGTACTTCTGAAGAGTTGAAAAATAAATGCATGAACATGCTCAATTCTGGTTTGGCACTCAAGGAAGAAACAATTAACTCAATTCTTGATTTGCTACAAGAATTAAATGTAAAATTCAATGATGGATTTTCCATCAAAAATAAAGAAGCAACAATTCGTATTATGGATCGATACGGAATTGTTCCAAGCAGTGTAATGGAATTGTTTCGTTATGTATTTTATAAGAAAACTGGTTCTACACTACTTATTGTAAATAAATCATCAATTGAATTAATGAAGAGTTCAAGTTATGATCCAACCGAATTGTTTGAACGATTTGGATTAAACGAAGTATCATCGATTTTTAATCGATACAAGCCATTGTTTTTGGCAATGAAATCTTTTTGCCCAACATTAATTAATAAATTGGCAAAACTTTCCAAGAAACATCACAAGCCTAATCCAGTAAATGCATTGAATTGTGTGACAACAACTAAACTTACTGATAATGATATTCATTGGCTTGATAATGCAACAATGTTTTCTTTGTTTAAGGCTATTAATGCTGTTGCTACACGTATTAATGGTCAAAAGAGTTTTAGTTACAGAGTAAGAAATGGAAAGATGTACGTTAAAAATGACACCAATCCAAATACAGATGTGTGTTTTTATAATTATTCATTTTTAACACAATATCTATGTAAGAGATTTAACCTTTCTGGTAAACGTGTCTATATTCCATCTAATGTAGATTATGCATTACCAACTTCAGAAAAAATGTTTGTTGGCAATATTCCTGTAGGCACTAAAATTTATGGCAAAAGACTCGTAATTGGTATTTATTGGGAAAACAGTTGGGGTGCTAGTGATATTGACTTATCATCAATGGATATTAATAATTCTAAGGTAGGATGGAATTCATCATGGTCAAGAAATGGGTTAACATATAGCGGAGATATTACAAATGCAGTTAATGGTGCTGTAGAATATATTCATTGCGATAATAATCGTGGTAATCAATTTAGTTTGCTTACGGCAAACATATTTTATGGCGAAGAAAATACTAAATTTAAGTTAATTGTAGGAGATGGAGAAGATATATCAAAACAATATTTAATGGACCCAAATAATGTTATTATTGATGAATATGTAGTTTTTTCTCAGAAACAAACAACATTGGGAATATTGGGACCTGATTATTTTGTAATAGTAAATGGTGGAAGTGGAAATTCCAGAGTTTCATCTAAAGCTAATGGATTAACTGCGTTAGTTGAAAATTCATTGTTTCAAGTCAGCTTAAAAACAATTTTATCAGATGCTGGAGTGGAATTTGTTTCTGATGCTACCGAAGCAGATATCGATTTATCTGTAAATCGAATAAACAAGGATACATTTGTTAACTTGTTCAAGTAGTAAGAACGATATCAATTCAGGCATGGGAAAACAATTATTTCCTATCTAAATCAAATTGTAGTTTGATTGTACAATGAACTAAAGCTTTAACATTTTCAATTCATTTTTTTTGCTTAATTTAAGGGATTTTATGACTCAAGCAAGCCTCGAACAGTGTACAATGTTCGGAACTCATTGTATGAGTTGCGATAATAACGGATATTGTGATAATTGTGGTCATCAAGAACATATTGTTAATAATGTGTTACAATTATCAACAGTACACGTTCCAGAACCTGCTGCTAAATTTGGATCATATCGTTTTGTTGAACACGAATATGGTTGGATTGTTTGGGTGACAGAAATGCTCGAAAACACACCAGATTGGTTGAAACCAATTGTTGAATATGCTAATTCAGTTGGTGCTGTTATGATTGAATTTGATGCAGATAATTCTTCAGTTGATTCTTTCAAAAAATATGATTGGTAAAAAAATGAAACAAACAGATTATTATGAAATAGATTGCGGATTTATAAGAATTGATCACATAACCTCAGTTACAAAAACTGTTATAAATCAAAATTCGGAATCACAAATTATTCAAACTCGAATATCCACAATTGACGGAAGAGAATTTTTCACTTCAAAAGAACCAAAGAAAGTTCTTCAAGAATTGTTAGATGCTCACCTTATTGCTTTTTTCAATAAGTAAATATACTTTTTTAAACTTAAAGAAAGTTCAAAATGAATTCAACACTTGAATCTAAACTGGAAAGATTAAGAGTTAAAGTCCAAACTGCTGATGACGCAAAACAAACAATTGAAGAAATTGATTTAGCATTAAGACTCTTGACAGACCATGTGTCTCCTTCAATTATATTAAAGCCTAATACTTTTTCAGATCAAAATAAATATATTCCCATTTTTACAACTCCAAATATGCTCGATTATATTAAAAACGAATTAATTACTATCAAAAGCAAGTACGAAAGATTATTAAAAGAAACAATCGAAAACGTCTGATATTTATCAAATAGTTTGTGTTGTACAACAGTTCATTCTGAAGATATAAACAATGTCAATATCGCACGAAATTAAAAAGATTTTCTTTCAAAGTCCTATTTTTCAACTAAAAAGTAAGTTGGAAGGACAAAAGTGTGAAGATAAATCTTATTATGTTGGTGCTGCTGCTGGTCCTAGTCTAAATTTATCTAATTTACTGCATGAAATTTGCCATTTTGCAGAATTGGACGTTGATCGATTGAAAAAATTCCCTGTTTATAGTTGGGGATTTTATCCAGGAAAATACTGGCAAATTGGAACAAGTTGGGGATATGAACCACAAACTTCTGATCAAGTAAATAGAGAAGCTAGAGTTTGGTCATTTCAATTATCAGCAATGAAATATTTTGGAATGGACGATTCTGCACAGGAATTAGTTAAATCTGCTGTGTGGCTTCCAGCATTTTGCTACTACAAATATTCATTTAACAATCCCTCTGAGAAAAAAGCTTTATATCATTTATCCAGACATATTGAAAGATCATCTAAAACATTTAGTTTTCAAAAACTTGTGGATGATTTTCAATTAAGGA
>ERZ724522.901-NODE-901-length-17455-cov-4.677471_pt1 | contig 17455 bp, 19 predicted proteins | sample MGYA00376055_ERZ724522 | MGnify/ENA primary metagenome ERZ724522 (study PRJEB28724, sample SAMN07190884) | wastewater metagenome | isolation source: effluent of sewage treatment plant in Hong Hong | place: Hong Kong | collected 2016-03-17 ... | reverse complement strand
ACACGGTTGCCGCAGCAGAGGTCAACGCCGCAAGCCGCGAGCGCATCGCTGCCATGAACAACGAGACCCAGCAGGTCCGCATCAAGACCGACACCGATCGGGATACCGCCTACGTTCAGGCAGAGCAGCAGCGCACGCAGTCCCAGCACGAAGCCAAGATGGCCGAGCTGGCGCTGCGCGAGCGCATCGCGCTGGCCGAGTTTGCCAACGCCAACAAGATCAGCCTGGACGAAGCGAAGGTGCGCTTGACCGAGTCCGCGATGAAGCTGCGCACACAGATCCGGCTCGCTACGGCCACGGGGTCCGCGCCCCAGGTGGCGACCCCAGCCATCGAACCACCCGGCCGCGCCCCGGATGGGCAGGCCTTCCAGAAGTAAGCCATGGACAGCATCAAGCCCCCGGAGAAGTTCGAGCTCAAGGAGAGCGACAAGAACTCCGAGACGTGGCGCCGCCTGAAGAAGCACATCAACGAACGCATCAACGTCCTGCATCTTGAACTCGAGCAGGACCAGCCGGAAAGCAAGACCGCCGAGAAGCGCGGGCGCATCGCCGCCTTCAAGTCGCTGCTTTCCCTGGACAAGACAACGAATTGAATCTGCCGCCCGGCGCAAGCCGCACGGCAAAAGTGGTAGCCCACGTCTCGCACGCCGGCTGCTGATCTGTGACCCGCTTCGGCGGGTTTCGTGTTTTTGGAGCAACCCTCAAATGGCTGGAGAACAAGGACAGGCCAATACCACGGCCACGGAAGACACTGACGACAAGGACTTCGCATCAGGTTTCAACGGAACAGGGCCCACGGAAACGCCGGCTGCTGCTTCGCCTGCACCTGCTGCCGAAGAACCTTCCTCCGCGCCACAGCCGGAAACGGCGCCTGCGCCGGAACCTGCACCGCCCCCACCGCCCGAACCGGAATTCGTCCAAGTGACGAAGGCCGACTGGGAGACCGTGACACAACGCGCCGCCAAGGTTGAAGAAATCTCGGCCACGCTGGACAAACGGTTCGACCAGGTCCTAGGGAAGATGGGGCGCACGCTGGACAGCAAGCTCGCTGCCCTGCAGCAGGCTACCCCGGCCGGCCAAGCTGTGGTTGTCGATGACGAGGATTTCGCAGAGCTCCTGAAAGAGTTCCCGGAGTCCGGTGCGGCGACCGTTGCCGGTCTTCGCAAAGTCGTCGCCAAGCTCAAAGGGACTGGAGGCGCTGACCCCGAAGCCATCGAGAAGGTGGTTGGGGGACGCATCGACACCCTGCGCAGCGAGATTGTCAACGCCTCACTGGAGGCTGTCTTCCCAGGCTGGGAGGAAGAAGTGAAGACCGAGCAGTTCGGTGCATGGCTGCAAAGCCAAGCGCAGGACGTTCAGGCCCTTGCGGCTTCCGCCAAGGTCGGTGACGCGGCCAAGATGCTGCGCCTCTACGAGAAATCGAAGGAGACGCCGCCCCCACCGCCGCCGGCACCCCCGGCGCCCGCAGCTGCAGCCACCCAGGCAAGCGCCAGAGCACGCATCGCCTCAGCAGTCCCGCCCAAGGGCGACGGCGGCCCCCCCGCCGGCCCGAGTGCAGAGGACGACTTCGCCGCCGGATTCCGGTCCGGCTGACACCAAACCGCAGAGAACGAGCCCGCCACGTGCGGGCTTTTGTGTTTCTGCACATCCTTTTTAGGAGCCCGCAATGAGCATGCAAACCTTTGCCCTTACCCCGGGGCGGATCAACAAATACAAGGGGCAGATCCTGGCGCACGCCGTGCCGATGGAAATCCTGTCGCGCGGCGGCCGTCAGGTTCAGATGCCGAAGAACAACAGCGACACCTACGTGGCCCGTCGCTGGCTGCCCTACGGCGCCACGGCGACCGACGCGAACACCATCAACCGCTTCTTCCAGAACGGCACCGGTGACCGCGGCAACGCCATGGTCCAGGCCAACCTGATGTCCGAAGGCGTGACGCCGCTGCCCGACAGCATCGTCCCCCAGGACATCACGGTGGTCCTGCAGCAGTACGGCTGCCTGTACGGCTTCACCGACAAGACCTTCGACCTGTACGAAGACGACATCCCCCAAGCCATGATCACGCAGATCGGCGAGCGCGTGACCCTGGTCAACGAGATGATCGTGTTCGGCGCGCTGAAGGCATCCACGAACCAGTACTACGGTGGCACCGGCACTTCCCGCTCGACGGTGAACGGCGCCATCACGCTGGGCCTGATCCGCAAGATCGCGCAGAACCTGATGGCCAACCACGGCAAGATGGTCAACAAGATGCTGGCGGCGTCCCAGAACTACGGCACCGATGCCGTGTCCGAGGGCTACACGGTGTACTGCTCCACTGACCTGGAGCCGGACATCCGCGATCTGCCGGGCTTCACCCCTGTGGAGAAGTACGCCACCGGCAAGCCGATGCCCTACGAGATCGGCAAGTGCGAGCGGTTCCGCTTCATCACGTCGCCGGACTTCATCGCCATCCAGGACGCTGGCGCGGCAGTGGGCGCGACGAACCTGTACTCGACCTCGGGTTCCAACATCGACGTCTACCAGTTCCTGGTGACGGCCGCTGACTCCTGGAGCCAGATCTCGGTGCGCGGCGTGTCGTCGCTGGACCCGACCTACCTGCCGCCTGGCAAGAAGGACAAGTCCGATCCCCACGGCCAGCGTGGCTACGCCGGCACCAAGTGGTGGAAGGCAGTGATGGTGGAAAACGCGGGCTGGCTCGCCGTCGGCAACGTCGGTCGCCGCAACCTCAGCTAAGCCGCAAGGGCCGGAGTGATCTGGCCCAAGGAGCACGCACATGCTGAACACCATCTCGCAATGGCTCGCCGGAGTGGCGGCCGTCAAGGACCGGGACAGCCTCAGGCCGATCCTGAATCCCATTGGCGACCGCTACTCCAGCCAGACGCTGAGCTCTGCAGGCCTTGCCATCAAGGCCGGCGGAAGCGCCATCGTCAAGGCAGGCAGCGCCTTCTACGCTTCGGCCCAGGGTATCCCTGTGACCAAGGCCATCAACACGGACATGGCCGCCCTGTCGGGGACCGTCGTCAACGCCACCTTCAACGCTTACTGCTTCTTCATCGACCGCGCGGGCAACCTCACGAGCGCGATGGGAACGGCAGGCGCCACGCTGGCCGCGATGAAGTTCCCGCCCTTTCCCGAGGGGAAGGCGCTGATCGGCTTTGTCCTGATCAACCCCACCGGCACCGGCGATTTCGTCGGCGGCACCACGGCCCTGGATGACGGCACCGTCACCCCGAACGCCGTCTACGTCAACACCACCGGGCCGTTTGACCCGACGGTGTTGCTGAACTGAACCCAACCGTCCTACTGGAGAAACAACCATGGACAACCTCACGCAAATCCCGTTGACCCTGTGCCTGTCCAAAGTGACGCTGGCCGCGGGCACGACGACCACCATCAGCACCACCGGAACCACGACCTACGCGATCGACGGCAAGGCCTACACCAAGACCGCGATCACGAACGGCGCGACGCCCACCACGGACGCCACCACGGGCCTGGCCTTCACCGGCATCACGGCCAACCAGGGCACCGTCGTCGTCATCGGCTTCGACTCCGGCGGCAACGTCAAGGCCAGCCAGGGCGCGGTGCAGGCGCTGGATGTGCAGGGCAACTTCATCATTGCCCCGCAGTTCCCCGGCATCCCCAACACGATGTGCCCCATCGGCTACATCGTGCTCAAGGGCGGCTCCACGCTGTCCGGGACGTGGACCTTCGGGTCTTCCAACCTGTCCGGCGTGTCCGGGATGACGTACTCGTTCACCGACGTCATCACCCTGCCTGACCGTCCGCAGGTCAGCTGATCCCAGCTGTCGTCGTGAAAGGGCCGCCATCGCGCGGCCCTTTTTCATTCCCCCACCCCGAGGAGAAATCCATGCCCAGAAAGTACGTGAAGGTCGCAGACCGTCAACCCACCGACACCACGGCAGACGCAGCCCAGCCGATCAAGCGCACGCTGCCCACCGCGTTGCCTGCCAAGGAACTGCACACCGCAGACCTGCCGGACCCGCAGTTGCCCGAAATCGACACGGCAACGCGCGGCGCGCCGATCAAGGCGATCGACAAGCCTTTCCGCGCGCCGACGCTGAACCCCGACCAGGCCGGCTTCAAGATCGTCGGCGCCGCAACCCCCGAGCTGGTTCAGTCCCTGGCGCTGACCCCGGAATACCTCTCGGACTTGGCCTTCATGGAAGAGCCGATCCAGATCCTGATCGAGCCCAGCGACGAAGAAAACGCGCCGCTCGTGGTGGACTGCTGGGTCAACGGAAAGGGCGCCGAGGTGCTGGACACCCTGACAGGTAAGTTCATGGAGATCAACTGCCTGCCCATCGGCTCGCCGATCACCACGAAGCGCAAGTACGTGGAAGTGCTGGCGCGCAGCCGCGAAGAGCGCGTGTCCACGCAGGAAACCAATCCCCGGCCCGGGTCCGGTGAGGACGGCTGGAAGCTGCGCCGCAACATGCGCCGCAAGGCTGTGTTCTCCGTGCTGAGCGACCCCAACCCGGCCGGCCGTGCATGGCTCACCCGCCTGATGGCCGAACGCTGAACCGGGGGCGCGCGTGAATTTCCTCACTCTGACCCAGACGCTGCGCGTGAAGTGCCGTGTCACCGGCAACGGGCCGACGGCCGTCACGGGCCAGAGTGCGGAATACAACCGCCTCTTCTTGTTCATCAATGAAGCCTGGATGGCGATTCAGCGCATGCACACCGACTGGCGGTTCATGCGAGCAACGGCGAGTTGTCCGACGGTTCAGGGCCAGCAGACCTACAGCCCGACGGCAGACTTCGGCCTGACCGACTTCGGGTACTGGGCGCTGGACCACCGCAACGGCGATACCTTCCGCAACTACGCCAACCCGCAGGTCACGATCACCATTGCGTCTCCCGCGGTGGTCAGCCTCACCGGGCACAACCTGTCCAACGGCCAGACCGTCACCTTCGGCACGACTGGTGCGCTCCCGACAGGCCTGACGGCGGGGGTTCCCTATTTCGTGGTCAACCGCACCGCCAATGACTTTCAAGTCGCCGCCACGGCAGGCGGCACGCCGATCAACACCACGGGCAGCCAGAGCGGCAACCAGACCATCACGTCGAACAACACCCGCAACTTCGCCGGCTTCCTGAGCGAAATCTTCCTGGACGTGTCCGACTATGACTGGCTGCGGGACACCTACTTCTACGGCGCCAACCGCATGACGCCAACGCGCCCGATCATGGTGGCACGCGCGCCAGACAACTCGCTGGCCTGCGGGCCGGTCACGGCGGCGGGGTACACCTTGGTCGGCGACTACTACAAGGTGCCCAAGGAAATGGTGGCCGCAACCGATGTGCCTTCGCTGCCTGAGCAGTTTCACTGGGCCATCGTCTACCGCGCCATGATGGCCTTCGGTGTGTCTGAAGCCGCACCGGAAATCTACGACGAAGGCGCGGAGAACCTACGAACCATCATTCGCCAGATTGAGGCCAGCGAACTGCGGCGCGTGACGCTGCCGGGGGCGCTGGCGTGAGGATGCCAAAGACCGATGCGGACTACTACCCGCTCAGGGGCGGTCTCGACCTGGTTACTCCGAGAATCACGGTTGACCCCGGCCGCGTCTTTGACTGCAGCAACTACGAACCCGACGCCGTCGGTGGGTATCGGCGCATCAATGGCTTTGAGCGAACCGACGGCCGGCCGAGCCCGACGGCGGCCCAATACTGGGTCATGTCGATCAACCTCACCGGCGCCATTGCCGACGGCGATACGGTAACCGGAGTGAGCAGTGGGGCCACCGGCCGCGCACTGGGACTGTTCGATTCCGACACCACGCTGGTGCTGGGCCGCGTCTCCGGGACGTTTCAGGACGGCGAGGCCCTGCAGGTCACCGGTGTCACCCAGGCCACGGCCACCAGCACCGCCGGCCTGAACGGCGCCGAGCTTCCGTCTGACAACGCCGACTACAAGCTCTTGGCCGCCAACGACCGCCGGGCCGACATTCAGGCGGTGCCCGGCAGTGGGCCCATCCGTGGCGGGTTCGTGTACCAGGACGTCAACTACGTCTTCCGCGGCAACGCCGGTGCCACTGCCGGACTGATGTACCGGGAGACTGCGGGCGGCTGGCAGCAGGTCACCTTTGGCCGGCAACGTCAGTTCACCAACGCTACCGGCCAGATCAACCCCGGCGACACCGTGACGGGCGCAACCTCTGGAGCCTCTGCTGTCGTTGTCCGCGCCATGCTTCGCACCGGCACCTGGTCCTCTGCCGGAGTCGGCACGCTGATCTTTGCCAACGTCACCGGAGCATTCCAGAACGGCGAGAACGTGCAGGTTGGTGGCGTCACCAAGGTGGTGGCCAACGGCGGCGACACCGCGATTACGCGCCTGCCGGGCGGCCGCATTGAATCCGTGCTGGACAACTTCACAGGCGCCGTGACGACGAAGCGCATCTACGGCTGCGACGGCGTGAACCTCGGGTTTGAGTTCGACGGCACGACGTATGCGCCGATCCGCACCGGGATGACGGTGGACACCCCCAGCCACGTCGCCGTCCACAAGTCGCACCTGTTCTATTCCTTCGATGGCAGTCTGCAGTACAGCGGCTTGGGCACGCCGTATTCATGGACGGTGCTGACTGGGGCCGCTGAGATTGCGATGGGTGACACCATCACGGGCATCCTGACACAGACCGGCAATTCGGCCGGCGCGTCGCTGGCTGTGTTTACCAAGGGCCGCACCAGCATCCTGTACGGTTCCAGCTCGGCGGACTTCAACTTGGTCCCGTCGGTCTATGACCTCGGGTATGCCGCCAACACGTTGCAACTGGTGGGCAATGACACCTACGGCCTGACGCCGCGCGGCATCCAGGCGCTGATCACGACCCTGAACTACGGGGACTTCCAGTACGCGGCGCTGAGTTTCCTGATCCAGCCGCTGCTGCAACGAAAGCTCGGGCTGCAAACGGCGTCCGTCTCGCTGCAGGCCAAGAACCAGTACCGGATCTACTTCTCCGACAACACCGGCTTGGTGTTCGGCCTGACGGGGGCGAAGGTCAGCGGCATCTTGCCGCTGGACTACGGTATTCCGGTTCGGTGCATGTGGAACGCCACGTTGTCCACAGGCGAAGAGGTCACGTACTTCGGCTCCGACGACGGTTTCGTGTACCGGGACAACATCGGCACCAGCTTCGACGGCGAGGACATCGAGGCCTGGATTCGCCCGGTGTTCAACAACCTGAAGTCCCCGCGCTACCGCAAGCAGTACCGGCGTGCCGTGTTCGAGGTGCAGTGCGACGGCTACAGCCGCGTCAACGCGACCTATGACCTTGGGTATGCCAATCCCCAGGTGACGCCCCCCGGCCCGCAGCCGGACCAGACTCTGCTGGGCAACGGCGGCTACTGGGACCAGTTCATCTGGGACGAGTTCACGTGGGACACCATGATGGTGGCCGACGCCCAGCTTTCCCTTGACGGGGCCGAAAACAACATCGGCTTCCTGTTCTACAGCAAACGCGCCCAGGACAACCCCCATGTGATTCAGGGGGTGAACCTCCTGTACTCGCCTCGGCGCCTTACCCGCGGAGCTTCCTGATGTCAGGCTACTACACCCCTACCGGAAACCCCGGGAACCAGACCCGGGGTCTGTCCCAACTCGTGCGACAGGAATTCCAGATCATCTCCGACGGCATGGGCGCGCTGCTCACTGGAACCGACATCGGCTCGGCGAACAGCTACGTCCTGTCGTTTGCCCCGGAAGTGATCACCACGTACTTCTCGGGGCTGATGGTCAAGTTCCAGGCTGCGAACGCGAACACGGGCGCGAGCACTTTGAACATCAACGGCATCGGTCAGAAGTCGATCGTGCGCGCCAACGGCGCGGCACTGGCAGAGGGCGACATTCTGGACGGCCAGATCGTTCAGGTCTTTTATGACGCCGTGGCAGACCAGTTTCAACTGCCGGCATCGGCCACCGGCGGCACATCCCCCAACTTCAGCGGCACCGCAGGCGGCACCATTGACCTGTTGACTGGCGCTGCGGTGGCCAGCGCGGCAACGATCAACCTGAACGGGACGACGGGCAACTTTGTGCACATCACCGGGACGACGGCGATCACGGCAGTGACGCTGACCCGGGGCCCGCGGCAGGTGGTCTTCGACGGCTCGCTGACGCTGACGCACAACGCGACGACCTGCAACCTCCCTGGGGGCGCCAACATCCAGACCGCAGCAGGTGACCGCGCCACGTTCTGGAGCGACGGCACATCGGTGTACTGCATCGACTACACCAAGGCCGACGGCCGCGCCATCGCCGCGCCGCCCATGTTCATAGTCAGGGATGAAAAAGCGGCGAACACGGCGGGCGGCACATTCACTTCCGGGGCATGGCAGACGCGCACGTTGAACACCGTTCAGGTCAACTCCATCGGGTCCGGCGCGGCACTGGCTACCAACCAGATCACGCTAAGCCCGGGAACCTACTTGATCTCCGCAAGCGCCCCGGCATTTTCCGTGAACGCCCATCAGGTAAAACTCAGAAACGTCACCGACGGCACCGACACCCTGATCGGGACAAGTGAAAACGCAGGAGTCGCAGCTGCGGAGCAGAGCCGGTCCATGCTTACCGGCGTCTTCACAATCGCAGCTCAAAAAGTCTTCGAAATCCAACATCAGTGCGCCACGACGGGCGGCACAAACGGGTTTGGGAGACAGGCTAACCTTGGCGTCACCGAGGTCTATACCTCTGTTGCCATCACAAAGTTGGCGGCATCATGAGATACGCGACGTTCGATCAAGACGGCGTTTTGACGGGGTGCTACCTGCAAGACCTGCATCCTGCGCACGCCGACGCTTATGTCGAACTCACCGAGGAGCAGGCCGCCATCTGGACCACGCTGGAATTCGTGAACGGGGAACTGAGGAACCGCGCGCCGGCGCCGCCCACTACGTTGGTGCCCATCCGCGTCACCGCGCGCCAGGCTGAACAGGCGCTGATCCTGACCAACAAGTACGACACCGTGGTGGCCGCGCTGGCAGCCATCCCAGGTGTTCAAGGGGAACTGGCGCGCACCGAATGGGCACGGTCCCAATTCTTCGAGCGGCAACGTCCGCTGGTCCTGCAGATGGCGCAGTCGCTGGGCTGGTCTGACGCCGATCTGGACGAACTCTTCATCCTTGCCGGGAGCCTGTCATGAGCCGCGTCACCATCCTGAAAGCCCGCGCGCTGGCGCTGCTGGAATGCCTGCTGCTGGTGCTGGACTGCGCTGCCAGTGTGGTCCTGTCGGCAGTGCTGCTGCCGTGGGCCGTGCTGACCGGACAAGAGGGTGCACCGCCTTCACCCCATGAAACCCTGAGCGCGCGCGCCGGCCGCGCCTACCTGAACCGCAAGGCCTGGGCGTACATCACGGCCCCGGCGATCGACGCGCTGTTCTTCTGGCAGGACCCAACCGTACAGCTACCACTGGGGCTGACCTTCACCCACAAAAGCCATTGCGTCCGCGCCTTTGTGAAGACCCGGTACTGCGCCTACCTGCCCAGTGAGTACACCGGGCCACTGCCAGCGAGCCTGATTGCTGGATTTGTCAAAGCCAACCAGGAGAGCCGCCGTCATGGCTGACCCGACAACCGACCGAAAGCGCCTCACGTTTGATCCCACGATCAACGCGGGGCACATCCTCACCTTCATCAGCATGGCGGTGGCCGTCATGGTCAGTTACTCGCTGCTGGACAAGCGAGTGGGGGTGCTGGAGGAACGCAGCAACACAGCAATTGCTCAAGCTGCTGACCGACAGAGTGAGCAGAAAGAAAGTCTGCGGGAAATCAAGTCCGACATCAAAGACCTGCAGCGTAGCGTCAACGAAATCAGCCGCGCGGTGACTGTCAAGCGGCCGTAGGAGGTTGCCCATGAATATGCCCATCAACGCGGCCGGCGAACGGCTGCTCAAAAGCAGCGAAGGCTTGGTGCTGCACGCCTACCCCGACCCACGCAGCCCGCTGGGCGTGGCCCTGCAGCGCGCGCGCCTGTGGCGCCAGTACCTGCGCGCGCCGATCCCGCGCAGCAAGATGCCAGCGGACATCCGCGAACTAGACGGCGCCCCATGGACCATCGGCTACGGCGACACGCTGGATGTTCACGAGGGCGACAGCATCACGCGCGACGAAGCTGAGAGCCGACTGGCTCTGCGCATGGAGCGGGACTTCCTGAGCCCAATGCGCGCAGCCTTCAAAGTAGAGCCGGGCGCGAACCAGCTGGGCGCGATGGCCTGCTTGGCGTGGAACATCGGCATCGGCGCTTTCCTGAAATCCACTGTGCTTAAGTGCCACAACCGGGGGGACTTTGCCGCCGCCGCCCGGGCGTTCGGCCTGTTCAACAAAAGCCGGGGCAAGGAAGACTCTGTGTTGGTGGCGCGCCGCGCTGAAGAGGCCGCGCTGTACCTGCAGCCCGACTATGCCGCTGAGCCGCTGTCGGTGCCCCAGACGGTGGACGCCGAATCGTCCATGGCCCGCAGCCCAATCGTGACCGGTACAAGTGTGGCCACCGGTACCGCCACTCTGGGCATGGTGGCCGAGGGCGCGCGCAGTGCCAAAGACATCCGCGAGAGCTTGGGCGACTGGCTACCGTGGATCTTGATTGCGGTTGCAATGGGTGCTGCTGGGTATGTGATCTGGACGCGCGTGTTGCAGCGCAGGGGTGGCTGGGCATGAGCATCTACGCCCGCGCCGTCATCGTCCTGGCCATTCTTGGCGCCGTGGTCGCAGCCTGGTGGAAGGCCGAAAGCATGCTGGCAGCCGCCGAAGACCGTGGTTACCAGCGCCGTGCCGCCGAGCAAAACGCCACCGACCTGCAGGCATCCCAACAGAACGCCCGCGAAACCATCCGCCGACTGGAGGCCCAAGATGCAAACCAACGGAAACAAGACGCTGAGCTCGCTGCTGCCCAGGCTGATGCTGGCCGCAATGCTCGCGATGCTGACCAGTTGCGCCAGCAGAACGCCGACACAGCCCGGCGCTGGGGTGACACCCTCCGCGATTCCCCCACTGTCGAAAACTGCACGGCAGCCGGCGATGCCATCGGAGTGCTTGCCGACGTGCTCGGCCGGGCTGATCGCCGAGCGGGCATCCTGGCCAGCTACGCCGACGCCGCCCGCGCGGCCGGCCTCAAGTGCGAGCGGGACTACGACGCGCTGACAGCCCCCCACTGAATCGCCTGAAAAGGATACCCATGCAAGGCATCATCTCCATGGCCCGCGCCGGCCGTAACGGCGACACCACGATGGCCCACATGACGCCGGGGGAAATGGTCATCCCCCGCGAGGTGGCCGCCCTTCGCCCGGACCTGGTGGCCCATGTGGAAGAGGGCATCCGAAGCATGGGCGGTGACCCGCTGAAATACGTCGTCGGCCGTGGCCGCAAGAACCCCAAGACCGGCGCCGAAGAATTCGCCAGCCAGGAAGAGATCATCGCGGCTTACCAGAGCGCCCTGAACCGCACGCCGGGCCAAAGCGAGATCGACTACTGGGCCAAGCCGGAAAACAACTTCGGCGCGAGTTTCAACACCGGGGTTCAGGCTGAGTTGGCATCGCGCACCCCGGCGCCCAACAACGGCATCATCTCCAGCGCCGCTTCCCCTGCGGTGGACTGGGGCAACGTGTACCGCAACAACGCCGGGCGCGACGCCACGACTGCGGAGACGGACTTCTGGAACCAGCGGGCCGGGGCGATTGGTGCCGACAACGCCTACAAGGAATTCCAGAGCGGCCTGACCGCCAACAAAGAAGTCAACCGCGGCATGGACTTGGCATCGGCGTCCAAGGCCTACAACGGCCCGACCTCCGCGAACTCGGGCAGCGTGATCGATGACTGGACCCGCAACGTGCTGGGCCGCGCGGCCACGGCCGACGACTACACGAAGTACGCCGATCTCGGCACTCCAGAAGCCGCGCAGAACACGTACAGCCGCTTTCTGGCAGACGCCCGCGCGGCCGGCGTGAACGTAAACGATATGTCGCTGGCCCAGGCGTCCCAACTGACAGGCCAACAGAACCGGCCAAACAGTGCCGGAGGGGGCGGGATCATCAACGCGGCCCAACTGGGAAGCCCGACGCCGTGGAACGTCACCGACGAACAGACGGTGGAAGGCCGCATCAACCGATTGACGGACCCGAACTCCCCGATCATCCAGCAGGCCCGCACCCGGGCGCTGCAGTTCGCCAATCAGCGCGGCCTGCTGAATTCCAGCATCGCGTCCACCGCCGCCGACTCGGCCGCGTACGAAGCCGCCATCCCGATCGCCCAGGCCGACGCCGCAACCTATGCCAAGGCGGCCGGGTACAACGCCGACCAGTCCAACCAGTTCGCGGCGCGCAACGCCGAAATGGACAACCAGATGCGCCTGGCGCAGCTCAATGCCGACACGCAGACCAAGATCGCCCAGCTCAACGTGGACGCGCAGACCCAGGCCAACACCGTGGCCGACGCCAACAAGAAGCTGCTGGAGACCAACTCGCAGGCCGCACAGGCGTTCAACACGGCCATGAGCGCCATCAACAACATCCAGAACAACAACCAGATGGACGCCGACACGAAGACGCGGGGTGTCTCCAGCGTGTGGCGTGACCTGCAGACCCAGTTGAACGTGCTGGGCACCGTGGCCGGCCTGAACCTCACTTCGGCGCTGAACTTCGCCAACTACCCGGGCTTCGACGCTCAGGGGCGATGGGTGGGGTTTGAGGACGGCCCCGGCGCTGTGACGCGCGGGACGGCGCCGCCACCTGCACCAGCAGCCACCCCGGCCCCGGCTCCGTACGTTGCGAACACCTACTGAGCGCACTGACCCATGATCACCTTCCAACAGGAACTGCTGTGCGAGGTCGTGCAGGAGGTTCAGCCGCTGCTGGACCTGCACTATCGCGAACTGTGCCTGCACCGGGACGTCATCGAACTGGATCCGCAGTGGCGCGAATACGCGATCCTGGAGCAGATGGGCCGGTTCGTCGTCTTCACGGCGCGCGATGACGGCCGGCTCATCGGCTACAACGCCTTCTTCCTGAACAAGCACATGCACTACGGCGGCTTCACGGTGGCGCAGAACGACGTGCTTTTTCTCCACCCAGAACAGCGGCGCGGCACGACGGCGCTGAAGTTCCTGGACGACACCGAAGCCCGCTGCAAGGCGCTGGGCGCGCAAAAGATCACCTACCACATCAAGCTGGCCCTGGACTGGCGGCCAATCCTTCACCGGCGCGGTTACGCCGATGAAGAAGTGATGTGCGCGAAACTCATCTAGGAGAACGAAAGTGGCCTTTACATCTATTGCGGCGCTGGCCGGCGGCGCAACCGCGACGACTGCGCTGGTCCTTTCTGCTGTTGCCGAGGTCGGCCTGGCCATGACGGTGGTGGGCACCGTGACAGGGAGCAAAGACCTGATGAAGCTGGGCTCCGTCATGGGCCTGGTCGGCGGGGTCGGGGGGATGATCAACAAGGGACTGACTGCGGCCGGCGCGACATCGCTGGGGGGTGAGGCCGCGAGCGGCGCGCTTTCCACCGGCGCTGAGTCGCTGGCGGCAGATGCCGCGCTGTCCAGCAGCGCCGGGGCACTGGAAAGCGGAATGGCTCCGGGCTTTGGTGAAGCCGCCCAGGCCGCGACCAACGCCGCGCCTGGCACGATGCCTGACCTTGCGGCATCGCTTTCGCCGGACGCCGGGATGCCTGCACCTACGGCCACCGCCCCCGCGCAAATGCCTGTCGGTGCACCGGCGCAGGCTCCGACGGTCAACGACGTGGCGGGTGTGCAGGCGCCCACGGGCCCCGCAGGTGCCCAGGCTCCGGTGACGCCAGCCGATCCCAATTGGAAGGCAGGGGTCACCGACGCATCGACGCGCGCGCAATTGGGCCTGGACCCACTGAGCACCGCTCCGCAAAGCACGGACGGCTTCTGGAAGAGCTTCAGCGACTTCGCCAACAAGAACAAGACGCTGTTCAGCTCTGGCCTGCAACTGGCCGGCGGCGCGCTCAAGGGCATCAACGACCGCGAGATGTGGAACCAGCGCATGGACCTGGAGCAGCAGCGCCTGAAGCAGACCGGCTCAGGCAACACGGTCTCCAACTTCGCCCCCCGCGGCATCATTGCAGGAGCACGCGCATGAACCCTCTGCTGGAAAAAACCAAGCAAGCCATCCTGCAAAGCGCGGACGAACGCCTGCGCCCCGTCATTCAAAAGGTCGTGGACGCCGGCCTGAAGGTTATGTTCTCGCCCGAAACCCGGGAACTGACGCTGCGCCAACTCAAGGGCGGCGCTGACCCCGAGGCGATCGGCGCCGGCGCCGCCAAGCTCATGGGCGTCCTGTTCAACCAGAGCAAGGGCACGATCCCCATGCAGGCCGCCATCCCGGCATCGACCATCCTGCTGTGTGAAGCCCTGCAGTTCCTGGAAGACGCCGGGGTCGCGCAGGTCAACCAGGACCTTCTGGCGCAGAGCATGAAGGCGACGGGCTCCAGCATCCTGCAGATGTTCGGCGTCACCCCGGACAAGCTGCAGGGGATGATCGGCAACCAGCAGCAGCCCGGCATCGTGGCCGCAGCGCGGGGAGGTGTGTGATGGCGGGAATCATTCTGGGCGCATTGGGCGGCGCCGGTGGCGCGCTGCAAGACATCGGCGCCACGCTGATGAAAGACGATCTCGCGGCGCAGGCACGGACGCAGGAATCCAACCTGGCACTGGATCGGGCCAAAACGCTGGAGGCGTTCAAGATGGACCTGCAGTCCGCGCCGATGAACCGGCTCACGGCTAAGGCCAAGCAGTTTGCCGAGCAGGAAGTTCCCATGGAAGCCGCGCCGGTGACGCGCCTGTCCGGCAACATCCCGCTGGCCGACGGCGAGATGGGGCCCAAAGGGCTGGGCTTTCAGGGCGACATCGGCGTCATCAAGAAGGCGATCGGCAAACTGCCAGACGGCCCCGACAAGTCCGCCGCCGAGGCGCAGTTGGACCGCCAGATCGCGGGAGAGGGTGAGTTCGAGTCCGGCATCGTGGCCGGCCGGATGCGCAAGCGCAGCAGCGAAGAAGCCTTGAACGCCGCAGTGGAAGACGCCAAGGTCAACGACCTGGGCGCCTATGCGGAATACGAAGCCAAGATCGGAAAGCCCAAGCGGGATGAGCGCCGTGTCGCCAGCGCAGAGCAGCGCGAGGAAAACCGCGCCACCCAAGCAGCGATCACCGAGGCGCGCCGTGCCGAGCAGGACGCCCAAAAGTTGGCGCTGGATCTGCAGAAGCTGGACCTGCAGCAGGCCAGCCTGGACATGCAGAACCGCAAGGTGGACGCCCTCATCGAGAAATGGGACGACGACGCCAACAGGGACACCAGCAGGCCGGAACGGCTGTACAGCATCGTGAACGCGATGAACCAGACGATTCGCAACCTGAACGAAGGCAGCAAGGGAAGCACTCCCGAGTCGAAGGCAGAGTGGCAGCGCCAGATGGACACTGCCGTGCGCGTGCGTGACCGCGCCTCCCAGTTGCTGGACGCCAACATGGGCGAGCGCGGCGCTGCGCCTGCTGCGCCATTGCCGCCCGCGCCGCCGGCACCCAATGCGCAGAAGCCTGCCAACCGCCCCCCCCTTTCTTCCTTCCAGAGGTAACGCATGGCCTTTGACATTGAAGGTGCGCGCCGAGCCGGGTACTCGGATGACGAAATTGCGGACTACCTGGGAAAGGAGTCCGGCTTCGACGTGGCCGCCGCCACGCAGGCCGGGTACTCCCCCGGGGAAATCGTGGCGCATCTCGCCACGCGGACGACCGTTGACCGCGGCCCCGCGACCGAAGGCGACCCGCTGACCCGGGTGACGCCATCCACACCGGGCACGGCTCAAGTCACATTCACCGCCACGGACACGACGCCGCGCTCCGTACTGGACAACGCTTCCGTCGGTGAGCCGTACACCGGCCCGACGCGACGCGATTCTTTCATTGAGCAGCGACCCAGAGCGCAGGTGATGGAGGCGCAGACGCCCAACACCGTGCGAGCCAGCGACGACGGCGTGGTGAGCCGTGGCCTGGATCTGGCGCAATCGCAATTCCGCTCCGGTGTTGCTGGGGCTGCTGGAATACTGGGTGACTTTGCTGCAGGAGCAGGCGCGGATAACGTGGCTGCCGCGCTGCGCCGATCTGCTGCAGGCAATCGGGATGCCGCGCTACGAACCGGGCAATCGAACTTGCTGGCCACCGCCATCGCGCAAGACGATCCGTCCCTGTCCGGCCTGCAGAAGTTCGGCCAGCGGTACGCGCCGGAAATCATCGCCCAACTGCCGCAGATTGGTGTTGCCATGCTGACCGGGGGCATCGCCTTTCCCGCTGTGGTGCAGGCACTTGCCAGCTACGATGACGCGCGCACGTCCGGGCTGGACCCGGTGAATGCCACGGCCTACGCTGTGGGCATGGGCACCGCTGAAGCCCTGGGCGAAAAGCTGGGTGGCATGGACAAGCTGGCCAGCGCCTTTGAAGGTGCTGTCGCGCAAGGGTTTGGCCGCAACGCCCTGGCGACCCTGGGCCAGCGTATGGCGTCCTCCGGCCTGCGCGAGGTGCCGTCTGAGCTGGCCACCTACACCGCGCAGTTTGGCCTTGACCGCGCCGCAGGGGTGGAGGCTGGCGGGGAAGACGACTTCAGCAAGTTCCTTGAGGGCGCAAAGGACACGGCCATCATTGCCGCTGGTGCTGGCGGGGTGATGGGAGGTGCGGGCGCCGCCGTCTCCCGAGTGGTGGGGCGCCCCGAGTTGCGCACCCCGTCCGCCGCCGACATGTTGCGCAGCAGCTGGGGAGAAGGATTCAGTCCCGCAAAGCCCGACCCGTTGACTGCGATCGCTGCGGCGCCGACCGTTGATGACGCCATCAAGGCCGCTCAGGATGCGGTCGAAGTTGGGCGGCAAGATTCCACTTCGACGGTGGACAACATCGCCCGTATTCTGGGAATCGAAGGGAGTCCTGATGTCGGCGACACAAATGCACTACCACCCGATGCTGCAGGAACCGCTGGAGGCGGGGTGGTTGACGCCGCAGCAGGCGTGGGACCTGGCGCTGGACTCAATGTTGAACCCGTCGAACTTCCTACCGCTCAACCTGCTGGAGCCGTGGCAGAGGGTCAACCTGTTCCATCAGGAACTGCCTATGCAGTAGCCACCATGAGCCCGGCGGGGACACTGGCGATTCAGGGCGACCCCAAGGGCCTGCGCCAGTTCCTCAAGGAAAACGGCGTTACGTCGGTACTGCCGACTGCCACGGGCGTGGCCGTGGGCCGCAGCCAGGCCGCGCGCGCGCAGGCGCTGATGGCGGACTTCAACGCCGGGCCCGCCGCACAGCCGCAACCGGTAGCTACCCCTGTACCACCGCCAGCTGCGCCCATTGTTTCTGCCGCTGTAACCCCAGCGACTGTCGAGCAGGCCCGCGCGCCCGCGCCGCCACCAGCACCGGTCAGCCCGCCCGTAGCGCCCCCC